>Ga0315268_10003358_pt1 | contig 17673 bp, 17 predicted proteins | sample C1_top_MG_FD_204535 | JGI IMG/M metagenome (GOLD analysis project Ga0315268, IMG submission 204535) | Sediment microbial communities from Yellowstone Lake, YNP, Wyoming, USA - C1_top | ecosystem: Environmental > Aquatic > Freshwater > Lake > Sediment | place: USA: Wyoming | collected 2017-08-01
CATTGAAGACGAACTCGCGAAGTACGGCGGACTCGAAGATCGTCCGCGACTCATTGCGTTAAACAAAATCGATTTACCAGACGGCGCCGCAATGGCTGATATGGTTGCTCAATCCTTACGCGACCGCGGTTACGAGGTTTATCCGGTCTCTGCCGCGTCGCGTGTGGGCCTTCCCGATCTTACTTATGCGATGGCTCGCCTTATTCAAAAAACTCGGGCGGCCATGGCAGTTGAAGAGCGCACCCGTATTGTCCTTCGCCCAGTTGCCGTCGATGATTCTGGATTCACGGTCACGCCAAACAAAGATGGCTCATTCAATATTGCTGGTCCGAAGATCATGCGTTGGGTCCGCCAGACAAACTTCAAAAACGCAGAAGCAATCGGCTATTTGGCAGATCGCATGGCGCAATTGGGAGTCGAGAAAGAACTCTTCAAACAGGGCGCAGTTGCCGGAAATGAAGTTCGCGTCGGCACCGGGGATGACGCAGTGATCTTTGATTGGGAACCAACAATCGAGTCCGGTGCTGAATTGCTTGGCGCACGCGGAGAAGATGTTCGATTTGATTCGATATGGCGCGGGCCTGAGAAAGTCCGTGATCAGCTCACCCCTGATGAACTTGCCCATCAGTGGGAGTTCACCGTCATCGATCCACGCACGCCTGCATTGGTTGAAGAACTCAAGATGGATGCAGAGGATGTGGCAGAAGACGCGGTTTATTCCGAGGATTCTCAATGAGCCGCTCACAACTCGCCTCTGCTAAACGAATCGTCATCAAAATCGGATCCTCCTCCCTTACTGGGAAAGCGGGTTCGGAACTTGATCCCTCAGCCGTTGATCGACTCGTCGACATCGTTGCTGCGGCACGAGGCAGAGGTGCTGAGGTAGCCGTCGTTTCATCCGGTGCTATCGCAGCAGGAATTGCGCCACTTGGATTGAAGTCACGTCCTAAGGATCTGGCCACACAGCAAGCAGCCGCATCGGTTGGTCAAGGGTTGCTCATTCACCGTTATACGGAGAGTTTTGCCCGTCATCGTGTGGTCGCATCTCAAGTTCTACTTACGACACAAGATGTGATTCATAGGACGCACTACAAGAATGCTCAGCGAGCCCTTAATAGGTTGTTAGCACTTGGTGTTGTTCCCGTCATCAACGAAAACGACACCGTCGGCACTCAGGAGATCCGCTTTGGCGACAACGACCGCCTCGCAGCTTTGGTCTCCCTTCTCATTGGTGCCGATTTGCTGGTTCTCGTTTCGGATATTGATGCGCTGTATGACGCACCGCCATCCATGGCGGGAGCTTCACGGGTTAGCGGAGTTGTATCAATCGCCAACATTGATGAGGCAACTCTCGGCGGTGTTGGTTCATCCGGCGTGGGTAGTGGGGGAATGATCACCAAAGTTGAGGCCGCTCGAATCTCAACAAGCGCCGGAATTCCCATGCTGCTCACTTCCCTTGATAAAGCAGCGGATGCAATGCTCGGTGAAGATTTTGGAACTTATTTTCACGCGCAACCATCAAAGACCAACTCGCGTTTATTGTGGCTTGCTCACGCATCAACGCCGCATGGTCGCTTGGTTGTCGATGCCGGTGCAGTTAAGGCGCTTATAGAACGTGGCGTCTCGTTATTACCTGCAGGTGTGACGGCAGTCGAAGGCGAATTCAGCGCCGGAGATGCCGTAGAAATTGCTTCACAAGAGGGACTCGTTATCGCCCGTGGCCTGGTCGCTTTCGACTCCGCTGAAATTCCACAGATGCTCGGTAGATCCACCAAAGAATTGGCACAAGCTCTGGGTCCCGAGTACGAGCGCGAACTTATTCATAGAGACGATTTAGTCTTACTGTAATTCTTGCGTTGCCTTTAACGTGCTAGCACTCTGTTTTTCTCTACTGGCTAAAACCCCATTAATTTAGACTTTTATTACCTCTAAAGGTTGCTTTGAGGAGTGGCCATGGAAAGCACGCGTCGTCGCAGACTCTCAATCTTCAGTTTGGTTTTCGTTCTTCTCGGCGTGAGCGGAATTAATATCTCAGGTGCCGCCACAAAGTATTCATTTCCATCTCAACCTACGAATGTGGTGGCTGTCGGCGGACTAGAAAGCGCCATGCTCACGTGGAGGGCGCCGGCTTCAAATGGTGGCAGACCCATTACTTCGTACACAGTCACTTACTGGCCGGGTGCCAAGGTGCATGTATGCAAATCCTCGAGTGTTAGGTGCGTGGTCGATCTACCCAATCCAAATAAGCCAAGTGCCAAGCCGACACCAATTAGTTACACATTTTCTGTCGCAGCAACCAATCCCGTAGGCACCGGCCCTGGATCGGCAAAGACGCCATATGTTTCCGTGAGATTCCGAGCGACAATCTATATTGCACCTAAATATGGACCCGGGACGCCGACCCCCACACCCTCTCCTACTCCCGACAGCGCTCCGACCACGGCGCCGATTTCCTGCGGTTCAGGTTCCATTCCTTTAATTACGACATTTGACGGAACGTACAAGGGCCAAGCAATTGTCACCGTCACTCAGAACACCACACCGACGACGTCTGCAACATCGACAATTGCCACTGCATTCACCATATTGAATGGTCGAGGCACAGGTACTGCTGATGTGTGGGCAGTCAACGGTTGTGTCACGGATGCAACAGGAGGCGGGACGGTTGTTGCTTCCAATAATCTCTATGGTGCAATTACTTTTACAATCAAGCTCGCCCTAGATAGCACGACTCACGTAATGAGTGGCACAGGCAAAGGGACAAACACCTTCTCCGTTCCAGGTTTCGGTTCCATCACTGTCGAATTTGTTCTTAATGTTTCTACGAGTCCGAATCAGTGAAAATTGAACGCTAAGCCTTTGTAGCGGCTATATTTCGAAGTACGTTTGCGGTGGGAGGCTCATCGCCACTGCTGGCGGCTGCTGATTCGTCGCTGAGTTTCACAATCGTAGTGTGCGTGACAGGATCTATGTAAACGTACTGACCATGAAGTCCTAGGAGCATCATCTTGTCGCCAAACGGATGCCACATCTGCGCGCCGTAGCCCCAGCTGTGATCCAAGGTTGTTGCAGGCTGTTCTAGGCGAGTCATCCAAGCGGCATTGATCAAGTTCGCATTTCCCACTTTGCTTGCGCCATTATCGAGAATGAGTTGTCCTACTCGTGCCCAATCGCGTGCTGTGGCATTGAAGCAGCAGAAGGTCTTCTCGAGTCCACCGACATGATCGACGTTCCAGAATGCACTTTCCTCTGCCCCGATTGGCTGCCATACGTGCTTGCTGAAGTAATCAGCGACCGTGGTACCAGTGACCTTCTTGATGATGAAGCCGAGCATCTGCGTATCCACGCTTCGGTATTCAGATTTCGTATCTGGAGCCCAACTCATCTTCCGGTTGTGCTCCATGAAGAAATTCAGATCCGTGGTCGCATACATCTGTGCGATGGCGACCCCCCAACCTGCGGGACCAGTGGGGTAGTTGTCCGTGACTCCGACGCCAGCTTGCATATCAAGGAGAGATTGAATCGTGACTTTATCGAATGTCCCCCCAGTTTTGTACTGAGGGAAGTACTTCACGAATGTGTCTGATTCTTTGATCTTCCCGTCGGCGATGAGTTGACCGATCATGATCGAGGTCAACGTCTTCGCCATTGAATAGGACGGAAGTTTCGAGTGGGCGTTTGTGGCTTTGTTGTACCACTCGTAATTGATTACGCCATCGCGAACTACCAGAAACGCGTTTGTAGAAGTCTTGGATAGGAATTCGGTAAACGGAATCTGGGTGCCGCCCCAGTTCACAGTGCTGGGCATTTTCTCACTGCCAGTGGTCCAGGCGACTGGTGATGTGTTGGGCTCCACGACATGGAAGGGCATCATCGTCGGAGTCTTTGATGCTGGTGCAAGACCAAGGCGAATCGCGGCGATTGGTTCTGGGTAATGGATGACGCGCGTGGCGCTGAAGAGAAGTATGTATACAGCGAACAGACCGATGAGCGCATTGCGTATTAAGCGGAATATTGAGCGCACCTGTTCATCCTAAGCCCCGATAGGCTTGGGTTCATGGACGCCAAGGAACTAGTCGAGCAATTAGCCGACCGTGCTCGCCTTGCAGCGCGCACGCTCTCGACGGCATCTGGACTAGAACGCGAGGCGGCCCTGCTCGCGATTTCCGATGAAATTGAGAACCGCATTCCTGAGATCCTGGCTGCCAATAAAGAGGACATGGATCGCGGCCTTGCCGAAGGAATGCAACCCCAGCTCCTTGATCGGCTTCTTCTTACTCATGAGCGTGTCCTTGGTATTGCCAAGGGTGCACGCGAAGTTGCCAATCTTCCAGATCCATTGGGCGTGACACTTCGCGAATCGACCCTTCCCAACGGCCTTCACCTGAAGCAAGTGACTGTTCCCTTCGGTGTTGTCGGAATGGTTTATGAAGCACGGCCAAACGTCACGGTTGATGCGGCAGTCATCCTTCTCATGTCAGGAAATGCTGCTCTTTTACGCGGGTCATCCAGTGCGGCATCGAGTAACGAGGTTCTCGTCAATGTAATGCGCGATGCACTTGCTAGGACAGTGATTTCACCAGATGTCGTTCAATTGGTTCCTTCCTATGACCGCGAAACAGTGCATGCTCTTCTCCACGCTCGTGGCAAGGTTGATTTAGTAATTCCTCGCGGGAGCGCTGCGCTCATTCGCAAGGTTGTCGATGATTCCACCGTCCCAACCATAGAAACCGGCGCGGGAGTTTGCCACGTCTACGTGGATGAATTTGCAGATCTCGAAAAGGCAATTCCGATTCTTATGAACTCCAAGACTCATCGCCCAAGTGTCTGCAACGCGGCGGAAACGCTATTAATTCATAGTTCGATTGCTGAGTTGTTCGTGCCAATGGCTCTCAAGGCTCTCACAGATGCAGGGGTGGTTCTACATTGCGATGAGACCGCTCAGAAGATCGCTGAAGCAAATGGAATCGTCTCCACTTTGGCAACAGATGAAAACTGGAGCACTGAATACGGCGCTTTAGAAATGAACGTCGGCGTTGTCTCTTCGGTGGATGCGGCTAGCGACCACATTGCAAAATACGGGACTAATCACACTGAAGCGATCGTCACCGAGAATCAAGCCGCCGCCGAGCGATTCATTGCAATTTCGGACTGCGCTGCCGTGATGGTAAATACTTCAACTCGTTTTACTGACGGCGAACAGATGGGGTTTGGCGCTGAAATCGGAATTTCAAATCAGAAACTGCATGCCAGAGGACCGATGGGACTTGAGGCCATGACGACGACAACTTGGATTGTTACGGGAACCGGTCAAATCAGAAGCTAGGTAAGGACAGCATTGATGATTTGAGAGCGTTTGATCATCCGGCATTAATGCACAGCGTTGTTGATTATTAGATCTCGGCGAGTACTAAACGTCTGTACTTGGCGGATGAAGCGAGCGGATCTCATTCGGAGAATGTCTACGGGCGCAAAGCAATCGGGCTTACCGTGGGTGATGATTCGAGAGGGCGGTAGCCATTCAATATTCACTCTGGGTGATCAACGGGTTCCAATTCCAAGGCATCGAGAGATATCGGATGTACTAGCGCGCGAAATCATGAAAGAATTGGAAGAGGCCCTAGGAGAAAGGTGGTGGGAGAGTTGATTAAGACGACATACAAGGCGCTGGTTGAAAAGTCGGGGGATTTTTGGGTGATTTCTGTCCCCACTATCCGATTCTTGAATACCCAGGCATTGTCAGAGGATACGGTCGAGTTCATGACCAGAGATGCGATCTCCCTTATGCTGGAAGTTGAGCCTTCAAGTTTTGATCTTGAATTTGAGTTTATTTAGAAGCAATTGCATTAGGCCGTGGAACCGAATTTGTGTCTAGGGATTTACAGGGCGATCGCGGCTTTTAATCCATTTCCCACTGCCAACATCGCGGACGGACTCAGCGCACCAAGATCGCGCTGAATTTCGTCTTCATAAAGTTCAACGATGTCGTCGCACACTGCGCGCCCATGGAACACTTCACCTTTTCCTATTTCGACGATACTAGGAATGCTTGGTTTTAGAGAAGTTGTAAGGCGAACGGCAAGAACTTGAGGGAGTTGAGAGTTCCGCTGATTGTTGGAGACGACAACGAAATACTTCTCATTTTTAATGTTGGAGAGTTTGGCAGCGTAAACCCTGCCGCGGAGTAGTGGCCAGGGGGTGTTCATTCTTCATTTGCCCATGTCGGTCGGCGGCGTCGTGCCTCTCTCCGTTTTTGCTGGGCGCTGGCGAGAGAAATTCCTGACGCAATTTCGGCATAGCCATCAATTTCGGCTGTCTTCTTGACCGCAGCCATGCCTGCTTCGAATATCGCATGTAAGAGAGCGGACGAACTTATTTCTTGATCGACGATCTTTGTCCCACTTAATTGTTCAAGTGCGAATTGATAACTCGAGGACTCGAGAAGAGCGGAGAGATCACTTTCATTTGCCTCAGTTAACGGCAGAGAGGTGCGGCGCTGAACCGGAGATTTCATTCTAGTTGCCATGCCTCACATAGTGCCACACTAAGTTGCTCACTTCAAGTCATCCTCTCTGGTGTTGTTAATTCGCCGTCGCGGACATGAGTAAATAGACTCGGTCCCATGACCACTTTGTCGCGTAGTGACGTTGCAAACCTCGCCCGTTTGGCGAGAATCGAGATGACAGACTCAGAATTGGATCACTTAGCCACCGAAATGGACGTGATTCTCAACGCCGTCGCCCGTGTCCAGGAGGTTGCTACCCCTGATATCAAGCCAACTTCGCACCCAGTCCCGATTAGCAATGTGACCCGTCCAGATGTTGTCGTGCCAAGCCTTACCCCCGAGCAAGCCCTCTCCGGTGCTCCTGCGAAAGAAGATGGTCGTTTCCGAGTGCCTCAGATTTTGGGGGAGGAATGATTACTCGCGCAGCCCATGAAATGTCCGCTGCTATGGCAGCGGGAGAGATTACGTCAGAGAAGCTGACTCAAGATCATTTTGATCGGATCGCCGAAGTTGATGCAGATGTTCATGCTTTTCTCTATTTGGATCATGAAGGCGCTCTCGCTCAAGCACGGGCGGTAGACAAGGCGCGTGCAAGTGGCGAGAAGGTTGGACCGCTTGCCGGTGTTCCACTCGCACTCAAAGATGTCATGGTTCAAAAGGGGATTCCGACGACGGCCGGTTCGAAGATTCTTGAAGGTTGGCGTCCACCATATGACGCGACTCTTGTAACTAAATTGAAGGACTCGGGCGTTGTTATTCTCGGCAAGACCAACATGGATGAATTCGCGATGGGTTCATCGACTGAAAACTCTGCATACGGTCCGACTCATAATCCTTGGGATCTTTCAAGAATTCCTGGTGGCTCTGGTGGCGGATCTTCTGCGTCACTTGCCGCGTTTGAAGCGCCACTTGCCATTGGTACCGATACTGGTGGATCGATTCGCCAACCTGCGGCGGTCACCGGAACTGTTGGAGTTAAGCCGACATACGGGGGAGTCTCTCGTTACGGACTCATTGCATTTTCTTCGAGCCTTGATCAAGCGGGCCCGTGTGCCCGTACAGTCTTGGATGCCGCGTTATTACATGAAGTTATTGCGGGGCATGATCCAAAAGACGCGACGAGTATTAACGCTCCCGTCCCTCAGGTGGTCCATGCTGCACGAAACGGCAATGTAAAGGGCGTGAAGATCGGCGTCGTCAAAGAACTCAACGGCGATGGTTATCAAGCGGGTGTCCGCTCGCGCTTTGAGGAATCACTCGAACTTCTTGCCAAGGCCGGAGCAGAAATTGTCGAAGTCTCGTGTCCGAACTTTGAATACGCACTTGCTTCGTACTACCTGATTGCACCGAGTGAGTGCTCTTCCAACTTAGCCCGCTTTGATGCTATGCGTTATGGCATGCGAGTGGGGGATGAGGATGGAGTCTCTGCAGAGTTGGTTATGAATCTGACGCGTGAAGTGGGCTTCGGTCGCGAAGTGAAGCGGCGAATTATCCTTGGTACATATGCACTTTCCTCCGGTTACTACGATGCATATTACGGAAGTGCGCAGAAAGTGCGTACTTTGATTACACAAGATTTTGCGAAGGCATTTTCTTCTGCTGATGTTCTTGTTTCACCTACTTGCCCAACGACGGCTTTCAAGATCGGCGACAAGGTCGATGATCCACTGGCGATGTACCTCAATGACATTGCAACAATTCCTGTAAACATGGCTGGCATTGGCGGAATGAGTCTGCCTTGCGGCCTTGCGCCTGAGGATGGTTTGCCAGTTGGTTTCCAGATCATGGCTCCAGCGATGCAGGATCAGAGGTTGTATTCGGTGGGCGCAGCACTCGAAGCAGAATTGTTGACGAAGTGGGGCGCTCCATTGCTCTCGCAAATCCCAGCGTTGGGAGGTGCGAAGTGAGCCTTACCTACGAGGATGTGATCGCGAAGTACGAGCCAGTACTTGGACTTGAAGTTCACGTAGAACTCAACACGAAGTCGAAGATGTTCTGTGGTTGCGCGACAGTATTTGGTGCGGAACCGAATACGCAGACTTGCCCCGTCTGTTTAGGAATGCCAGGTGCGCTTCCGGTTGTGAATGAGAAGGCAATTGAGTCTTCAATTCTCATCGGCCTTGCCCTGCATTGCTCGGTGACGCCGTTTAGCCGCTTCTCGAGGAAGAACTACTTCTATCCAGATATGCCGAAGAACTTTCAAATTTCACAGTATGACGAGCCGATCTGCGTCAACGGCTATGTTGATGTTGAGATCGATATCGATGAGGGTGTGAAGCAGTTCCGCGTTGAAATTGAGCGCGTGCACATGGAGGAAGACACTGGAAAGTCATTGCACATGGGCGGAGCAACTGGTCGCATTCACGGTGCTGATTACTCTCTCCTTGACTTCAACCGCGCTGGAATTCCTCTGGTTGAGATCGTGACCAAAATTGTTCCCGGTACCGGAAAATATGCACCTGAGGTCGCAAAAGCATACGTGGCCGAACTTCAGACCATTTTGCGATCCTTAGGGGTCAGCGATGTTCGGATGGAACAAGGCTCGCTTCGCTGTGATGCCAACGTTTCCTTGCGATTGATTGGTGACACGACTTTGGGAACACGCAGTGAGACCAAAAACGTGAACTCACTTCGGTCTGTCGAGCGTGCGGTGCGCGGTGAAATGATCCGTCATGCCGAGCTGCTCAACGAGGGCAAGAGGGTCGTTCAAGAGACTCGCCACTTCCAAGAGGAGAGCGGACTAACTCGCTCTGGTCGCTCTAAAGAGCAGGCAGAGGATTACCGGTACTTCCCAGAGCCTGACCTTGTTCCTGTAGAGCCAGACGCTGCGTGGATCGAGAAGTTGAGAGCGAGTTTGCCGGAGGAGCCAACCAAGCGCCGCAAGAGATTGCAGGCAGAGTGGTCAGTGCCGGATAAAGAGATGGCAGCGATGATTAACGCCGATGCATTGGACATTGTCGAAGCCACGGTGAAACTGGGTGCTGATCCAGCGCGTGCGCGCGGTTGGTGGCTGGGGGAGATCTCGCGTATTGCGAACGAGAAGGACGTGTCGATTTCTGAACTTTCGATATCTCCTACAGATGTCGCTGAGATCGTTGCCCTCGTTGAGAAGGGCGATCTGACAGATAAGTTGGCCCGCCAAGTTGTTGAGGGTGTTATTAACGGCGAAGGAAAGCCTGCCCAGGTAATTGAATCTCGCGGCCTCAAGGTTGTCTCAGACGAATCAGCGTTGATGGCTGCAATCGAGCGGGCCATCGCATCGCAACCAGAGACTGCCGAGAAGGTACGTAACGGTCACATTCCTGCTGCTGGTGCACTGATCGGTGCAGTCATGAAAGACACCAAAGGCCAAGCAGATGCTGCTCGCGTGCGAGAGCTTCTACTTGGCCATTTAGGTCAAAAGTAAAACGATTGACCTTTGAAGGTGCTAGCGGCCCAATCTGCTAACTAGTTAGTGTGCTGAGGCAATAAGGTCCGTCTCAACGAGTGACTCTTTGCCGATACGGATCGTGAATGCAAGGACGATTGCACCAACGAGAAGTAGTCCTGCGCCAACCTTGAATGACTCTGTGTATCCATGGGTTAGTGCGAAGAACTGCGCCTTCTTGCCAGCTCCTCCGTGCAGAGTGATGTAACTGGCCGTTGCGGTTGCTGCGATCGTATTAAGGAGAGCAGTGCCTAGAGAACCACCGATTTGCTGGCTGGTATTCAGCATCGCGCTTCCGACTCCTGAATCATGGCTTCCAATTCCGTGAAGGGAAGTAGATGCCATTGGGATGAAGACCAGCGCCATACCTGTGCTCATGATGATGAGCGAAGGAAGAACGTGGGTGAAGTACGGAGTCGCTGGTGTGATCTTCGTTAGAAGAAGAAGCCCGACGACAGCCTGAAGAAGTCCCCAGATCATAAGTGGACGAGGTCCCATCGTTGGAAGCAACTTGGCTGCAACGCCAGCGAAAAGAATTACGCCGATGGAGAAGGGCAAGAATGCAAAACCAGTGCGAAGTGGCGAGTATCCAAGGATTACCTGAAGGTAGAGACCGAGGAACAAGAACATTGAGAATAGACCCGAACCTACGAAGAGAGATCCAAGGTATGAACCTGCGCGGTTGCGCTCGGCCAGAATTCTCATTGGTAGAAGTGGGTTCTTCACGCGTACTTCAATAGCGATGAAGATCGTGAGGAATAGGGCGGCAAGACCGAAGAACAAGAAGGTGTGTCCGTCTGTCCATCCATCTTTTGCAGCCAATGTAAATGCGTAGACGAGCGAGAACAAGCCTGCGGTTGCGGTAAGTACGCCGGGGATGTCGTAGCTTCGATCACCTAGGGCTTTGGATTCCTTAATGTAAGGCTTAGCAAGTACTGCAGCGATGATTGCGATTGGGACGTTGACGCCTAAGCACCAGCGCCAGTTCGCGTATTGCGTAAGAACTCCCCCCATGATGAGGCCAATTGCTGCGCCTCCACCAGAAATAGCACCGTATACACCGAACGCCTTCGCGCGCTCCTTTGGAACCGTGAATGTCACGTTGATGAGTGAGAGTGCAGCTGGTGTAAGCAGAGCACCGAAGGCGCCCTGTAGACCACGTGCTGCGAAAAGTAGACCTTGCGTTGACGCGATTCCGCCAAGAGCGGATGCGCCTGCGAAGCCAAGGAGGCCAATGATGAAGATCTTCTTGCGACCGACGTAGTCAGCGATACGGCCACCGAGGAGAAGTAGAGAGCCGAATGCAAGCGTGTATGAAGTGACGATCCATTGCTGATTCGCACTTGAGATATGTAATGAGATTTTTGCACTTGGGATTGCAATGTTGACGATCGATGAATCAAGAATGACCATCAATTGCGCGATTGCAATGACCATCAAGGCCCGCCATCTCGTTGGGTCGAGGCCTTCTTCCGGAACTATTTCCGCGGTCTGTAATTGGGACACGTGTCTCTCCTAGCGAATAGATTATTGCGACGTTTTACTTACTTGAATGTGCAAGAACTGGAATGAGAACATCATCGACGAAGTTCTCAACGAATTTGTGGCTGACGCTTTGATGGGACATGAACATTCGGAAACTAATCACCGAGGGTACGAGTTGGAAAATTAGTTCGCGGTTGGCCTCTTTCGAGATTTCTCCTCGAGCAACCGCTCGGTCAAAAATCCCAGAATGTGCCGTACTTGCGTAGCCCGCTAGTGATTGAGTTAAGACATCGGCTAGGTCTCCGTCGGTGCGGGCCATGGCCATGAGCCCTGCGATCAACTGACCGTCGGCGCTCTTCATTGCCTTAACTTTTTCGGAGATCACTTCGATGAGATCGCCCCTGAGCGATCCTGTGTCGATAACGGGTGCTTTGCAGAATGCATAGTGGTGGACTGCGTCAGCAACGAGGGCTGCCTTGTTCTTCCACCTGCGGTAGATCGTCGCTTTGCTCACTTGGGCACGGGCCGCCACCGATTCAATGGTGACTTGCTCGTAACCAACTTCGCGAAGAAGCTCGACCGCGGCCTTTTCAATGGCCACATCTCGGGATTTGTCACGAGGGCGGCCGATGCACTGAGCGATGCTCATGTCTGCCTCCCTTATACTTCAGAAACGATACCGTACCGTATCGTAATTCCTGAATGCAAACCACCCCCTTGACTTTGAGTAGTTTTGTACGGACAATGTACGTATTGAAACGGAGGATCTATTGTCTGCTTCTGCCACGGAAAGGTTTGAAATCCGGCTGCCCGAAGAGGCCCTTCTTCAAATTCGCGAAGCTGCTAACTTGGAACGCGTCAGCGCAAGCAAGTTCGCCCTCGATGCTGTTTTGGAGAGAGCCCAACAGGTTATTGATGAGCAACGAACGTGGAGGGTTCCTGTCTCCTTTTTTGAGGAGTTGCTGGGCGCTCTAGATGCACCCCCGGTTGTCAACGAAGAGCTTGCGAAGGCTATGGCAGAGGCAGATGAATTGATTGAGCGCAGATAGCGAATGGCGAGTGGTCGGATTGTTCGAGAACAATTGGCAAACCACCACGACTTAGGTCATTTTAATTCGGGTGAACCAGATATCGATTCATGGCTCCGCAACTCAGCCCTCCGGGCGAGATATCGCAATTACAGTCGGACCTACGTGTGGCATTATGGAGATGAGAAAGTTGTTGCGTTCTTTTGTTTATCTGCATATTCGATAACCGCCGACGAATTACCAAAGAAGCAGGCTCGAGGAGAGCAGGACGTTATTCCGGCTTTCTTGTTGGGCAAGTTCGCACTTGATATTTCCCTTCAAGGAAAGGGTTTGAGCAGACTCTTGATTGCAGATGCAATATTTGAGGCGAATAAAGCCTCCAAAGTTGCTGCCGCACGCTACCTCGTGGTGGACGCACTTACGCCTGGCCTTGCCAACCTATATGAGAAATTTGGCTTCAAGCGCCCCTTCGGTCCAACAGGTGAGAAGACTCGTTTACACGCACTAATTAAAGACCTCATACGCAAGTGAGATATTGAGATTTTGCAATACCGACTGTTGCGATCGCCTACGATTGCCCAATGAGCACAATGAAGCCCCGATCTGGTCTGGTCACTGATGGAATGGAACGCGCTCCCGCACGCGGAATGTTGCGCGCAGTAGGCATGAAGGACGCAGATTGGGTCAAGCCGCAGATCGGCATCGTTTCTTCGTGGAACGAGATTACGCCCTGCAACCTCTCCCTTGACCGTCTAGCCAAAGCCTCACGCCAGGGCGTCATCGATGCCGGCGGATTCCCCATGCAGTTCGGCACTATCTCGGTTTCTGACGGAATCTCCATGGGCCATGAAGGCATGCACTTCTCACTTGTCTCTCGCGAAGTAATTGCTGACTCGGTTGAAACCGTTATGCAGGCCGAACGCCTTGATGGAATGGTGACATTTGCAGGGTGCGATAAGTCGTTGCCAGGAATGATGATGGCAGCCGCTCGCATCGATGTTGCAAGCGTTTTCGTCTACGCAGGATCTACTCTGCCGGGACAAGTCGATGGCAAAGACGTGACAATCATTGATGCATTCGAAGCAGTCGGTGCATGCGCTCGCGGTCTGATTACTAAAGAGAAACTTGATGAAATTGAACGCGCCATCTGCCCAGGTGAAGGTGCGTGCGGAGGCATGTACACCGCGAACACGATGGCAACAGTAGGAGAGGCGATTGGTCTTTCACTTCCAGGATCTGCTGCGCCACCAGCTGTTGATCGTCGTCGTGACGCGTACTCAGTAAAAGCAGGTGCTGCAGTTGTCGAATTGATCAGGCAGGGGATTACTACCCGCGACATTCTGACAAAGCCCGCATTTGAAAATGCGATCACTGCCGTCATGGCATTGGGTGGTTCGACCAACGCTGTGTTGCATCTGTTGGCGATTGCTCATGAGGCAGACGTTGATTTGGACCTTGAAGATTTCCACCGCATCGGTTCGAAGGTTCCGTTGCTCGGTGACCTAAAGCCATTTGGTCGATTCGTCATGAGCGACATGGACAAAGTTGGCGGCGTTCCCGTGGTGTTGAAAGCATTGCTGGATGCTGGTTTATTGCATGGTGATGTTCTAACGGTCACCGGAAAGACGATGGCCGAGAATTTGGCCGATGTCGCACCTCCTGATCCAGACGGTGCGATTTTGCACGCGATTTCCAAACCACTCTCACTTGGTGGGGGAATCACGATTCTTAAGGGATCACTTGCCCCTGAAGGAGCGGTCACAAAAACTGCAGGTGTTGATGTTGATCTCTTTGAAGGTCCTGCGAAGGTTTTCGAGCGCGAACAACAAGCAATGGACGCCCTGGAAAGCGGGTCGATTCAAGCAGGCGATGTTGTCGTCATTCGCTACGAGGGCCCCAAAGGCGGCCCAGGAATGCGCGAGATGTTGATGATCACCGGCGCCATCAAGGGTGCTGGCCTTGGGAAATCAGTGCTTCTCATAACTGATGGTCGCTTCTCGGGTGGAACAACCGGCCTTTGTGTAGGCCATGTTGCACCTGAGGCTTCATTGGGAGGCCCGATCGCATTCGTTAAGAATGGCGATCGCGTCCGAATCAATATTGTTGATCGAACACTCGATCTTCTAGTCGATGAAGGCGAATTGGCGAAGAGGCGAGAAAACTTCACTCCGGTGCCTCACAAGTACACCCGCGGTGTTCTTGCTAAGTATGCAAAGTTGGTCGGGTCGGCTAGCAAAGGCGCTGTCTGCGACTAAAATCACTTCTCATATTGTGAGACACCAATCTCAAAAGGTTGACGGTGCCTCATGCGCATACGAGAATATGCGCATGAGAACATCAGTTGTGATTGAAAAGCGCGCGATCTAGCAGAATCAGATCCCGCGCTACCCTCAGTTATCACTGAGGGTTTTTGCATTTAAAGGCGCAAAATTTTCGATTACCAAATATGGGAAAGGAGTGGAAGATGGGCAAAGAAATGACTGGGGCGTCCAGCCTCGTGAAGTCCTTAGAGGCCGCAGGCGTGGATGTCATGTTTGGAATTCCTGGCGGCGCAATTCTTCCCGCCTATGACCCGATCTTCGACTCCTCAATCCGCCACATCCTCGTGCGTCACGAACAAGGTGCAGGACACGCGGCCGAGGGATATGCGCAAGCAACAGGGCGCGTCGGCGTCTGCATAGTGACCTCCGGACCTGGGGCGACAAACTTGGTAACGGCATTGGCGAATGCTCAGATGGACTCAGTGCCGATGGTTGCGATCACAGGCCAAGTCCCATCCGCTGCCATTGGAACTGACGCGTTTCAAGAAGCAGATATCCGCGGCATCACCATGCCGATCACAAAACACAATTATTTGATCACTGACCCAGCCGACATACCTCGCGCGATTGCAGAAGCCTTCCATATCGCAAGCACCGGTCGACCAGGACCTGTCCTTGTCGACATTGCAAAAGATGCTCTGCAGAAGATGACCACCTTCAAGTATCCATCCGAGATTCATTTAGCTGGATACAAGCCGCAGGTCGAACCAGAGGATGAAGCCATTCGTGATGCAGCAGTTCTTATCGCTCAGTCTGAAAAGCCAGTCCTTTATGTTGGTGGCGGTGTCATCAAGGCCAATGCAAGCAAAGAGCTAATGCGACTTGCAGAACTCATGGGTGCACCCGTTGTTACGACTTTGATGGCACGGGGCGCGTTTCCGGACAGCCATCACTTGCATCTGGGAATGCCCGGTATGCACGGCACAGTTGCTGCTGTAACTGCCCTTCAAAAGGCCGATCTACTGGTCACGCTTGGCGCTCGCTTTGACGATCGAGTAACAGGAAAGCTTTCCTCCTTCGCTGTAAACGCGAAGGTAATTCATGCCGATATCGACCCGGCCGAAATTGGAAAGAACCGCTATGCCGACGTGGCTGTCATTGGCGATCTACTGCACACACTAAATGCATTGATTCCAGCTGTGCAGAAAGAATTCAAGAAGTCCAAACCAGACCTCACCACATGGTGGAGACAGATGTCCTCCCTCCGCGCGACATATCCTTTGGGTTATACCAAACCAGAAGATGGCTCTCTTTCTCCTCAATTCGTCATCGAACGAATTGGCGCGATTTCTGGCCCAGATTCAATTTATGTTGCAGGCGTAGGTCAACACCAGATGTGGGCTTCGCAGTTTGTGAAGTATGAGAAGCCTCGCACATGGTTGAACTCCGGGGGACTTGGCACCATGGGGTACGCGGTACCTGCTGCCATGGGCGCCAAAGTGGGAATGCCGGACACCACAGTGTGGGCGATTGACGGAGATGGCTGCTTTCAGATGACAAACCAAGAGTTGGTCACGTGTGCCCTCAACAATATTCCCATCAAGGTCGCGATCATCAACAACGAAAGTCTTGGCATGGTTCGCCAGTGGCAGACCATGTTCTACGAAGGCCGTTACTCAAATACTTCCCTTCAATCCAAGTTCATTCCCGACTTTGTTAAGTTGGCAGATGCCATGGGTTGCGCGGGCCTTCGTTGCGAACGCCCAGAAGATGTAGATGCTGTAATCAAAGAAGCAATGTCGATCAATGACCAGCCAGTGGTTGTTGACTTCAGAGTCTTCAAAGACGCGATGGTCTGGCCAATGGTTGCCGCCGGCTCATCCAATGACGAAATCATGATCGCTCGGGGACTGGCCCCCGACTGGGATTCGCAGGAGTTGTGATGAGTAAACATACGCTCGCAGTTCTCGTTGAAAACAGCCCTGGTGTTCTTGCCCGTGTCGCATCGCTCTTCTCGCGTCGGGCATACAACATCGATTCATTGGCAGTTGGGCCAACTGAAAATCCTGATATTTCGCGAATGACAATTGTCCTGAACCTTGAAGGCCACGTCCTTGATCAAGTAATGGCGCAGGTGTACAAACTCGTCAATGTCATCGCGGTTTCTGAGATGCCTACCGATTCGACCGTTCATCGTGAACTTTTGCTCGTGAAGGTTGCGACGACCAAGATTGATGAGGTCTTAGAGATCGTTTTGCGCTTTGGTGCCAAGGTCGTCGATGAAGACGAGCAGACCGTCACCATTGAGTGCACCGCTGAGAGCGTTCATATTGAGGCTCTCCTCAAAGCGCTCACGCCTTATGGGGTTAAGGAATTGGTCCAGTCAGGGTTGGTAGCACTCGAGCGTGGCACGGCTGCTCTTTCAGACCGTACCCTTAGCGCACAAGGAATCTCAACGCTCCATGAAATCAGCACACAAGCTGATTACCAGAATTAAGAAAACCAAAGAAAAAGAAAAGGGAGAACACCGTGGCAACGATGTATCACGACGAAGACGCAGACCTGTCCATTATTCAAGGGCGAAAGGTCGCCGTCATTGGCTATGGCTCTCAGGGCCATGCTCATGCGCTCAACCTTCGTGACAGTGGAGTCGACGTTCGCATCGGTCTAGCTGAGGGCTCCAAGTCGCGCGAGAAGGCCGAAGCCGAAGGCCTTCGCGTGCTTTCTGTTGCTGAGGCTGTCAAAGAGGCCACGGTCATCATGATCCTTGCGCCAGACCCCGTGCAGCGCCATATCTACGCAGAGTCAATTCTCCCAAACCTCAAAGACGGCGATGCAATTTTCTTCGGACACGGATTCAACATTCGCTATGGCTACATCAAGCCTTCAGCCAACGTTGATGTCTGCATGGTTGCACCGAAGGGTCCTGGACATCTTGTACGTCGCGAATTCTCAGCCGGCCGTGGA
>Ga0315268_10003359_pt1 | contig 17668 bp, 16 predicted proteins | sample C1_top_MG_FD_204535 | JGI IMG/M metagenome (GOLD analysis project Ga0315268, IMG submission 204535) | Sediment microbial communities from Yellowstone Lake, YNP, Wyoming, USA - C1_top | ecosystem: Environmental > Aquatic > Freshwater > Lake > Sediment | place: USA: Wyoming | collected 2017-08-01
AGCTGGGGCGGGGCTCGATTTTGCAGGAAGGCGAGGACGTCACCCTGGCGGGCATCGGCCTGCTGTTGCACCACTGCCTGGAGGCCGCGGCCCAGCTTAAGGCAGAGGGCATCTCGGCCCGGGTGCTCAATCTCTCCTGCCTCAAGCCCCTGGACTGGGAACTGGTGGTGGACTCGGCCCGGCGCACCGGGGCCATGGTCTCTGCCGAAGAACACCTGAGCACCGGGGGTCTGGGAAGCGCCATCAGTGAAGTGCTCACGGGCCACTACCCGGTTCCCCTGGAGCGCATCGGCCTCCGGGACGTCTTTGGGACCTCCGGAAAACCGGCCGAACTTCTCAAACATTTCGGCCTGACCCCGGAAGATATCAAGCAGGCGGCTCTTCGAGCCATAGCTCGAAAAAGCCGGCGCTGAAGCAAGGCCTGAAACGCAGTCTTTTTGGACTTATTCATAATTCATAACTCGGTAAAAACCAAAGGAAGAGCAAATTACGTGAAGCAGATGACCTGGCAACAAAACGTAACCGGTTGGGGCCGGCTGCGCCGCAAGATACTGGTGGCGTTGCTGGTTCTGTCTCTGGCGGGAGTTCTGGCGCCAGCGGCCTCGCTGGCCGTCCCCCAGGACTATGAATACTTGCGGCTCCTCGCCGAAGCCCTGCACGAAATCTCCACCAAATACGTATGGCAGAAATCCGAAAAAGGGATGCTGCAGGGGGCCCTCAGAGGCATGGTGAACTCCCTGGATCCCGATTCTTCCTATCTATCCGCCCCGGAGTACAAGGAATTCCAGGCCGGGCAAAAAGGCCCCCGGGCGGAAGCCGGGTTGGAATTGGTAATGAAGGACAACCTCCTGACGGTGGTTTCCGTCCTGGACGGGGGGCCGGCCGACCGTGCCGGGCTGAAGCCGGGAGACCATATCCTCAAAATCGACGGCAAATTGATGCGCAATCTCACCACCCAGGAGGGGGTGCGCCGGTTTCAGGGCAGTGCCGGAACCAAGCTCAAGGTTCAGGCGCTCCGCAACAACATGGTTAAGCCTCTGGACCTGACCATTATCCTGGAACCCATGGGCCCGGGAAAAGTCAGTTCGCAAGTCATCCAGGACCACTATGAATATATCCGGGTACCTTTCTTCACCGATAATACCCCCAGGGAATTGGGCGATGTCCTGAAGCAGGCGCGGCGAAAGGCCGCGTTCAAGGGAGTGATTCTGGACCTGCGCAACAACGCCCGGGGCACCATGGAGCAGGCGGTGCGCACCGGCGGCGTCTGGCTCGGGGAAAAAGAGATCGTCGTCACCAAGGGGCGCACGGGAGACGAAGAGCGCTTCGTGGGCAAGGGCCGGGAGCAGGCCGTGCGGCAACCGTTCCCCACCGTGATTCTGGTGGATCAGGGAACGGCCCGGGCGGCGGAGATCTTGGCCGCCGCCTTGCACGACCATGACGCCGGCTGGCTCCTGGGGACCAAGACCTTCGGGCTTTGCGGGCTGACCAAGGTCTTCCCCCTGGAAGACGGCTCTGCCCTGGTGATGACCGTAGCCCAGTGTTACACCCCCAAGGGGGTGAAAATCACCGGAAAAGGGTTGGACCCTGACGTGGCCGCCAAAACGCCGGAGGGCGCTGAGGCCGCAGCCAAACCCCCCAAGACCTTGCCGCCGGACCAGGACCCCTGGGTGTTCCAGGCCGTGGAAGTCTTAAAGGCCGGCAAGCCGACCCGGGTAGCGCAGAGTGACGACTAAGACCGGTGTTAATCCGGATAACCCTTGCGGTTTAGGGAGCAATGATTGAGATGATGCCACGGAAATTATGGCGGCGGGCTCTAGCCTGCGGGCTGGTAGGCCTGATGTTGGGGCTGACCCTGGTGGGTCTGGCTAACTCCCAGAAGGTTTTTCCCGGAAGGCCCCTGGCTCAAGGGGTGGCCCCCGTGCTCTCGCCTTCCCAGCCCCCCGATACGGCCCTGCAGACCTTTGCCCAGGCCCTGGCGCTGATCGAGGAGCAATATGCGGAGTCCAAGCCAGCCAAGGACCTGATTTACGGCGCCATCCAGGGGGCGGTGGGCACCCTGGACGCCCATTCGTCCTTCATGACCCCGGATGATTTCCGGGAGCTGCAGATCGAAACCAAGGGAAAGTTCAGCGGCATCGGCATCGAGATCACCTTAAAGAACCAGGTTCTTACCGTGGTTTCCCCCATTGAAGGCACTCCTGCCTACCGGGCGGGCATCCAGGCCGGGGACCAGATCCTCAAGATCAACGGCGCCGGCACCAAAAAAATGGGGCTGGCGGAGGCAGTCAAGCTGATCCGGGGGGTCAAGGGGAGCAAGGTAACCCTGACCATTAACCGCCAGGGTTTCCCCCAGCCCAAGGATTTCGTCATCGTTCGGGAAATCATCCCCATCCGCAGTGTCAAGGCCCGGCTCCTGCCCGGAGGCATCGGCTACATCCGGGTGGCGAACTTTCAAGACCAAACGGACAGTGACTTGCGGTCCTACCTGAAAAAAATGCACCAGAAGCTGGTGCCTTTCAAGGGTTTGATCCTGGACCTGCGCAATGATCCCGGGGGGTTGCTCGAGCAGGCGGTCCAGGTGTCTGATGAATTCCTGAGTGCCGGCCTGATCGTTTACACCGAAGGCCGCAGCCCCCGGCAAAATATGCGCTTTTACGCCCATCCGGGGAACCAGCCCGGTGAGAAGACCACTTTTCCCCTCATCGTCCTGATCAACGAAGGCAGCGCCTCGGCCTCGGAGATCGTCGCCGGGGCCCTCAAGGACCAAAAAAGGGCCCTGATCGTCGGGACCAAGAGCTTTGGCAAGGGCTCCGTCCAGACCATCATTCCCCTGGAGGACGGCAGCGCCTTGCGCCTGACCACGGCCTTGTATTACACCCCCAGCGGCGTGACCATCAATGAGAAAGGCATTATCCCGGATGTGGTGGTGGATGAGCCGGCCATTCCGGCGGACAAATCCCTGCAAAAACTGCGGGATGAGGCCCTGGACCGCCATATGCGCCGGGAAGGCTTGACGGACAAGCCCTGGACCCAGCCCATCAGCCAGCCGGAGTTGGACCACGACCCCATACTGAAGAAGGCCGTGGAGTTGATGCAGCACTGGCCCGTCAAAAAATTGGCTGAGAAGGAGCCGGCCCCGGGGAGCCGCCCGGCTGCCACCGCGAAGTAGAGGGTTTTCTGTTTTCTGTTTCCTGTTTTCTGTAGAGACAACCCGGGGGCCAACCAACCTTTCCAAAAGTTGGTATGGCCCCAGTCGCTACTATCATAGCTTCCCCACTTTCTTAGTTTTCCAGAAATATAATCAGGAGAAATTCTCAGGCAGACAAAATTCCCCTTAACACCAGCGACAGGAAATGGCTATGGGTTCTTCAATCATACAGAAAACAGAAAACAGAAAACAGAAAACCCCTTCTTCCAACCTGCTGCCATGACCGCCGAAGCTCCCCTCCATCCCGCAAGCGTCCTGCCCCTGGTGGCCATTATCGGCCGGGCCAACGTGGGCAAATCCACCCTGTTCAACCGCCTGACCCGCTCCTCCAAGGCCCTGGTGGCCGACGTCGCCGGGGTCACCCGGGATCGCCTCTTCGGCCAGGTCCGGGCCGATGACCGTACTTTTCTGGTGGTGGACACCGGGGGCCTGACCGGGGGGGAAGAGGAATTGGGGAGCCTGGTGCGCCGCCAGGCCGAGGCCGCGGTGGCCGAGGCCGATGTCCTGCTTTGGGTGGTGGACGGCCGGACCGGCCCCCAGGTCGATGATGAAGAGGTCCTGGATTATCTCCGGGGCACCGGCAAACCGCTGTTCCTGGTGGTCAACAAGATGGACCACGCCGGCCTCGCCGGGCATCTCGCAGATTTTTACCGCTTCGGCCTGGCCCCCCTCTACCCGGTCTCAGCCGAGCACGGGTTGGGCGTGGGCGGCCTGCTGGAAGCCCTGGTGGAGAGCCTGCCCCCCCCCCAGGCGGCCCCGGCTACGGCCCCGGGAATCAGGGTGGCGGTCCTGGGCAGGCCCAACGTCGGTAAATCCTCTTTTATCAACCGGGTCCTGGGGGAGGAGCGCCTCATCGTCAGCGACCAGCCCGGCACCACCCGGGACGTCCTGGATACCCCGCTAAAATGGCAGGGCAAGGATTTTGTCCTCATCGACACTGCCGGTATCCGGCGCCCCAGCCACGTGGCCCGGGGCCTGGAGCAATACATGGTGCTGAAGGCATTGAAGGCCCTGACCCGGGCCCAGGTGGTCCTGCTCCTGTTGGACGCCCGGGAGGGGATCACGGCCCAGGACCTGCGCCTGGCCCGGCTCATTGAGGATCACGGCAAAGGCTGCCTGGTGGGCGTTAATAAGTGGGATCTGGTGAAGGGGGATGCAGAACGGAGCCGGGCCAATCTGGCCCAGGTGACCGGCGCCCTGGAATTCATGGCCTATGTGCCCATCTTGCCCTTGTCGGTAAAAACCGGCTACAACCTGAACCGGGTCTTTCCCCTCATTGAGGAGATCCAGGCCCAAAGGGCTCTCAGGGCGTCCACCGGGCAACTTAACCGGCTGCTCCGGGGCATCATCCAACAGACGCCGCCCCCCCGGTACCGGGACCGGCCGGTGAAGTTCTATTATCTGACCCAGCCGGAGACCGAGCCTCCCACTTTCATCGCCTTTGCCAACTATCCCCAGGGGGTGCCGGAGTCCTATCGCCGCTACCTGGTCAAGCAGCTTCGGGCCGGCCTGGGCATTCCTTTGGCCCCGGTGCGATTATTTTTCAAAGGCCGGCAGCGGCGCGCAGGTGGTTAACTGCGGGAAAAAGATAAGGAAAGTTGGGGAAATAAACCAGGCGGGGAAGAGAGGAAAAGTTTTCCCCTTCCCGAGATGGGCTGAGAAATTCGAAGGGGCGCTGACTGGAGAACCGCTCAGGTGGCGGCGGCCCCCGGTTCAGCGGCGGGGACTAAGAAAACCGAAGGTCAGGCTTTCACCAGGCGCAACTGCGGATACTGGCCCTGGGGTTGCCTCTGTCTCAGCATCCTTCCTTGCTTCAGAGCATTCTTAACCCGAACACCGTTGATCAAGAAATAGGCGATGACGGCCCGTTCCCAGGCTGGATTGATTTCCCCCTGCTCCATACGGGTCTTGAAATGATTGAGAAGGGTGTTAAGGTCGGTTTCTTCTAAGTCCAATACCCTGTCGGCGATCCTTTCGATGGATTCCAATATCATAAAGCGAATCTCTTCCCTTCGTATCCATTTTTCCATTTTCCTGTGAAGTCATATTTGCCTAAAAAAACGAGGATGTCAAGAAAAGAAAATGGGCTTGTGAAAACTTTTTTATCGGTTTTTGCAACCCGCGTTCCTCGGCCTTTCCAGGGCCCCTGTTGCAATTATGCAACAGCCCAAATTTTGGTGTGAGAGGCGGAGGGTCCTACTTTGGGGCCATTTTCCAGGGAATAACCTCCCCCCGGCAGGTTGCCGGACCCAGGTTTTTCCAGATCGTCCTGACCGAGGGCTGGCGTCCTCAACAAAGCCTGTAAAATTAATTCCTTAAACCTCGTTCCCAAACTCCTACTTGCGAACTAAGATGTAAACCCGGCGGTGCCTGGCGCCCGCCGCCTGACCTTAAAAAAATAATGGATTTAAATAAAAAACAAGTGGCACAGGCCTCCGGCCTGTGTACACCGGCTGGAAGCCGGCGCCACTGATTGTTGAAGCAGACCGCGCCTCATGCGCCATTTTTGCTGCGCGGACCGCACCCTACAACCTTGAACCTTGATGAACACCCAAATAGCGTGTAGGGCGGTAATGCCCGCCAATAAAAACAATAGGGTGCGTGAGACGCACCCTTCACCTCAACTTTCCGCGCCGCGGCTCCGCCTTACATTGACTCCAGGGCGCTGATGACCTCCACCAAACGCCGGGCCTCGGCCTCCAGGATTTCCTCCCCCTGTTCGCCCGTGGCCCGGGCCGGGTCGCCCCAGACCCCGCCGGGCCAGTAGCGCCGCTTGTCCCGCACCAGGAGGTACTTGGGGAAGGACGGCCACTCCGCCGGGGCCGAGCCCTGCACCAGCTCCGGATGGGCGGCCAACATGACGGCCGTCTCCACCTCTCCGGCGTGGGAGTCGCCTTTGGTCTGCACCAGGTCGGGGCGCCCGCTCAGTACCTCCCGGAGCAGGTCCAGGATGTTGACCACGGCAATGTTCGCTTCCGGCAATTCGGCCAGCAGGACCTCCGCCGCCTCCACCAGGGCGGCCATGTGGGTGCCGCCGGCGTGGCCGCTGATAATGAGAAGGCTTCTCAACCCCTGGCGGTAAAACTCCCGGCCCAGATCCAGGATCAGGGCCCGGAGCGTATCCCCGGAGATGCTGACGGTCCCCGGGTGCTCCCGGGTGGAGCGGCACATGCCGTAGAAAACGGGCGGCGCGATCAGGATGGGCCGCTTCGCCGCCACCCGCCGGGCCACCTCCAGGGCGTGAAAGGTGTCCGTCCCCAAGGGCAGATGGGGGCCGTGCTCTTCCAGGGACCCCACCGGCAGCACCACGGTGCGGGCCTTGGCCACCCAGCCCGGAAATTCCGCCATCCGCAAATCTTCCCAGTGAGTCATGCGTTGTTTTTATCCTATTTCCGCTTTAAACGCCAGGCGAATGCCTTCTCGCCAGGCTCGCTTGATGACGGGATGCTGATTTTCCGCCGGAAGGGAGCACATTCCCGGGCAACAAAACATTTCCATCGAAAACACGTGGGGGTGGGGTCCCCCGCCCGGCGGTCGGGCGGGGAGACCTCGCCCCGACAATTAATGACCCGATTCCCCCATTCTTTTTTCGAGCAACCGTTCATGAGCCGTGTGAGGGCCCATGATGCTGAAAAGTTCGATAGGCCGGCCTCTGTCCTCGCCGCGGGCAAGTGCCGATTTCCTTTACGCCCCGGTGACGCAGACCACGGGGGCTCGCCCCTGCTGGTAAACCTTCGCCCGCACTCATTCCCAGGCGCCGTTTACAACCCCGAGATTTTCAGAAAAACAAAAAAACCCTTGACTAAGTTTTTCCGGCTTTGTTATAAAAAGCGCAATTATTTGTACCAAAAAGCACAAGGAGATAGCCTTGGAAATTCCGGCAGCCTTGAGCGATTTCTCCTACGTCCTGGTCTTCCTGGTGGCGGCGGCACTGTTCGCCCTGGGTCCCATCGTCATTGCCTATCTGATCGCGCCCCGGAGTTTCGGCGCCACCCGTGACGAGACTTACGAATGCGGCATCCCCACCATCGGCAGCGCCTGGGTGCAGGTGGCGGTCATCTACTACCTGTTCGCCCTGCTCTTTTTGGCCTTCGACGTGGACGTGCTCTTCCTCTTCCCGGTGCTCCTGGCCTACGGTAAGGGCTACGTGTGGCGGGACCTCATTGAAATCACCATCTTCATAGGCATTCTCTCCCTGGTGATCGTCTATGCCTGGTGCAGGGGGGTTTTTACTTGGAAGCGAAGACAGGGGAACCTCTAATTCGGTTCGGCCTCCTGGAGGAGGCCTTGAACCTGGCCCGGGCCAACAGCCTTTGGCCCCTGACCTTTGGGCTGGCCTGCTGCGCCATCGAAATGATGGCCGCCGGCATGGCCCGCTTTGACCTGGACCGCTTCGGGGCCGGGGTCTTTCGGCCCTCACCCCGGCAGTCGGACCTGATGATCGTGGCCGGCACCATCTCGAAAAAGATGGCCCCGGCGGTGGTCCGGCTTTACGAGCAGATGCCGGCGCCCAAATGGGTCATCGCCATGGGCAACTGCGCCATTTCCGGGGGTCCCTTTTATTATCCCAATCAATATGCCATCGTCCCCGGGGCCGACTTGATCATCCCGGTGGACGTCTATATCCCCGGCTGCCCGCCCCGACCGGAAGCCATCATTGAGAGCATCCTGCTCCTGGAAGAGAAGATCACCAAACGAGGCCGCCTCAGGAAGTTCAGATGATGTTAAAAGATCAGATCGAAAAGACCCTGGCTCCCCTCAATCTCGAACAGGTGGCTCCCGGGGATTACGCCAAGACCGGCTATCACCTGGAAGTCGCCGCCCGGCCGGAGCAAATGCCGGCCGTGGCCCAGGCCATGCTGGGCGAGGGTTGCTTTTTGGAATCCCTCACCGCCCTGCACTTTCGGGAGTCTTTCACCCTGGTGTACCACTTCGCCCACTTTGAGGAGCTGTGCCGCACGGCGGTCCATGCCTCCCTGCCTTTGGATCAGGAGGCTCCCACCATCTGCCACGTCTACCCGGCGGCGGATTGGTACGAACGGGAGGTTTACGATCTTTTCGGCATCCGCTTTGCCGGCCACCCCAACCTGAAGCGCCTGCTGCTGCCGGAGGATGCGGATTTCCACCCGCTCCTGAAAGTCTTTGAAGCCGAGCCCGAGCCTGAGAAAAAAGAGCCTGAGAAATGATTGAGCTATCCCTGGAAGAAAAGACCTACACGCTCAACCTGGGCCCCCAGCACCCCAGCACCCACGGGGTTTTGCGGGTGCTCCTGGAGATGGACGGCGAGTTCATCACCAAGGCCGAACCGGTCATCGGTTACGGCCACCGGGCCCATGAGCACATGGCCGAGAACCGCAACTACCAGCAGTTCTACCCCAACATGGCGCGGGTGGACTATCTCCATGCCCTGGCCTTTAACCAGTGCTACTGCATGGCGGTGGAAAAGCTCATCGGCCTCACCGTGCCGGAGCGGGCCGAGTTCATCCGGGTAATCTGCACCGAGCTCAACCGCATCTCCTCGCACCTGTTGTGGGTCGGCGCCTACCTTTTGGACCTGGGGGCCTTCACCCCGATACTCTACTGCTTCGACGACCGGGAAAATCTCCTCGACCTCCTGGACCGCATCACCGGTTCCCGGCTCACCTACTGCTACTACCGCTTCGGTGGAGTCCCCCAGGATATTGACGACGAGTTCATCACCGGCACCCGGGCGTTCATCCAGCGGCTGCGCGCCCGGTTCAAGGACTACGATGACCTGGTGACCAAGAACGTCATCTTCATCAACCGGACCCGGAATGTGGGCATCATCACCAAGGAGCAATGCGTGCGCTGGGGCCTCACCGGCCCCATGGTACGGGGCAGCGGCATCCCGTACGACATCCGCAAGAGCGAGCCCTACTCCGCCTATCCGGTGTTCGACTTTGAAATTCCCATCGGCGATAAAGGCGACATCATGGACCGATACCTGGTGCGCGTCCGGGAGATGGAGCAGAGCCTGCGCATCATCGAGCAAGCCCTGGACAAGCTCCCCAACGGCCCCATCATGGCGGAAAAAGTTCCCAAACGCCTCAAACCTGCGGCCGGCGAAGTCTACCAGGCCGTGGAAACCGCCCGGGGCGAGTTCGGCTGCTACATCGTCAGCCAGGGGGACATCAAGCCTTACCGGATCAAGCTCCGGGTGCCCTCCTTCGGCAACCTGAGCATCCTCCCGGAACTGGCCGTGGACACCCTGGTGGCCGACCTGGTGGCCATCCTGGGTTCCGTGGACGTGGTGGTTCCGGAAATCGACCGCTAAATGCCAGATTTTATGAATTCGATAACGTATTCATTTTATTCCCCCTCACCCTAACCCTCTCCCCCATTGGGGGAGAGGGGATAGAGAAGGAACTCCGGATAATGTCCCTCTCCCCCCGCCGCTCTTGGGGACCAGGGGAAAACAGAATAAGGAATTCCTGTAATACTCCCTCTCCCCCCGCCGGGGGGAGAGGGCTGGGGTGAGGGGGGCCGACAGAAAACCTTACCATCTTTAAGAAATCGGGGCCTGAAGCCTTAAAAGAGCGACATATGGAGCAAGTCTCGCAGATCCTGGCAAGTGAGGTGGCCCGCATGGTCCTGGGCCTGGTGGGGGTCATCGCCCTGGTGTCGGTGAACGCCCTGTTTCTCATCTGGATGGAGCGCAAGGTCTCGGCCCACATGCAGCTGCGCCTGGGACCCATGGAGGTGGGCCCCCACGGCGCGGTTCAGACCGTGGCCGACGCCCTGAAGCTCATGGGCAAGGAATTGATCACCCCGGATGAGGTGGACAAGCCCATCTTCTGGCTGGCCCCCGTGGTGGTCTTTTTGCCGGTGCTGCTGTCCTTCCTGGTGATCCCCTTTTCCCAGACCCTGATCATTCGGGAAATGAACGTGGGCATCGTCCTGATCCTGGCCTTCTCCACCATGGCGGTGCTGGCCATCCTCATGGCCGGCTGGTCCTCCAACAACAAGTACGCGGTCTTCGGGGCCATCCGCTCGGTGGCCCAGAATATCGCTTACGAGATTCCGCTCCTCATCACCGTGATGAGCATCATCCTCATGGTGGGGTCTTTCTCTCTCAGCGACATCGTCGCGGCGCAGAACCGCCACTGGTTCATCCTGGTGCAGCCCCTGGCTTTTATTCTCTATATCACCTGCGCCACCGCGGAGACCAACCGGGCCCCCTTCGATCTGCCCGAGGCCGAGTCCGAACTGGTGGCCGGGTTCCACACGGAATACAGCGGCATGCGCTTTGCCCTGTTCTTCCTGGCGGAATACACCAACATGTTCATCGCCTCGGCGGTGGCCACCGTCCTGTTCCTGGGCGGCTGGCACGGGCCGATTCTGCCCGGGGTGATCTGGTTCCTCCTCAAGGTTTACGCCATGATCTTCCTGATGATGTGGTTCCGCTGGACCTTTCCCCGGGTGCGGTTCGACCAGCTCATCACTTTTGCCTGGAAGATCCTGATTCCCCTGTCCTTTGTCAACCTGCTCATCACCGCCCTGGTGTTGAAACTCAGGTAAATGCTTAAATGCCCATGAATAATTATTGGCCGCCCCCAAAAATGAAAAATCCCCCCTGCCCCCCTCTACAAAGGGGGGGGAAAGGCCACAGGGCTCTTAAGTCCCCCTTTTTTAAAGGGGGATTTAGTGGGATTTTAAGGGAAATTTGCACGGTAATGCCTCTTGCGAAGGTTGCCTGATGACTAGTTATTTTAAAGAAATTCTGGCAGGTTTCTGGAGTCTGCTGGCCGGCATGGCGGTCACCATCCGCTATTTCGTCAAGCCGGTGGTCACCGTCCAGTACCCCCGGGCCAAGATCCAGATGTCCCCCAGGTACCGGGGCCCGGTGGAGCTCCTCCTGGACCCTGAGACCCACACGCACCGCTGCATCGCCTGCGAAATGTGCTCCCGCATCTGCCCCTCCCAGCTCATTACCGTGGAGGGGGTGAAGCTGCCCGGGGCCAAGCAAAAGGTGCCCACCAAGTACGTGCACGAATTCTACTATTGCAGTCTCTGCGGCCTGTGCGTGGAGGTTTGCCCCACCGCGGCCCTGCAATTTTCCAAGGATTATCGCATGGCGGGTTATCGGCGGGAAGATGCTATCTATGATCACCTGATTCGCCTCCAGGAACGACAGCAGGCCGCAGGTCTGCCCATCACTCCTATCCCGGAGCCGCCGCCTCCCGAGCCTGAAGCCCCGGCGGCCCCCCCGGCCGAGGAGGTGAAAGAATGAACTTTATCGCCTACCTGCTTTCGCCGGCGGGACTGGCCAGCGGCGCCTTCCTGCTGGTGGTGGCCATTATGGTGGTGGGCGCCCTCATCGCCGTGGCGGCCCGGAACATCTTCCACAACGTGCTGGGGCTGGCCATGTCCCTCTTCGGCGTGGCGGGCCTCTTCTTATTTTTGAACAGCCCCTTTGTGGCCCTGATGGAAATCCTCATATACGTGGGAGCCATCTGCATCGCCATCTGTTTTGCCATCATGCTCTCCCAACCTCTGTACCTGCCGCCGCCGCCCCGCAACCCCTTGAAGGTCCTGGGGGCCCTGGCCGGCGCCGGCCTGATCTTTGCATTTCTCGGCCTGCTCACCAAGCGGACGACCTGGGCGCCGGCCGCGGAGCGAAGCACCGATTGGTCCATCACCACCCTGGGCCATTACCTGTTGACCAATTATGTCCTGATCTTCGAAGTCATCTCTTTACTCCTCCTGGTGGCCATGCTGGGCGCGGTGGTGACCGCCCGGGGCGGCCGGGGCAGTTCCTAATATCGGGGTCGGTTATGCTGATATTCAACCAACTACAGACTTACCTCTACCTGGCCATCCTGCTCTTTGCCATCGGGGTTTACGGCGTGCTGGCCCGGCGTTCCCTCATCGGCATCCTGATCTCCGTGGAACTTATCCTGAACGCCGCCAGCATCAACTTCATGGCCTTCAACCGGTTCCTGGCGCCCCACCCGGCAGTGGGCCAGGTCATCACCCTGTTTATCATGGCGGTGGCGGCGGCCGAGGCGGCCATTGCCTTGAGCATCATCGTGGCCGTGTATCGCCGCCTCAAATCCATCAACATTGAGCTCGCCACGGAGCTTAGAGGTTAATCATGGGCTCGTGCGATCCGATCCTTCACGGTTGTCTGCTGACGGTAATCTTGCCGCTGCTGGCCTTCGCCGTCATTATGATCTTCACCTGGCGGCGGCCCAAGCTGTCTCTGGCCATTTCTCTCACGGCCTCCACCATTCCCCTCATCATCGCCTGGACCATGTTCTTCAAGCTGCATGGGATCAAAGAGCCCATTATTTACAACTTCGACTGGCTGGTGTCTGACCTGGTCAAAGTGCCCTTCGGGTTCATCCTGGACCCCACCAGCCTCCTGATGCTGGTGATCGTGGCCACCATCAGTTGGCTGGTGCAGGTCTATTCCATCGGCTACATGGGGGGCGACCCGGGCTTCGGCCGGTATTACGCCGACCTGTCGCTGTTCGCCCTGGCCATGCTCACCCTAGTGATCTCCAGCGGCCTCTTGCAGCTCTATGTCGCCTGGGAACTGGTGGGGTTGGCCTCCTACTTCCTCATCGGCTTCTGGTATGAGAAATTCTCCGCGTCGGAGGCCGGCAAAAAGGCCTTTGTGGTGACCCGCTTCGGGGATATCGGCTTTTTCATGGGCCTGGTCTTCCTCACCTTGTTCTACGGCAACCTGGACATCCACGCGGTGAACAGCGCCGCGGTGGCCAAATCCATGCCCGACTGGCTAATCACCACTTCGGCCCTGCTGATTTTCTGCGGCATCATGGGCAAGAGCGCCCAATTTCCGCTGCATGTGTGGCTGCCGGACGCCATGGAGGGCCCCACCCCGGTGTCGGCCCTGCTCCATTCCGCCACCATGGTGGCCGCGGGCGTTTTCCTCCTAACCCGGATCTTTCCCTTCTTTGCCGCCTCGGCCACCGCCATGACCGTGGTGCTGGTCATTTCCACCATCACGTTGCTGCTGTCCTCCACCATCGGCATGGTGGCCACGGACATCAAGCAGGTCTGGGCCTATTCCACGGTGAGCCAACTGGGCTTCATGGCCATGGGCCTGGCCGCCGCCGGCCTGGCCGGGGGGAATTTCTTCGCCGGCTACTACCATCTCACCACCCACGCCGGCTTCAAGGCCCTGCTCTTTTTGTGCTCCGGGGTCTTCATCCACCATTTCGGCACCAATGACTTCTTTGTCATGAGCGCCAACGGCGGCCGCAAGCTCTATATCCCCATGGTCACCATCACCATTGCCGCCCTGGCCCTGGCCGGCATCTTCCCCTTCTCCGGGTTTTTCAGCAAGGAGGCGATCCTGGGGGCCCTGGCCCATCTGCCCAACAAGATGTGGCTGGGCCTCGGTCTTTTCGGGGCTTTCCTCACGGCTTACTATAGCTTCCGGGTGATCTTTGTGCTCCTCTTTCCCCGGGCCCGGGCCAAGGAGGAAGCACACCATGCCCCGGCCCATGGCGCCCACGGGCATGAAGAGCACCACGGCGTTCCCTGGGCCATGTCCTTCCCGCTCTTGGTGCTGGCCGGGTTCACCCTGATCCTGGGTTTCTGCCAGGGCTATCTGGAGCAATTCCTGTTAGGGGAGTCGCATCCCCACGAGCTCAATTACTTCCTGCTGGGGTCGGCGGTCACGGCCGCGGTAGGGGGCATCGCCGTCGCCTGGTTCGATTGGGGTGCGCCCAATGCCAAGTGCGTCGGTTTCATCAGTAAATTCCCCGCCCTGGAGCAATTTTTTATTCAGAAATGGTACATGGATCATTTCTGGCGCTGGTTCCTGAACACTTTCATTTACGGCATGTTCTCCAAGTGGTTCACTTACAATGACCGGCGGGTGGTGGACGGCGGCGTCGACGCGGTCGCCTTTTCCACCGTGGGCAGCGGGCGGCTCCTCTCCTTCATCCAGACCGCCTTCCTGCAGTTCAACCTGCTCTTCATGGTCCTGGTCCTGGGGGCTATGGGACTATATCTCTTAATGGGTCGCTGATATGACCGAGCACATGGCATCCTTCCCGTATCTGACCTGCATGTTGCTGGCCCCGGTGGCGGGCTTGACCATCCTCCTGTTTTTGAAGGAGGAATGGAAATTCGCCATCCGGGCCGTGTCCCTGGTGGCGGCGGGCATTACCCTGGGGCTGGCCCTGTTCATTTTCGTGGCCTACGACAAGAGCCTGGGGGGCTTGCAATTCGTCGAGAAGTATGACTGGGTGAAGACCTTCGGGATCACCTACTTCGTCGGCGTGGAGGGCCTGAACGCCCCCCTCCTGCTCCTCACCGGCATCGTTATTTTCACCGGTGTCCTGACCATGTGGGAGCTGGAAGAGCGCACCAAGGAATACTTCATCTTTATGCTGGCCCTGGTCACCGGCGTCTTCGGCGTGTTCATGTCCTATGACATGTTCTTTTTCTTCCTGTTCTACGAGATCGCCGTGGTGCCCATGTACATCCTGATCCTGGTCTGGGGCTCCACCCGGAAGATTTACGCGGCCATGAAGCTGACCCTGTACCTGATGGCGGGCAGCGGCCTCATCATTCCCGGCATCCTGCTGCTGTATTCCAGCTCCGGGCTGGCCACCTTCAATATGGTGCAGTTGCATGCCGTGCACTTCTCCCCGTGGATCCAGAAGGTCACCTTCATCCTCCTGTTCCTGGGCTTCGGGGTGCTGGCCGCGGTCTGGCCGTTCCACACGTGGTCTCCCGTAGGCCACGTGGCCGCCCCCACCGCCGTGAGCATGCTGCACGCCGGCGTGCTGATGAAACTGGGGTCCTTTGCCATCCTCAGGGTGGCCATGTATCTGGTCCCCGAAGGCTTCCAGTACTGGTCGCAATTCATGGCCCTCTTGGCCACTACCGGCATTGTCTACGGCGTCTTCGTGGGCCTGGCCCAGACTGATCTGAAATACGTCATCGGCTATTCCTCGGTGTCCCACATGGGCATCGTCTGCCTGGGGCTGGCCACCGGCACGGTGGACGGCCTCAACGGCTCGGTGTTCCAGATGTTCGCCCACGGCGTCATGACCGCCCTCTTCTTTTCCTCGGTGGGCTACATCTATGACCGCACCCATACCCGGGATATCCATGAACTGGGGGGCTTCTCCCGCATTATGCCGGTGGCCTCGGCCTTTTTCATCACCGCGGCCCTGTGCGGCGCCGGCGTCCCGGGGATGGCCAGCTTCTGGGCGGAACTGCTGGTGTTCATCGCGGCCGTGAAGGTCTTCCCCATCCGGGGATTGCTCGCCATCGCCGCCCTGGTGGTGGGGGCCCTGTTCGCCCTCCGGGTGGTGCAAAAGACCTTTTTCAACGAACCGAACCCCAAGTTTACCCACTTTGAGGACGTCAGCCCCTTTTTGGGCATCCCCCGCATGATCCTCATCGCCACCTTGGTCTTTTTCGGCATCTTCCCGCAGGTGATGCTGAGCATGATTAAAAGCGCGGTAATCCCCTTCATCCAGGGAATGTAACCATGAATCTGACGCTTTTTGGACCGGAACTCTACTACCTGGGCATGGCGCTGGTGCTTTTTTGCTTCTCCCTGAGGCGCCGGGTGCAGGCCGCCAAGGACTACCAGGCGGCCCTGGCGCTCTCCGCCGGGGGCCTGGCGGTGGCCTGTCTTTGCCTCTTTCAGCACGGCGAGCTCTTCTTCAAGGCCTACCGGGTGGATCTTTTCAGCCAAATCTTCAAAGTGGCCCTGGCCCTGGGCCTGTTTTTGGTGCTGACCATCTCCCGGAATCTGGCCCATATCGAGGAGCGCTACCACGCCGAATTTTACCTCTTCCTGACCACCTGCACCCTGGGGATGATGATGCTGGTCAGCTCCGTGGAGCTGCTGACCATTTATGTGGCCCTGGAGCTTTCTTCTTACTCCCTTTACATCCTGGTGCCCCTGCGCCGGGGCGACGGCATCGACGTGGAAGCCGGCATCAAGTATCTCCTCATCGGCGCCGTGTCTTCGGGGTTCATGCTTTTCGGCTTGAGCTACATCTTCGGCGCCACCCACACGACTTATCTGGCGGAAATCCTGCCCCGGCTGCCCCAACTGGTGGCCAGCCCCATCGGGCTTTTCGGCCTGCTCCTGGCCATGGCCGGATTCTTTTTCAAGCTGTCGGTCTTCCCCTTTCACTTCTGGGCCCCGGATGTCTACCAGGGCGCGGCCAACCAGGTGACCACTTTCATCGCCACGGCTTCCAAGGCGGTGGCGGTGGCGCTGCTCCTGCGCCTGGCGGCCCTGGGGACCAATTACGGCTACAGTTTCGCCCAGGCCCTGATGGTCCTGTCCATCATCTCCATGACCCTGGGAAACCTGGTGGCCATCATCCAGAAAGACCTGAAACGCATGCTGGCCTACTCCTCCATCGCCCATGCCGGCTACGTCCTCATAGGCGTGCTCACCATGCAGGAGACCGGCTTCACCAGCGCCGTCTATTACGCCCTGGCCTACCTGGTGATGAACTTCACCGTGTTCATGGTTCTGAGCACGGTGGCCGCGGACGGCCGGGATCTCAAGATCTCCGAACTGGCCGGCCTTTGGAAGCGCAGCCCGCTCCTCAGCATGACCCTGATCCTGGGTATCTTCGCCCTGGCGGGCGTGCCCCCTTCCATCGGTTTCACCGGGAAGCTCTTTCTCTTTACTTCGGCCATGAACCAGGGCTACTTCTGGCTGGTGCTGATCGGCGCGGTCAACGGCACCATCTCCCTCTATTACTATTTGAAGGTGGTGTACGCCGCCTATTTCCTGGAGCCCGGGGATTTGCCCGCCATCCAGTTGGGGCTGCCCACTCGCTTCTTGAACTATGCTTTGTGCCTGACCATCATTGGCTTCGGGGTCTTCCCGGACCGCATTGTGCAGCTGGCCCGGGACGCGGTGAAAATGGTGCTGTGATCCGGTTTATCTAGAAGCGGCAAAACCCGCCTTTTCCAGGGAAAAGGCGGGTTTTTTTTATTGGGGGGAGTCTGATTGTCCTGGCGGACCGGTGGGTCCAGCGGTCGTGGACCCCGACTTACCTTGGGCGGCCCCCGCCCGCCATAATCATCAAACTAGGTTTGAGGTCAAATTTGTTTTAAAAATCAATGGAGATGGTTTTCTCCAAAGCCAGGGTAAAGACGACAAAGAAGGCGATCCCCAAGGCCATTCCCCTCAGTTGCATAAGGTCGATGCGATAGGACCGGAACCAGCGGTACACCGTCTTGCTGCACACCTGCAGACGCCGGGCCATGGCAGAGACGTTGCCCCGCTCCTCCCGGAAGAGTTCTTCCAGGCGGATCCGGGCCGGCCGCATTTGCCCTTCCGGGCACGGCAAAGTAAAACCGGAGTAAACCACAGTGTGAATGGTCAGATCCCGTTCCCGGATGTAAGGCCCGGAGCTCAGGATCACCGCCCGGGTAATGACATTCTTCAGTTCCCGTATATTGCCCGGCCAGAAA
>Ga0315268_10003360_pt1 | contig 17667 bp, 20 predicted proteins | sample C1_top_MG_FD_204535 | JGI IMG/M metagenome (GOLD analysis project Ga0315268, IMG submission 204535) | Sediment microbial communities from Yellowstone Lake, YNP, Wyoming, USA - C1_top | ecosystem: Environmental > Aquatic > Freshwater > Lake > Sediment | place: USA: Wyoming | collected 2017-08-01
AACGAATTCCAGATCGATGGTCAAAGACGCGCTTGCAATGGTCAAGATCCCAGCGAACATCCATGTTGTGAACGCGACACGGAGAGAGCCTAAAATGAGAATCGACGTGGAGAAGATGAAGAGGGTGCTGATCAACATCACCAAAAATGCAGTCGACGCGATGCCCACGGGCGGAACACTTGCGATAAAATGCACGAGAACGGATAGCAAAGTCGAGATAATCTTCGCCGATAATGGGATGGGCATGTCCGATGAAGTCTTGGACAAGCTCTGGTCCCCGTTGTTTACTACGAAAGCCAGAGGCATGGGATTTGGCTTGCCCATCTGCAAAAGAGTGGTTGAGGCTCATGGGGGCAACATACTCGTTGAAAGCACTGTGGGAAAAGGCACGACGTTCACGATAACGATTCCGATCAGACAAAGAGTTGAAAGAGGTGGAAAGATATGGGTGAACATGCCAGAATTCTTGTTGTCGACGATGACGAAAGCATAAGGAAGACGATTTCAAGCATACTGGAAGAGAAAGGGTACATTGTTGATACGGCTGAGAATGGAAGAGAAGCGATTGAAAAGTCAGACTGTAGCTTTTACAATTTGGTTCTGGTTGACATTCGGCTTCCAGACATGGAAGGCACAAAATTGCTCAGCAGGTTCAGAGAGACCACGCCGAAGATGGTCAAGATAATTCTCACTGGTTTTCCTGCTTTGCAGAATGCTATTGAAGCCGTCAACAAAGGCGCAGATGCCTACATGCTGAAGCCTGTGAACATAGATCATCTTTTGAGTGTGATCGCGCAACATTTGAGGAAACAGAAGGAGGCAAGGAAATTCAGCGAGCAAAAGGTTGCTGAGTTCATTGAGACGCGGGTCCAAGAACTGGATCAGGAAAAGCACGTGACTCAAGGCAAATGAGAACCGCAACGAGTTCCCATCTTTTCAGATCGTTCAAATTGTCCTTGTTCCATGGCCTAATTGGCTTTTTCTTGGGTCAGGGATTTCCTTTTTTCTCTATTCGGATTCAAAGTCCATAACTCTTTAATAACCGCTTCAAATTTCCAACTAAGCAAATGATAAAGAGGGAAGCTAATGAAAAATAAGACGTTAATTGGGACTTTGCTTGTTTGCGTTTTCTTAGCTAACGCCATGGTGCCTGTTTTTTCTGCAGACACGCTGCTTGCAACAGATTTCACTGCTGAGAGTTTCTCGAAGACTATTGACTTTTTTGATTATGCTCGAGCCTATGCGCTTCTTCATGGAATGAATGCGCCGCCAGACGATTGGCATGCGTACATGTACATGAATTACGTGAACACGACTGGCTTGAAGTTGCTATACGCGGGGCTTACAAATGTGAGCTTCGGCGGAGCAGGCGCACTGACTATACCGATGCAGACTTTTATGATGTACTATAAGACGAATAATCGCAGTCGGGATGTGCTTTTGGCGGAGACTTTCTTGATGCTTTTGGCTTTCAACGAGACTGGCAGCTCGATTTATTCGGGTTCGCCGGATAGGAATGACACGTTGTGGGCTTCGTTCAGCTTGGGTTTCGATTTCAGCGTTTTCAATGCTTCGTTGCCGGCTTTGAACAGTAAAACTGAGATTATTCCGCTTTCGCATTCTGATGATAAGCTTCACTGGACGTGGGGCATGAGGTACACGAATCTTACTGCGATTTGGTGGAGGACTTGGGTTTTGCCTAACAACCATACTTTCAACAGTTCGCCGGTGGCAATTGCGACCTATGACGAGCTTACTTTCTCGTACAATTTGACCATCGATCCTGATGCTCACACGGCTACGTTGACGGAGAATCATGTTATTGGTAGGATTCGGGAACTGGTTGTGTTCTGGGAATGGCTCATTATACCATTGTTCAATCGCTACAACAGCACTGGTTGCTACGGTACATTTGGGAACTATGTTTCGAATGAGACGGTGTATGATTTCATTGAGCACAATCAGATTAAGATGAGCATTGTAAACTTCCAGACGAGCATTTTGGCTGACCATGAGACTGTGAGCAGGACGCCGAGCGGGCAGAACGTGACGGACACTGATGTGTCTGTTAGTGATTCGAATGTGACTACGTTTGCTGATGATGGTGAGAAGATTTTTGATGCCAGTTTTGGCACGAAGCAGAACTATAAGCTTTTCAATTATACTGCTGATCCGACTGAGACTGAATACTCGACTTATGACTCGACTGCTCGAACAAGCCAGATCGGCGGATTCGCCCAGAACACGGGTTTGTTCCAACACCACATTAACCTGATGAAGTTCCTGCCGTTGCTTGTTGTCAGCATGTATCCGGGATTGTATGCAAGGGCGAAGGAGACGATTAGTAACATGAGCAGAGCCAACTACTTCTATTTGATCGGCTATCCGGAGTACAGTGGTTTCAGAGTTGAGCATGATCCGACGTTCACTGCGTACTTGGCTGCTTCAGCTGCGCCTGTTGCTCCTCCGAACTGGGGAGGCGTGATCGTCATCGGCGTGATTGCTACCATAATAGTTGGAGCTGCTGTCGTGCTTGTGAAACGCAGAAAGCCAAAACAGTTGTCGCAGTCACTTCAGCCACCAGCTCCGCCGCAGCCGCCAACAAGCTAGCCTTTTTCCCACCTTTTCTTTTAGTTTTCTATGTTTTCTCATCAAGATTTATTACGCGTGTTGCCTATTCTTGTGTTTGAGAGAGGACTTGGTTAGACGGTGATGTGTTTATGGTTGTGAAGGTTAAGACGATTCGGCAGAAGGTTGTTGTTTCGGCTATGCCCAGTGAGGTGTATGAGGCTTTTGTGGATGCGAAGAAGCATTCGGCGTTTACGGGCAGCAAGGCAACGTGTGAGCGGAGAGTTGGTGGGAAGTTTTCGGCTTGGAATGGGTACATCTCGGGGAAAAATCTGGTGTTGGAGGAGAGCAAAGGGCTAGTTCAGGAGTGGGTGACTACGGAGTGGCCTGAAGGCTATGCTGCTTCGAGGCTGGAGTTGACCTTTAAGAAAGTGAAAGAGGGCACTGAGATTGTGATGGTGCATTCTGGGGTTCCTGCCAGTCAGGCTTCTGACATTGCGCAGGGATGGCATGAGTTTTATTGGGAGCCTTTGAAGAAGTATTTTGAGAAGTGAACAGTCCGTGCAGGCTATGGCATTGCTTTGAGCGTGTCTATGATTTCTTGGATGTTTGGAAGTTCTGGTAGCTTGTAGATTTTGAAGAAGGCTATGTTTTGGTTTTCGTCGATGATTATGTTTGCTCGTTCTGAGAATCCGTCTTTTTGTCTGAATATTCCGTAAAGTTTTGCGATTTTGCCGTGTGGCCAGAAGTCTGAGAGGAGTCTTGTGTTTTTGACGTTGAGGCTTTTTGCCCACGCTTTCTTTGAGGGCACATGGTCTATGTTCACTCCTATGGCTGTTGTGTTGAGAGAATCAAAAACGTTCTTGTTGTTTTCTAATGATTTCATTTGTTCTGAGCAGACTGGTGTCCATGCTAATGGATGGAATGAGAGGAGCACTTTTTTTCCTTTGAAGTTTGAGAGTGTGAATTCTTGTTCGTTTTGGTCTTCGAGAGTGAAGTTTTTGGCCTTGTCACCTTTTTTCAGTTTCTTTTCCATTTTACTTCCTTCTTGTACTTAGGTTGCTACTAATCTATCGTTCTTTTAATTCTTTTGCGGCAGACGTTCGATGGTGAAGCCGTCAGTCTGAGCGTAGGTCCAGCGTCATGTGACTGTGGAAGGCTTATGTTGTGGGCTGTCACTCTTTAGATTGTAATGTTGCAAGAAAAGGAGGTAGGATGGAAACATGTCTGAAATGATCGCTTATTGCGGGTTGGACTGTGGTGAGTGTAAGGCTTTCAAAGCGACTCAGGCTAAGGATGCTGAACGGAAAAAACAGTTGGCTAAACAGTGGACTGAAGAGCTCAAGGTTGATTTCATACCAGAGGACATTGACTGTAAAGGCTGCAAGTCTGACGTACTTTCTGGCTGGTGCCGGAAAATCTGCAAGATAAGACCTTGCGCTGAAGAGAGGAAAGTGAAAACCTGCGCACATTGCGATGATTACAGGTGCGAGAAGTTGAAGGAGTTCTTGTCAAACGAGCCTGTGGCCACGGCGAATCTTGAAAAAATTCGGAAAACACTGCAGGCATAGTGGGAAGTGCTGAACTGTGACGTTGACGCAGGACGTGAAGAAGGAAGCGAAGAAGGCCGGTTTCGCGGTCATGGGCATCTCAAATCCTGAGATGCTTCGCGGCTTGCCTTACGGGAAGATTGATTACGTTGGGGTTTTGAAAAGGCCGGAGGAGGAGTTGCCAAAGGTCAAGTCAGTCATATTGATGGGGATCTATGCTTGGGATGCGGTTTTCAATGTTGTTGCTGATTCTTCAAATTTGCATTTCGATAGGAAACGTGAGCCTAAAGTGCCTTTGGAGAGTTGTCAGTTGTATTATCAGATTGTGAGAGCCAAGGCTTGGAGAGTTGCGTATTATTTGGGGAAGAGGGGTTTTGATTCTGTTCCATCGGTTGATATTCCGCTTAAGACTGCTTCGGTCAGGTGTGGCCTTGGTTGTCAGGGAAAGAGCACGTTGTTGGTGACTCCTGCGTATGGGCCTAGGGTCAGGTTGGTTTCGGTGCTTACTACTGCTGAGTTGGATGTGGATGAGCCTTTCAGGGAGGATTTGTGCAAGGATTGTGAAAGGTGTGTGCTGGCTTGTCCGGCTAAAGCAATTGAGCCGTACAGGGTGAAAGTGAACAGGTGTATGGTTTACGCGAGTGAGACTCCGCGTTCAAAGGACGTGCCCGCTGAGACGAGAGAGCTGGAGAAGAGGCTTGTTAAGCGGCCTACTGCTAACAGTTTCATAGATTGCACTACGTGTTTGGAAGCTTGCCCGATAGGAAAAGCTGTGGGCTAGGTTTTTCTCCTATTTTTCCAGAGAAGGCCGATGCAGGGTGTTTAGGTTGTTTCTTCTTTCTGGTGCTACGCGTCTGAACAGTTGGACGTACGGGACTAGGGAGGCTACGAGTTTGTTTTCGGCTTTTTTGAGGTGTTCTTGGTAGGTTGTTCTAGATACTCGTTTTTTGTTGGCAATGTCTTGGACGTTGGCCTTTCTGGGCAGGTTATAGTAGCCGTTGCTATATGCTGTCAGCAGAGCGTCCATCTGTTTTTCGGTCAAATCCGAAAAGAGCGCATCTGCAGTCAAAGTCAGCGAGCTTGCGATGAATCCGTCGAAATCGACTTTGCGCAGAATCTCGAATTTGAAGCCTGATTCTTCGAATTTTTGCACGAGTTCTTTGAGGTCTTTGTGTTTGAATGCGATCACGCGGTAGTATTCCCAGCCGTGGCGGTAAATTATTGGTGAGATTTGGAGAAGGTCGAATTCGTCGATGATTCTGGTCACGGAAGCTTCGGCTTTGCAGAAGCATTTTTTCACGAAGAAGTGGGCGTCGTGAAGGTCGGATGACATCTCAACCATTCCGTCGATCTTGGATATTTCGTCTATAACGGCGGAGTATTCGTCGGGTTTGTCTACTGTGAGTTCGATGACGTCGTGTTCTCTGTTGCACCAGTTGAACATCTTGAGGCGTGGGAATCTTTTTGAGATATTGCACAAGGGGCAATCGTGCGTTACTTTGAATACGACTTCAAACAGCGTCATAAAAGAAACTGGCTTACCGTCATATTTAGCGGTTGACACGTCACCTGACCGGAGAAAGCCCGCCACATGCAGCTCGGACTGCTTTATGTCATATGTCGATTTCCGCCGTCATATGACGCTACAAACCCTATTTGTCTGCCATATGTTATTGACTAGCAGATGAGAACCTAAAAGGTGAACCCACGTAACGAGAACAAGAGCTGCAACACCGTCGGACACAACTGAAATCGCCGAAAAACTGCTTCTTCATTTGGCAGAAGCCAATTGTAAAGGACGCATCGTATCAGTTCAACGTCTCCGCGATCTACAAGAAGAAGTTGAAGGAAACTACAGGCAAGGCTTACTGGACAAAGAATTCTATCATGAACGCCTCGCATACTTTAACTTCCGAATCCCTGGCGATTTGCGGGAAGCCAAATCCCTGATAGTGATCGCCGTCCCTCGCCCCCAGAGCCAGGCTGTGTTCACGTGGAACGGGGAGTCAAGACCGCTCATCATTCCCCCAACATATGTCCCCAATGAGAAGACGAGGAAACGGATGGAGCATCTCTTGACAGAGGTTTTGGCAGCGAAAGGATACCGTGTGGCACGCACTGCGTTGCCTGTGAAACTTTTAGCCGTGCGGAGCGGGCTTGGCGCGTACGGAAGAAACAACATCTGTTACGTTCCCGGCATTGGAAGCTTCCTCCAGCTTGTGGCCTTCTTCTCCGACATGCCCTGCCACGAAGACAATTGGCAAGAAGCACGGATGATGAAAAGCTGCCAAAACTGTTACGCTTGCCGTCAGAATTGTCCAACCGGTGCTATCCCTTCTGACCGTTTTCTGCTGCATGCCGAACGATGTATATCCTTTCACAATGAGAGGAAGGGCGATGTTCCATTTCCGTCTTGGATAGATCGTTCCTGGCACAACTGCCTAGTCGGGTGCATGCACTGTCAGAGAGTCTGCCCGCAGAATAGGGGGTTCATTCAATGGATTGAGGAGAAGGAAGAATTCTCTCAGGAAGAGACTGTCCTTCTTTTGGAAGGAGTCCCTCGTGATCAATTGCCTGTTACGACAATGAGAAAACTCGAAAGCCTCGACTTGCTCGAAGATACAGACATTCTCGCACGAAACTTAAGCGTCTTCTTTGGGAAATAGAATCGAGAGCGCGCGCTGACTAGCAGATGGGTGGAGGATGTGGACTCAAATCTCATTGGAATGACAGCGGGGATAATTACTTCGTGTCTCTGGACGTTTAGCTCATTATGGTATGCATCAGCTGGCAAGAGGATCGGCTCATTCAGCGTTAGCGCTTATCGCATCGCCATGGCTGTAGGCTTTCTAGTTGTATCGAACCCAATCTTTCTGGGAGTTCCATTTCCCATCGCCACAAGCGAACAATGGTTTTGGATGGGATTGAGTGGAATCGTTGGTCTCGGCCTTGGTGATTTTGGATTGTTCAGCGCGTTTCTAGCAATTGGCCCCAAGCTCTCACTTCTTGTAATGAGCTCATCAGCGATATTTGCGACCATAGGAGCTTACCTAATGCTTGGAGAGACGATCCGACTGCTTGGTCTCGTTGGAATTGCCGTTACACTTGCAGGCATTATCATAGCTATACTGGCGGAAGGTAAATCTAGAGACGATATTGTTCCGAAGAAATCAAGAAATTGGGGGCTGTTCCTCGCTTTGGTTGGAGCATTTGGCCAAGGAATTGGCGTCGTGCTTGCCAAAAAAGGAATGCTTTCTGACCCAAATATGATCTTGAACCCTTTATCTGCAACGTTGATGCGCACGTTAATAGGAGCTTTGTTCATATGGATAGTTGTGCTTGCTTTCCGAAAACCGCTCAAGCTTCGTCAGGCCTTAAGTGATAAAGAGGGAATCAAGCAGACTGCTCTTGCTGCTTTCACTGACCCATTCTTGGGTGTGACGCTTTCAATGATTGCCGTGGCTAATACTCAGACTGGTATTGCTCAAACGTTAATGTCCTTAATGCCCGTTCTGATAATTCCTGCCGTATGGGCTCTGCACGGACAAAAGACTTGTTTGCGAGGGATAATAGGAGCAATAACGACGGTTGTAGGAGTCGCAATGCTGTTCCTAACCTAGCAAGCTCCGTCTGGAAGCAACCTGCAACCATGGAAATTCATAGTTGTTAAGAATGCAGAGACGAAGCGAGCCCTAGCGGTGGCTGCAAGCAATCAGAAATTCATCTCAGACGCAGAGATAATTGTCGTAGCGTTAGGGGAATCGAAAGCTAGAGCGAAAATAAGTAAGCTCCTCAAGGATCATGCATCTACAAGAGCCAATGATTGCTGTGGATCATATGGTTCTGGCTGCGGTAGCCCTTGGATACGGAACATGCTGGATTGGTGCATTCAATGAGGAAGAGGTGAAAAGAATTTTAAGAATCCCTGAAGACTTGAGGGTTGTCGTTTTGCTTCTTATAGGTACGTCTGACGAAAATCCGCCGGCGAGACCTAGAAAAGCGTTTGGCCAAATCTTCTTCGAAGAATTCTATGGGAATCCAATGAAACTCCAGAATGTCTGAAGGAACGTGAAACTCTTGGAAAAGGAAGTAAAAGAAGAGCTTAGGAACCTTGCCTTGGAGGTTGTCGGAAGCGTCGGTGGCGGAATCACTTATGACAGTGTGGGCGGTCTTGCCTTCAATTTTGAAAAGAGAGTGAAAGAAGCAATAGTCATTCAGTTTCGTTGGACCTTGGCAAAATGCAAGTTTGAATTATGGGACATCTCAGAGAATGGCGAATCAAAGACACAGGAGTATAAAAACGGGCAATATGAGAACGAGTCTCTGGTTAAGAAACAACTGCATGACAGGTGGTAAGGTCTCCCCACAAACGAAATCTAGTTTCGGTTGCGCGCGCGCAATATAGTTGACAAGGTGAGGGCTGGCGGCTGTCTTCTTTACATCGCAGCTAACCTTCCTGAAGCTTCCGCCAAGAGGTGTGCCCGTTTCAAAAAGAGTGAACCCCACCTTTTCACAAATCTGCCAACCATAGGCGCAAGGGTTCTGTTTTCTTATCCAAAGCCTTTACACCTTTTCGAAGTCCGAACTCGTATGTTTACCCGATATGTTCTTGAAGGCTTCGTATTTACCAATGGCAGATTTAGAAGAATTACTTCTTGCGATCGATCGCATCCTTGAGATGCTTGAAACACCAATGGAAAAATCGAAGCATAATGGATTTTCCATCTTCAGATTCGCTTTCCTATGAGATGTTCATATCGGATTTGCGTCTTGCCGTTCTGTTGCGAAACTATGATGTTTTTCAGCCAATCTGTATCATCACTCTTAGGATAGTCTACGCGAAAATGTGCTCCTCTGCTTTCTTTTCTTGCCAAAGCCGAATTTGCAACTAGCTTGGCAAGCAACAGCATCGAACTAGCTTCAATCGCGTCTTGCAGCTTGTCTGGATTTTCTGCAAACATAAAAGAAGCCCTTTCTTCTATGCGTTTCAACTCTTCCAATGCGCATTTGAGTCCTTCTTCGCTCATTACCGGTCTGCAAAATTTTGAGAGAACTGTGCTTACTTCTGCTTTGATCCTGAGCGGATGAGTCTTTCTTGGTTTCGAGTTATCACAGATCTCTTGCAGCTTTTCTGTTCTTTCTTTGATCTGTTCCTTATTTACTGCCACAGACTCTGTGCGTTTTGCGTGATCTGCGGCTTGCCTTCCAGCTATTGTGCCGAACACCAATATTTCAGTTAGAGCATTTCCGCCCACTCTGTTTGCACCGTGAATTCCGCTTGTCACTTCGCCCACAGCATAAAGAGCATTAACTCTCGTTTCGCACTTTTCGTTGATTTTTACACCTCCCATTGAGTAATGGGCAAATGAAGCTACATGAAGTGTTCTTTTTGACAATGTTTGGCTAAGAGGAAAAATCAAACGTTTCTGATAATCATAATCAAGAACATCTAAAATCTCTCTGGGTGATGAGTGTGTCAAATCAAAGATGACGGAATCTGCGTGTTCCTCGCAAAGTTCTCGCTCAATTGCCACGGTGAGATTGTCTCTGAATATTTTATTCTCTAACAATCCATATTTGCCAAGAAAACGCTCTCCTTTTTTGCTTATTAATGGCCCACCAGGAACAAGACCCTTGGTGCTTTCAGTTAACCAATCGAGGATGGGCAGTCTGGGCACTCCATCATCTGTAAACATCGGTTGAAACTGAACAAACTCCAAGTCTTGCAATTCTGCTCCGGCTTTAAGAGCTAAGATGACCCCATCTCCAGTTATCCTTGGTGGATTATCATTAAGAACATACAAGCTAGAATAACCGCCAGTTGCTAGCACAGTCGATTTCGCAGATATCGTGATAATTTTCCCAATGTCTTTTTGGAAGGCTAATGCGCCAACACATCTGCCATCTTCGACAAGTAAATCAAAGACAACAGTCCTTTCTAAAAAGTTTGCGCCCAAATGCGCTGCGCATTTGCTTAAAGCTTTCGATAAAATGACCCCTGCAGGGGCACTATTTGTAGCTATACTTACTTTGCCTTTCTCGGCTTGCAATTCAATTCCAAGCTTTTCTATTTCCTTCACAGCAGGCCACGCGTTAGCCACGAGTGTTCTAACCAGTGCTGGATCGTTAAGAAAACGCCCAGTCTCCAAGGTTTCTTGAAAATGTTTCGCTATATCTTTCTTGTTCCGTGATGCTCTAAAGACCCCTCCGGCGGTTGCAGTGCAATTAGCAAGACCTAACTTGCTTTTGGAGACTAATAGTACATTCACTCCTTGCCTTCGAGCTTCGATTGCTGCCCTTAATCCTGCACCACCAGATCCTATTACAAGGACATCTGTCGAAAGTTGTTTCACTTCTGTTCACATTCCTTTTGAAGGATGCGCTTTATCATACCAATCATAAGGCGAAGGGTACAAAAGACTGTTGCCGTTATATGTCAGCAAAAGACTAATCTTACCGCTTCTATGAATCATGCTTTAGAGTTGTCTCCTGAAAATTTGGAAGTGTGAAAGCAATTGCCCCCCAAGTGCTCTAAAGCAAGAAGAGATAGAAAAATGCCGAGAATAACTGCTGGAAAAACAGAAATTGAATGCCGTCTAATCATCTTTGACCGAAATGGAACACTCGTAGACCAACAGCACTTTCTTTTGAATTTGGCAAAAGCGCGATTCCAGAGTCTATCTAAAATGGTTGGAGACTATGTAGCTGAGCTTTGGGAAAAGACGGTGGGAATAGACCTAAAACATGGACATATTGATCATAACGGCCCATTAGCAACCGCTCCTCAACGAGAAGAGGTGCTGGTTGCTGCATTAGCGGTATATCAGTGTGGACACTCTTGGAGTGAAGCAAAAAAGATAGCTCAAGAGGCATATGATTTAGCCGACGAGTCTCTGAAACCCACATATGGTTGCGTCCTATTCGAAGGAATAAGCGATGTTTTGAAAAAGTTGAAGTCAAATGGATTAAAACTTGCAATTGCAACCACAGACAGTCACAAGAGAACAGAAGAATCGTTAGAATCCCTTGGAGTAGCGAAACTTTTCGATGCAATCATTGGCGCAGACGATGTAGAAAACTCCAAACCTGCTCCTGACATGGTGCTAGATGCATGCAAACAAACTGGCTGTGCACCTAACGACGCAGTAGTTGTAGGCGATTCCTTAAGTGACATGATAATGGGTAAGAATGCTAAAGTAAGGAAATGCATCGCTGTCTTAACTGGTTTCACTGCGAAAGAGAAACTGCAGCAAGTTGCAGATGTGGTTCTCGAGTCAGTGAAGGAACTTAGAGTCCAAAATAGCTCATGACAAAAAGGGTTCTTTTAAGGTATGACTTCTCTTCCAGATAAAACGAACCCTGAAAAGACAATGAGGAACCAAATCACAGCAAAAGGAATTGCATTTGCTGATATCCCTAAACTAGCCAAAGACGGGTCATCAAGCACAAAGGTGACCCCAATCAACGCATGGGGAAACATAAGTAAGACCCAACTTATGAGTAATCCTACCCATGAAAGTCTGTTTTTAGATTTGCAGACTAAAATTGAAGCTTCTGCAAACAAGACGCCGAACGCAACAAACGCAAACCCCATAGAAACCTCCCATGCGTTAACATAGTTGCCAAAGGGATATTTTTCGCCGACCATGTAAGGTCCAGACAAAGGTTGCCATTTCATTATCCAGATCATTCCTCCGGGTACAAACATTAGGCCTGATAGCCATAACAATTTCCATCCCAGCGTTACGGATCTGAATGTGTTAGACTTAAAACGAATTATGACCCAGCTACCGATGACTAAAGATGTGAAAACAATAGCCAGTATTACTACGCTCATCGCAACATCTCTTTAATTGAGACAAATTCGGCTTTGATTTTCGGGTAACCGTCTGCACCATTAGTCGCTAGCAACGCTATCTTAGATCTATTAGCTAGCGCTAAGCTATGTTTGATTGCTTCTTCTTTCTCCATGACCAACTTGATTGCAAACCGTGGTTAAGCATAGATGATTCCTACATATATGGAGAATGCTGTCAATTGACGGAATTTTCGTCAAAACCTGATCTCTACAGAAAATGTTGATAAATTATGCTGATATTTTTTAATTGGAGGTTGAGCTGCGGTGTCGTCTTGTTTGACTGGTCTTAACATCGCCTAAAGCACTGTATGTATTTTTTTCTAAATAGAAAATTGGATTCAAGTATTTGTGGCGTTCTTGACTTGATCCTTCTAGCGCCTCCTTGTCTATGGATACGAATACAGTCTTGCCAAATATCCATATCTCATTCCCGTATCTTTTGTCAGATTCATAGGTGCATTCCAAATGCGCTTTGCATTCTCTAATTCTGGGTGGAGATAGTTTAACGGAAGGAATCATAGTGAAACCTAACTTTTGCAGTTCTATGTCGCCGAAGTGCGGCGAGTAAGCAGTTTTCCAAACTTTTTTAGCTAGATCTTCGCCAGGAACATTTATGACAAACTCCCTAGTTTCAAGAATGTTTTTCGCAGTCTGATGTTTCAGTGTGCACCCAAAGCCAATTATCAGCGGGTCAAAGGCTGCCACGGCAATCCAGCTTTTCGGTGCTAAGTTCGGAATTCTATCTTTACTTATCGTGCTTACCAAAACAATTTGACCTGGCAGAGGTGAAGTTTTCCATTTTCTTTTGTCAAACCCGAGTTCACTTTTGATTGTGTTCATAACAAGGCCCTATTAATCTCTCAACGTAGCTTAAACTACGCAAAACCTATAGGAATTATGCCGTCAAATGACTGGGAAAGGTTTATGCATGAAGCTTTTGCACAGGATTCAATTTAGTCGGTCGGAGTGAAGGAACCGTTGAGGATTTCGACCTACAGAGAGATGGAATGCAAGGATGAGCTGTTACCGTTAATGGATCAAGCTTTCCATCTGCCGTTTAACCCGAGAGAATTTGAAAAGCTTGTTGAGACTGATCCGAGATCAAAAGATGGACCAGCTGGGTTCTGCGCTCTGGAAAACGAGCACTTGGTTGGCTTAGCGCGCGCGAGCTATGAGTGAATGGGTTAAACCATTGACTGAAGCCACTTTTAGGCAGACATACGGTGACAGATTCTATGTGAGCGGTCTAGATGTCGGCTGCTAGCCTTCTGCCTACTCACATCGTGAGTTCACTCTCATTTGCTGTCGTCGTTAGGGCTTCAGAGAGCTTGTGATTCAACCACTGAGGTGATGACCACGTCGCCTAGCTGTTCGAGTTTCTCTCTTGAAGTGAACCCCGTCAGAACACCCACGCATAGTCTGACTTTTGCGTTCTTTCCCATCAGCATATCTGATGCAGAGTCTCCAACTATAACAGCTTCATCAGACCTGCACCCGGTCTCTCCCAAGATTTTTGTTATCATTTCTGCTGAAGGCTTATCACTCAACACGTCATCGCTACCGACAATTACGTCAAAAAGTGAATATATTCCTAGGGCTTTGAATGACTCAACCGTGCGACTACGAGTGTCATTAGATGCAATTGCCAGTCTCAAGCCGTGTTCCTTCAACTGTCTCAGAGTTCTCTCTACGCCTCCAAAAAGAACCGAACCATAGGGAGGCTGCATACTGACATCCGCTTCATCATAGGCTTTCTTGGCCAACTGTCTAGCCTCATTCCATGAATAACCACCCAAATAGAACGCAGTGGCCGCAATCTGAACTTCCTCTTTCCGCGGAGCAGTCGCCAAAGGGCCACCATGGTCGATTTTTCTATGTTTCAAGTTCACACCAACGATTCTCTCCCATAGCTTAGCGACTCTTTTGCCAGAGAATTTCCAGACATTGTCTCTCCGCGCTCGACCCAATTCAAGTAGCAGCAGATCTAGGTCAACCAATGTGCCGTTCTTATCAAAGATAACGAGTTCACATTCTACAGTCTTGCTCCCGAACATTACTTTTCCCATACATATCTCCACTGCTGAGGTTTTCCTAGTCGACGCCCAACCCTCTCCCCAAAATCCAAATGAGATTCACTTCTTTTCTCATGTGCCCTACCCATCAGCCAAAGATCAAAGTGAAGATCGTGTCGACAGAGTCCGCGAAATTCTGCCATGGAATTTACTCTTGCTAAGGTCAATGGGTGAAAAGACAAAAGGGTATAGCCGTTGAATGACGGGAGAACTCTTAAGTTGAGACTTCTGCACAAGCAATAGGCATATACTGGAAGGCAAAGATGCCAAGAAACATTGGTATGAAACTGATTTCTGAACTCATGAGAAACAGTCGTAGAAGCGACAGAGAACTTGCTCGAATTCTAGGAACCTCACAACCTACAGTGACCCGCATTAGAACAAAGCTGGAAAAAGAAGGATTCATTAGAGAATATACGATGATACCAGATTTCTGCAGAATTGGATACAAGTTGATAGCGATAACGTTTACTGACGTCAGACAGATTCTTGACCGCAAAGAAAACCCTGAGGAGGAAGAATTTGCGAAACAACAGAGGGAAGACTGGTTGGCAAATAGCATCATTATGCTTGAAAGAGGATTAGGCCTAAAGCACACTGGTGTAATCTTGTCACTGCACAAGACCTACACTGATTTCACTTTGTTCATACAGATGCTAAGAAAAACCTTGTCGAGCACGACCCAAACTTGTGAGAACACTGAAAACTTCCTCATAGACCTCAATGGTGACACCTACTCTCACCTTTTTATCGCTAGCAACTCATCTGCGCGCATTAGATTCTCAATGCAAAAGCATGTGCCTGGAAGATCTCACGAAATGAGAGGCTCATAGAATGAATTCACCAGACAATATTGCTCTATTGAGGCTTCTGCGTTGAGCAAACTGATCTTCATACCAGATGAGGCCGAAGCTGTCCTAGCCATACTGACTTCCCGCAAAGCAGGCAAGAAACCTTCTGAAAAGGAATGGCAATCACTTCTTACCAGCGAGGGGTTCCGACGGTTGCGACAGCGCGAACATAGCATGGGCATGCCATTTTCAGATGATGATTTCCGAACTTTTGTACTCTCTGATGACCTGCTTCAGGTGGCTGAATCGCTTTCCAGTGCCCTGAATGTATGGTTGAAGATGGATCTCAACGAAGCCGCAAGTCGAGTTCTGGCGTACCTACCGGACGATGCACAGTTAGTAGGAAAGATATATCCAGTGATCAAACCGAAGCCCAACTCCTTTGTCTTTGAGTCGGAAACAAATCCAGCGATCTTTCTATACCTCGACCCAAAAGTCAGCACTGAAAAACTGCTAAACACGGTTACGCATGAACTGCATCATATTGGACATGCACGATATGATAAAGCCGTGTTGGAATCAGATTGGTGGAAGACATTACCTCCCCAAAAGCGGGCAACATTGGAATGGATCTTCGCCTTCAAAGAGGGGCTAGCAATGTTGGCCGCAGCAGACGGATCGAACATTCACCCCCATGCGTCGAGTTGTGATGAGGATCGCGCACGATGGGACAGAGACTTGGAAAACCTCCACACTGACATTAGAAAACTCGAGCAGTTCTTCCTGGATGTGCTTAATGGTCGCCTGATAGGGGAGACAGTCTGGAAAGCAGGCTTCGCCTTCTTCGGCGAACAGGGACCTTGGTACACGGTCGGATGGCAGATGGCGGTTGTGATCGAACAGCAACTAGGCCGGAAGGCACTAATCGATGCCAGCTGTGACCCGCGGCAACTACTACGCATCTACAACGAGTCAGCTCGAGAACGCAATGAGCACTCTAAGCAACCTTTGCCATTATGGTCAAAGGATTTGGTGGAAGCGCTGAGCTGATTGACGACAGCGTGGAGAACGTGCTGTCATGCGCTTGTCAATAATAAACTACAGAAGTAACGTGGAGGCGGCATCAGAAAGATCGGGAAAAGACTTTTGAGGTTAGAAAATTCGCATTGAGATCGAGTAGATATATCAAGAGCAGGTGCTAACTTGGCTACCATTGTTTTGCCAAAAGCAGGCGGCGCTACGCCAAGAATCTGGGTAGGATTCAAAGAGATACAAGATTACACCAAGAAAACCATGAACGTAATGCTAGATGCTTGATCCATTGCTGTGATGGGTTATCATGTTTGGGACGAGATGTGAGTCCGCAATTCTCTGAGGTGAAGTCTGCAATCCAACTTCGGTTTTTCAAGTGTCGTGAGCAATTTGATTTGCAGGCCATCACAAAGCGCGCCCGTTCACAAAAACTTAGACTTATGCATGCTTTGATTCTACTATCCTTTTTCGGAACCGCCAATTCCGAATATACCTCTGGGATTTTCCTCCACGAGTTCTTGTCCTAGACGCATTCTTCTGCAAATATCCACAGTTTGAAAACCAAATTTCTTTGCAATCTGAACAGGTCGATCGTTGACTGCTGGAATCCCAAGTGCGAAAACCTTATTCTCCCCGACGTTTCGCAGACATGCAATCAGTAATTTCTCCGCAACTTCTGGCCGTTCAGGATCGCAGATCCAAGGAGCTATCTTGTAAGTGTCAGAAGCGCTTTTCCTACACATCACATATCCGAACACAGTGCCCCCTGTTACCGCTATGAAGCACAGATTTGGAAAATCTTGGAAAAGCCTCTCCAGCACCTTGATTCTTGAAGCTCCAAAGTAATTGGAGTCCATGACTGCGATTGAAGCAATATCCTTATTGTTCATTGAACGGATCTCAACACAATCAGAGGGCTTTGGAATAGATGTGTTTTCAGTGGCGGAGACGTTCTGTATGCGGGCTGTTAGCCTTAGGGAGTTAAATTCCTCCTTAAAGCCTAATCTATGATATAGGCTGACTGCCTTCAGGACAGCCTCTAGCCTGATCGTTTTGACGCCTTTGCCGTAGAGATAATATATGGCTTTTCTCATGAGCTCTGTTCCGATTCCTCTGTTTCCATACTTATGGTCAACTCTAAGAAGGCCGATCCAACCCAAATGACCGTAGCTTATAGAAAAGACGTGCCCGACGTATTGCCCATTGATCTTGGCAATAAAACATCCTTTGCGTTCCCACTCCGCAAATCTCCTAATGTCAGAAGGGAGATAGCCCCAGTTCTCGACAGCATAAAGATCTGCGATGAGATCAAAGTCATCCGCAGAGAACTCGTTTATTTGGAGCATGGCTTTCTCAACGTGATGATCGTACTTTAGATTGGCTTAAAAACATTCTACCGTCAAATGATGATATTAGTTCTAGATTGAAAAGTATTCCAGTTTCAGCGCTCGCAAGGCGTGACCGCGCTCAACCTTGAGGCTCGTCATGTATGAATGGAATTCAGAGTGGCAAAACATTTTTAGCAGACGAATTAGCTTTAAGGTTTCGATATTGAATGATAATAGAGGGAGCTTCTACAAATAGAGAGGATTTCTTGTGACGTTAACTGAGGTCGTGCTCAAATATTCATACGACCACCCGTTCTGCAACATTTCAAGAAGATTCCCGTGTCTCAAGATCTTCGTCTGGTGCAATGAGGAACATGACATTATTGAAATAACCGGGGAGAATCAAGAGGAATGCTCGGCTGCCGTCGAGGAATTATCCAAAATTAGCGAAGCAGTTGATATGCTGTC
>Ga0315268_10003361_pt1 | contig 17662 bp, 17 predicted proteins | sample C1_top_MG_FD_204535 | JGI IMG/M metagenome (GOLD analysis project Ga0315268, IMG submission 204535) | Sediment microbial communities from Yellowstone Lake, YNP, Wyoming, USA - C1_top | ecosystem: Environmental > Aquatic > Freshwater > Lake > Sediment | place: USA: Wyoming | collected 2017-08-01
AAAGCTAAGGGAAGCAATTAGGGATAATGTTGTTTTTTTCGGCACAACCGCCATGCTTGGGCCTCAGATAAAACATTCCCTCGAAGCCTCGCAATACCTGAAATCCCTGGACAAAGAATTGCCGGTGGTTTGGGGCGGCCCATTCGCAAGCGTTCTGTCAAAGCAAGCTTTGGCTGAAGATTCAATCGACATAATAGTGGCTGGAGATGGAGAAATAACCACCCTAGAACTCGCCAGAGCTCTCCGTGATGGCAAAAATCTTGAGGGCATCGAGGGCCTTATATTCAAAGAAAATGGCGAAATAACCCGCAACAATCCAAGGCCGTTAGTAGATTTCAATAAAATGCCGGATCTTCCCTATGATCTGATTGATGTTTCAAAATATTTGCCAAAGCGGGGCGGCGTGCCAACGATAGATATGGAAACTTCGCGCGGCTGTCCATATAATTGTCATTTTTGTTATAATCCAGCTTTTAATTTACGACGCTGGAGAGCGTATGGTGCTGATCTAATCTTAGAAAGGATAAGAAGCCTCAAAAAAAAGTATGGCATCAAAGGAGTTTGGTTTGTTGATGACGAATTTTTTATTGACTTACCAAGAGCGCGGAAAATAATCGAAGGTCTTTTACGGATCGGCATAAGGTGGGAAGTGCAGGGGGCACGAGCCGATTCCCTGCTTGCTATGGATGACGAGTTCTTGAAGCTTCTGGAAAAGAGCAAGTGCAGTCAGATAAACATCGGTGCGGAATCTGGATCTGACCGCATTCTCAAAATGGTGGAGAAAAAAATTACAACAGCGCAAATCATTGAAGTTAACCGCAAACTAAAGCCCTATAACCTCGCTCCCTGGTTTTATTTTATGATTGGCTTTCCGGGCGAAACTGATAAGGAGCAGAAAATGACCATAGATTTGGTCACGAGGCTCTTACGAGAAAACCCTCGTGCCAAAATTTCCGGCATCGGATGCTTCACGCCTTATCCTGGAACAGCTCTTTTTCAGGAGGCTCTAAAGCTTGGGTACCAGCCGCCGAAAAAATTAGCCGGCTGGATAAATTATGCTGTAGACAGAATCAATATTCCCTGGCTGCGAGGAGATAAAAAACGGCGGGTGGAAACTATCCAGTTCGCTTCTTTTTTCATTGATCAAAAGCCTGAAGGCGTCGCCAGCGCCTGGTGGATAAAATTAGCTGCCAAAATATACCGCCCTTTTGCCAAATTTCGTTTCCGCTGGCATTTTTATGATTTTCCCCTAGATACGCTTCTCGGCAACCTTATAAAAAAGAAATTATCACAATGAAATTTTTATTCATACAAAAAGGATCTTTTCCAGCCACCGGCCCCATGATCATCTCCGCGCTCCTCAAAGAACACGGTTTTGAAGTCGACTTGCTGTTGGACGGAGAAGAAAAAAACCTTTTGAAATCTATCCGCCGTGCTAAGCCGACCATTATCGGCATTCCCTGCCTCACCGGACTCCATGACTGGGCAACTGACTTATGCCAAAAAATCAAACAGGAGCTGCCGGAGACCATAACTCTTCTCGGCGGACCGCATCCAACCTATTACCCCGAAATAATAAACGAGCCGGGAGTTGATATTATAGCCAGGGGAGAGGCAGAATACGCGATTCTCGAGCTGATGCAAAAACTGAGGGACAGCCGAGAAATTTATGGCATAAAAAATCTCTGGCTTAAGAGAGGGAATGAAGTTATCCAGAACGAAATGGATTTTCTCCCTGCGAATCTTGATGAATTACCTCTTCCCGACCGTCAAATTTACTATAAATACGATTTTCTGAGGAAAGTTTCCGTGAAACAGTTTCTCACGGGAAGAGGCTGTCCTTTTCAATGCACTTTTTGCGCTAATAATATTTTGAGGAAAATTTATTGCGGCAAGGGAAAATTTTTGCGCCGCAGAAGCCCGCAAGGAGTTATAGCGGAAATCGCCGAAGTAAAAAAAGGATACGGACTGAAAACTGTCTCTTTCACTGATGACGTATTTATCACTGATAAGCAGTGGCTTGCAGAATTTCTTCCCATTTACAAAGAAAAAATTGGCTTGCCTTTTATGTGCAATGTTACCGCAAATTTGCTCACGGAAGAAATTATTCGGCTGCTCAAAAATAATTGTTGCTATGGCATTGCCATGGGAATTGAGTCTGGCGTTCAGGAAATTCGTTTCAAAGTTCTCAAGAAATATATCACGGACGAGCAGATATTCAGTTCCGCAAAGCTCGCCAAAAAATACGGCCTCGTTCTCAAAACCTACAACATCATCTGCCTCCCCGGAGAAACCGTGGCTGATGCCCTGAAAACTTTGGAGCTAAACGCGAAAATCAAGAGCGATTTTGCCGCTTGCTCATTGCTCCAGCCTTTTCCCGAATACGATATAACTGAATATGCCAAGGCGAACAAATTTCTTCCGGCTGACTATGGAATCAAAGATACTCAAGGAAAAATATACCAGGGTTCTCCCATTATCACAGGCGAGATAAGAGAATTTGCGAATCTCCAAAAGCTTTTTTTTCTGGGCGTTAAAATGCCCTTCCTTATACCCCTTATCAAAAAAATGATTAAATTACCGCCCAATTTTATTTTTAATTTTCTAGGAAAGTCAATTTACGGATTTTATATGAGCAAAGTCCACCGCTTGACGCTCTCCGATATGGCAAATTATGCCCTGCACATTGATCCTTATGATGTTTGAAAAATTGCCAACCCGCTAGATAATTGTTAGGATAATATTGCCCATAAATACTTTAAATATCGAGATTAATGAATATAAATAAGGAAAAAATAGTTTTTTCAGTTTTGCTTCTCGGCGTGGGCGTTGCCTATCGTTTTCTCCCCCACCCGCCGAATTTCTCACCGGTGGCCGCGATAGCCCTTTTCGGAGGTTTTTATTATCGCAGGATGTGGTCTGCCTTTATTCCGGTAATTATACTTTTCATAAGCGACTTTTTTTTGGGTTTTTATCAGCTTCCAATTATGCTTTCTGTTTATCTCTCTTTCCTGCTCATCACCTTTTTGGGGAAAATTATTAAAAGAAAAAAATCCATGCTCGTGATTCTGGGATCGTCCCTTACCGGATCCATCCTCTTTTTCCTTATCACTAATTTTGCTGTCTGGTTTTTCAGCAACTGGTATCCGCACAATATTTCGGGTCTTGCAGACTGCTTCTGGCTTGCTCTTCCATTTTTCAGAAATACCCTCCTCGGTGATCTTTTCTATGTTTCAGTTTTTTTCGGAGCTTATGAATTCAGCCTGGCCTATACGTTGAAAAGAAACTGGGCGAATCCTGATTTTAAAAATGTTTTAAGGTAAAATTTTATGGATATATATACCAGATCTGAAAGGTTGAAAAGCCTGAGGAGATTTCTTGTTTTTTCCTCAATTGCTTGCATTATATTGGCGATTTTCATCCATGAAGGTTTGGGCCAAGCCAAGGTAAGGGAAGCGGAGATTCTAGGCGATACGAATACAAAAATCGCTAACGAATCCCAAGATGCCTCTCAAGAGTCAACCTCTGACCAACAAATCGCCGCAACGGAAGAATTATCCGGCGGTCAAAATTCTCGAAATACTTCGGGACAAAGCCAAAGCGACACTCAAAATGTCGGCGTGAAAAAATCTGGCACGAAAGATAATCCTGTCCCACATTCAAAATCGACGGATAAGGGGGAAAAAAATTCTTCTTCGAAGCAAAAAAGCGACGCTGATAGCCAGGAAGACAAGATATACGTTCACCTAATTATAAATACCGGAGAAAAAAACTATACTTACCAAGAGAGAATTCGGAAAAATGCTACGGTCCTTGAACTCCTCCAAAAAGCCAGCGCCTGGGAAAAATTCAGCCTAGTCTATCAAGATTCAGCTTATGGAGTATTTATCGAAAGCATCCAAGGAGTAAAAAATGACGGTCCGAAGAATCTCTATTGGATGTTCAAGGTCAACGGGAAAATGGCGTCGGTCGGCGCTTCAAGCTATAAGCTCAAAGACAAAGATACGGTGGAGTGGGATTTTATGGACACCTCAAATATGTTCTAAGCGCTTAGCGGATAATCCCCAATCTCAATTTCCAGACGATAAACAGAGCTTCCCAAACGATATTTCTGGAAATTTTGGATAGCCCTTGGGTTCTATCAACAAAAATAATTGGAATTTCACGCAAAGTGAAATTTTTTTTATGCGCGCGGTATTTCATCTCGATTTGAAACGAATATCCGCTCGACTTGACTCTTTGCAAATCAATGCTTTCTAAGACTTTTCGGCGGTAGCATTTGAAACCGCTGGTGGCATCCGCTATTTTGAGACCAGTAACAAAACTCGCGTATTTATTCGCGAGGACGCTCAAAAATAATCTTCTCAAAGGCCAATTGACCACCCTCACCCCGCCGACATAGCGCGACCCTATGATCAGATCGTGTGTTTCGGCATGCTTCAAAAATTTGGGTATCATTCGAGGATCATGGGAAAAATCCGCATCCATTTCAAAAATATACTCCGCTTCGCCCTCAAGCGCGTATTGAAAACCGGCGATATAGGCTCTCCCTAAACCTTTCTTTTTCGACTGATGAAGCGCGTGAACTCTGGGTTCACGCGTTTTGATCTCTTCAACAATTTTTCCTGTTCCATCCGGCGAATTGTCATCCACCACGATTATTTCCAAATCCGGCAGTTCTAAAGCAAAAATGGCGGAAATCAGCTTCCCGATGTTATCTTTTTCATTATAGGTTGGAATAACTACGGCAATTTTCATAAGCTGTGAAATAGTAAATTTATACTAATTCATTTCTGGTTTTTTCTCAACAAAAAAAGGCTTTCTAGAAAGCCTCGCATGTTTCAACGATGAAGCGCCTCAGCTAATAGTCATTGTCAAAGTGTTTTGGTAAGTTCCCGCTATTTGATTTCCCCAACCGTAATATTGAATGTTGATAAGCGTTCCGTTGAGGATGTAGTTCCCCATACCGTTGTTGGCACTGGCGTTTATCAAAGTTCTTTGTGTTCCGGCATTCATAAGAGTGTTCGAACCCAGAGCGATACCACTGGTATTGGATCCATCCAGTCCGGTGAGAGTTGCGTTTCCCGGAAACCAGGCGATGTTGTTGGCATCCAGAAAATTTCTGGCTCCCGCGTTGGTTGCCAGCATGTTGTTCATTGAGCCGACAACGGACCACTGACCACCTGATCCACGCGTATCTCTGATATTAACCGTGTCTAAATTGGCAAGCGAATTCGACGGGCTCCCGACATTTATGTCTGAAAAGGCGATGGAAGTTGGGCCCTCGAGTTGCAATGAGCCAGACACAAAATTCTCGATCAGGTTCGCGGCAAAATTGGCGCTCACCATTTCCTGGTTCAGAGCTCCAAAAACCATCAAGAACATAAAAACCACGACGAGCGTCGCGATGATCTGCTGTTTGATTTTATGCCTGCCCGAAGTTGTAACATCGTTGCAGGCGGGTTTTTTTGTTTGCATCAAACCAGCCAATACCCCTCAAGCTATCACCCTTTAGTTTAGCTGGGTTTTTTAAAGATGTTACTAAGAGATTGTCAGCGTCAAAGTGTTTTGGTAAGTTCCCGCTATTTGATTTCCCCAACCGTAATATTGAATGTTGATAAGCGTGCCATTGAGAATGTAGTTTCCCATACCGTTGTTGGCACTGGCGTTTATCAAAGTTCTTGAGGTTGCGGCATTCATCAATGTGTTTGTGCCCAGCGCTATTCCGGAGGTGCTGGCGCCTTCAAGGCCAGTGAGAGTTGCGTTTCCCGGAAACCAGGCGATGTTGTTGGCATCCAGAAAATTTCTGGTTCCCGCGTTGGTTGCCAGCATATTGTTCATTGAGCCGACAACTGACCAGAGAGCGCCGCTGCCGACATAATCGCGGATATTCACCGCGCTAAGGTTTGCTAAAGAATTGGTTGGCGTGCCAACGTTGATATCCGGAAAGCCTATCGAAGTCGGACCTTGGAGTTGCAGGGTGCCGCCCACAAAATTCTGGATCAGGTTTGAGACGAAATTGGCGCTGACGATCTCCTGGTTCAAGGCCCCGAAGACCATCAGGAACATAAAACTAACGACGAGGGTCGCGATGATCTGCTGTTTTATTTGTCTTTTTTTTGTTTGCATGGAGAAAAGTTATTTCTATGAGAATTTTAAACTAGGAGATTGTAAGTGTCAAGGTATTCTGATAGGTTCCGGCAGGAACCGTCGATTTTATCATCAGATTCATAGTCGTTCCATTGATCACATAATTTCCCATTCCAACGTTGGCAGAGAGCGCCGTATTTGCCAGAGTTTTTGTCCCGCTCCCGTCGGCGAAATTTCCCGAATAAGCCGTGCCTGCCGCGACTCCGGTGTTCGATGCGCCATCGAGAGCGTAGATCGTTCCCGGCGACCAGCTGACATAGGCATTGCTGATATCATTGGTTCCGGATTTCATATTATTGGCCGCGCCAATCGCCGTCCACCCAGCCCCGGTCCCGCGAGGATCCCGCATATTCACTACGGTTAAATTAGCCATGGTATTTTGCTGAACACCGTTCAGCGTCACGCCAGCATAATCCACTTGGGTCGGAGATTCCAAAGAAAGCGCGGTTCCGGAAATCACCGCTTGCAAGGTGGTATTGGCGCCGATAGCTATCACATCTCGGACCGTCATGGAGCCAAAAATCATTGCAAACATAAAAACGATCACCAATGTCGCGATTATTTTTTGCTTCAGCTGCTGTTTTTTGGTTTTAATATTCAAAACAAAAGCTCCCCCTGCTGATTTGAACTTATTATAAGGCTTTTTCTTGATTGAACGCAACTGTGGATAACTCTATTATAGCACATTTTATCCCCCACCACAACAGAAATCGGCTATGATTTAATTTATTGTCAATGCAACAATATTTTATGGGCAAAAAACCTTATCTTAAATGAGAAATTGCGTTGGGGGCTTATTGAGCCGTGAAAATTATCGTCCCCGTCGTGCTTTCATTATAGAGATTATTGAGATTCTGGATCTTTATGGTTGGTTGATTTTCATAGCTTCCCAGAGCTGAAGCGCTGCCGCTAATGATGGGTTGTGAGGAGTTTAGGGCATATTCTCCACTAGAGGTTTCGGTTATATTGGTCGTCGGGCTTGTGACTGTGTCCCCCGAGGCGGCAAATCCGTCCGTTTTCAGCAAAACATTCGTATTTAAAATAGTATTGTGCGAGCTGATCATATTTGTTGATTGAATATTCAAACTCCAGAGGACTGACCTGCTGTTTGTAACCGTGCAATCTTGACTGGAACTAATCAAAGTTACATTGTAATTATTGGCGGCTCCGAGAGGATAATCCTCCATATAAATATTCGTCTGCTTGCAGGTCAGTCCCAGTGTTCCGCCGCCCGGCTTACCCATATTCCAAAAGCCGGCCTTGTCGATATAATTCGTGCTACCGCTCTCTCCGATGACTGGCTCGCCCAGCGTGTCATTGACTCGGTAGTTCGTGGAGCCGCTCAAGCTCCCCGCCGCGCCGATCACATCAGAGTCGATAGAATAATTCGAACTGTGCATGGCAGCCAGCGCATAATCAAATCCGCCCAGCAAAATAAGAAACGCTAGTATTGCAGCAGTTTTTCGCGCTTTCGCTTTAAGAAAATTTTTCATTTTCACTCCTGAATTATACCGTTTTTCGAATCCTTCGCCAAACAGGTTCGAGAAGTAGCTTCGTCGTGAAAAGATAGACTACGAGAACAATGGCCAGGCTTCCCGCTATGTCCGTGAAATGATGCACGCCGGCGAAAACCCTTGCCGCTCCGATAAGAATCGCGACCAAAAATAAAAATAATCCGCTTCTTCGGCTGAAATGAAAAATGACGACCGCAATCGCAACGGCTAGGAGTGTATGGTCGGATGGAAAACCGTTGTCAGCCGCATGTGGGATAAGCGGAGCGAAGCGCCCAAAGACAAAAGGCCGGGGATCATAATAAAAATGGGCTAAAATTTTCGCGAGAATATAGGAGAGAGGAAAAACTATAGCTGCGAGAATCAAAATTTTCTTTTTCTCGCTGCGAGATTTCTTGAAAAAAAATATAACCGCCACGACCACTGGAACAAGCAGCAAATATTTTGCCGAAATGATGATTAGGAAATTTTGAAGCTGATTCATATATCGCTCATCTATGAAATAAAAAGATGGTCGCGAGAACTGCCGCAATCATGAATCCGATCGCCAGCCACCCGAAAATCTTCACCCAAGTTGGATGTGTTTCTTCCCCCATTATTCTTTTGTCATTTCCGACGATCATAATCGCGACGAGGAGCGGCAACGCGATAATTCCATTGAGGTAAGCGGAATAATAGAGGGCCTTGATCGGATTCAAGCCGATGAAATTGAGCCCCAAACCGACTAGGATAGAAAGAGTAATGATCAAATAGAATCCCTTGGCCCGCGAAAACTTGAGCTCGAGACTCTCGTTCCAGCGAAGAATCTCACACAGGGCATAAGCACCTGATCCGGCGAGAATCGGAACCGCCAGGAGGCCCGTTCCGATAATTCCCAAAGCAAAAAGGAGATAAGCCATTTGTCCGGCAAACGGCCGCAGGGCGAGCGCCGCTTGCTCGGCCGAGTTGATGTTGGTAATCCCGTTTTTGAACAAAACTTGGGCCGTAGTCAAAATGATGAAGAAAAAAACCACGTTGGCCAAAATCATGCCAGCGCCGACATCCGTTCTCATTTCATGAACGCGGCCGTGGACTTTTTTTCTATCCCATTTCGTTTTCAATAATTTGCTTTCTTCAACTTCTTCCGAAGCCTGCCAAAAAAACAAATAGGGCGTGATGGTCGTCCCAAAAATGGCGATGAGCGCGAAAATGAAGCTGCCGCTAAAAATAATCTTGGGGATAAAAGCGCTTTGAAAAACCTCGAGCCAATTTGGACGGGTCATAAAGCCGGCAAAAATGTAGGCAAAAACTGAAAGAGTCAGCCATTTGAGAACTTTGACATAGACGTGATATTGAAAAAATATTTCAATGAAAATAATAAGGAGCGCGAATAAAACGACCGCGAAATAAAAATTGACATTCGCCAGCATTTTGAGCGAAGCCGCCATGGCCCCCAGATCCGCGCCGATGTTCACGACGTTCGCGACAATCAGCAGCAAAACAATACCCAGAACGATTTTCCGGTTATAGTGTTTTCCCAAAACGTGCGTGAGGCCGTGGTTCGTGACGATTCCAATTCTCGCGCAGGCTTCCTGGACGGCGAGCATGATAGGTAGTAGCCAGGCGGCCGTCCAAAGAATCGTAAATCCAAACATTGCCCCCACCGAAGAATAAGTTCCGATCCCCGAAGGATCATCGTCCGACGCGCCAGTGATGACTCCGGGGCCCAGCACCTTGATGAACAATCGGAATTTTTCCACACGGCTCTTGAGATTTTTTTTGATCCTTTGGACTTCCTCTTCAGTGATTCGCAATGATCCATCCTTCAATTTGACGACTTTAACCTCTCCCCACATCACCAATTTTTTCGCAATTACAAGCGGAATTTCAGCCTCACGGCGAAATTCAGAAAGGGTATGAAGTCGATCTTGGCTATGCGGTTTTTTCAGCATTATTTTGTTTCCTTACTCGACTGTGACGGACTTGGCCAAATTTCTGGGTTTGTCTACATCCAACCCTTTACCAACAGCAAAATGATAGGCAAACAGCTGAAGTGGAACGACCGATAAAATCGGCGTCAGCATTTCAAGAGTTTTTGGGATATAAATTACGTCGTCAACCAGTTTATGGATCTCCTTGTCCCCTTTTGTGGCAATTGCGATCACTTTGCCATTTCTCGCTTTTATTTCCTGAATGCCGGACAAAGTTTTTTCATAAACGCTGTCCTGCGTCGCGATTGCCAAACTCGGAAATTTTTCATCAATGAGGGCGATCGGCCCATGTTTCATTTCTCCGAAAGGATAGCCTTCCGCGTGAATATAGGAAATTTCTTTGATCTTGAGCGCTCCTTCCATCGCGATGGGAAAATTATATTTGCGGCCAAGATAGAGAAAATTTTCGGCATTTTTGTATTTTTTCGCAATACGCTTGATCTCATCCGATTGATCAAGGATGCTCTGAATAAGTTTGGGAATTTTTTCAAGCTCCTCCGCTATTCTTTTCCCCATAACAAATGACATTTCTCTTTGCCTGCCGAGAAATAATGCGAGAAGTGAAAGGACTGAAAGTTGGGACGTGAAAGCTTTGGTTGAAGCAACTCCGATTTCCGGTCCGGCGTGATTATAAACTCCCCCGTCAGTCTCACGCGCAATAGTGGAACCCACCACATTTACTATGCCCAGCGTCATCGCTCCTTTGTTTTTTGCTTCCCGAATTGCCGCCAAGGTATCAGCCGTTTCGCCCGACTGCGAAATCGCCAGAACCGCGGTATCCTCATCAATGAGGGGTTTACGATAGCGAAATTCTGAAGCGAATTCAGCATCAGTCCGAATTCCCGCGTATTCCTCGAACATATATTTCCCGATGAGGCTCGCGTAATAGGACGTTCCGCAAGAGACAATCACGAAACGCTTGAGATGGCGCAATTTTTCTTCAACGTCCTTGAGCCCCCCAAGTTTCGCCGTGCCTTCTTGCAGAACCAATCGTCCCCGAATGGAATTCTCGACAGCCTCCGGCTGCTCCATAATTTCCTTGAGCATAAAATGGGGATAGCCTTTTTTCTCAGCTTCCTCGAGCGTCCAGTCGATTTTCGAAATTTTTTTCGCGACTTTCTTGCGCTTGATGTTGGTTATTTCGAAACAATCTTGGGAGAGTTGCGCCATTTCTCCGTCTTCGAGATACACAACTCTGTCGGTATAGCGAACGATCGGCGCACAATCCGACGCAACCATATAACCGTCCTCCAAAATTCCGAGAACCAGCGGACTGCCGTTTCTGGCAATGATCATTTTTGACGGATCGGCCAAATTAATGATTGCCAAGCCGTAAGTGCCTTGAACGTGCACTAGCGTCCGCCATACCGCTTCGTCCCAGGGAACTTGCTTCGAGTATTCTTCGATGAGATGCGCCAAAACTTCGGTGTCGGTTTCGGATGAAAATTTGTGTCCCAGTTTTTCAAGATCGTGCTTGAGCTCCTTATAATTTTCAATGATCCCATTGTGGACCAAGAAAATTTTGTGGCCGCAGTCACAGTGCGGATGGGCGTTTCGCTCTGATGGCTTTCCGTGGGTCGCCCAACGGGTGTGAGCAATTCCAAGACAACCGGGAATGTCCCGCCCGTTAATTTTGCTTTCAAGCTCCGCCACTTTTCCCACCGCTTTTTCGGTGACGATTTTTTTTCCGGTGAAAACCGAAAGGCCGGCCGAGTCATAGCCACGATATTCGAGTCTCTTGAGACCGTCCATCAACACTGGCAGCGCTTCGTTTTTTCCAATATAGCCGACGATGCCGCACATAAATTTGAATTTTAATTCAATTGCCTTAGAACTTTTGACGCCTCTCTCAAGTCCCTGACTTCGTAGTCCACGTATTTCGTTCTTTTATCAGCATATCGGCCTTCTTTTCTTTTTACCAAAAAAGTGATGCTCCTTGAAAAATATTTTTTTATTTCATTAATTTGCTCCGTCCGATCTTCAAGAAATATCAGGGTTTCATCTTTTTTGGCGAAGCGCCGAATGGCAATTGCCTTCATCTTATCAGTTACAACTATTTTTTGAAAAAAAGGGCTAATCCCGGAATTATCGATTTTTTTGTCCTGAAAGCCGGTGTGGCCGTAAGATATTAGATATAATTTTCTTTTGGAGAACTGCTTAAGAAACGCTTTGACGTCCCTAAAAATATATTTGGGACAGCTCGCAAGGAACTCCCCGAGGTCTTCAGCAATTTTTTTTCCATCGATGCCAAATTTTTTTTCAAGAAGCTCTATTTGCTTAAAGGGATCATATTTTTTCAAGCCCCCACGCGAGACCGTCGGATAATCTTTATAACTTGCCAAAAAATCTTTCCGGGAAACACCGTTTTTCCTGAAGATTCCCATCAAGTCGTTTCGGAAAGCTTTGGTGTTGAACAATACATCGTCAAAATCCAGAAATATTTTCATTGCGTTTCAAATAATGTCTTTGATGATATTCTGATATTCCCCCAGCTCCGCGATGAGAGCAATGACTTTCGCCAATTTTCGGCTGTCATGCCGGATGAACGCGCGGGTGTGAGCGATCACGTCGCTTTTCATCTTCCGGACTTTTTCAGTCTGCAAAAGATCAGCGGTTATGACTTTGTAGGTTCGTTTCTTTTTATTTTTGAAAGTCACGAGCGCGCCTTTCCCCTCTTTCTTTTCGTATTTTTTGACCAGATCCCGGGGCGGATTTTTGGTGTTAAAGGTGACGAAATTGACGCGGCCTTTTCCGATGTATTTTTCAACCATTTTGACGTAATCGTCAAGATCAAAACCACTCGTCAAGCCCTTCTTATTGGTCAAATTGCAATTGAGAACCACTTTCCCCTTGGCCTTCTTCACAGCTTCAGAAAAACCCTTCACCAAAAAATTAGGTATGATCGAAGCGAAAATATCCCCTGGTCCGATGACGATTAAGTCGGCTTCTTTGATCCGCGCGAGAGCCTGTTTGTTGGCTCTGGCCTGGTTTTTTGAGAATACTTTGGCCACTCCAACCTCTTGAATTTTTGGATTGCCGTCCAATTCGCGTTCGCCTTCGAGAATCTCTCCGTTTTTGAGCTCAATTTCAATTCTCATGCTATCGTCGGTCACGGGAATAACTTCGCCTTTGGCGCTCAAAATTTTGGCCGCTTCTTCAACGCCTCTGGAAAAATTGCCTTCGATTTTTTCAAGCGCTGAAAGAAAAAGGTTACCGAAATTGTGCCCTTTGAGCGCGCCCTTTTCAAAGCGATAACTCATGAGCTCACGCAGCGTGTCAGATGATTCACTGAGAGCCACCAGGCATTGCCGCACGTCTCCCGGCGGCAACACGCCCAACTCGTCGCGCAATTTTCCGGTCGATCCGCCGTCGTCAGCCATGGCCACGATGGCGGTAATATTCACCGGATATTTCTTGAGACCCTGCAGAAGTGTGAATCTGCCAGTTCCGCCTCCGATGTTTACGATATTTTTCTTTTGCATAAGAGAATTTAGAATTAATTTCTTGCCGAAAACTTTTTATTTAACGTGAGCTGACGGGAGCTAAGCTCCCGTCAAGAATTTTTCAATTTCCGTTTGAGCTTTTTCAAGATCTTCGGGATTGCCAACCGGCATCCATAAGTTCGCCTTCAAAACTTTCACCGGATAATCTTTGGCCATCACCGCCAGCGTCTGCGGAAGACCGAACTCCTGCTTTACGATTGGAACCAGCTCATAGTCGAAAAATTTTTGGTTGAGGACATAGGCTCCCGTGGCGATGAGATTATATTCCGATGTTTCCGGCTTCTCAATGCTGCCAGTAAGATTCCCGTTCGAGTCGGTCATCAGCACCCCGTATTTCGAAGGGTCTTCAACTTCGAAAGCCAACGCTCCCAGTTCTTCTTGGCACAATTTTTCAAGATCCGGCTTCCAATGCAAATCGTCGCCGTTGAGAACTAAAAAACGTCCCTTGAGATATTTCTTGCAGGCATGGACCGCCCCACCGGTTCCATTGAGCTCTTCCTGGCGAACATAAGTTATTTTTCTGCCGCCAAATTCACCTTTGAAATAATTTTCTATCTGGTCGCTCAAATAGTTGACAACCAAAATGACTTCGGAAATTTCGTCCGGCAAAAAATTCAGGATATGCTCGAGGATGGGTTTCCCTTTCACCGGGAGCATCACTTTGGGAGTCTTGTAGGTCAAGGGACGCATTCTTGTTCCCTCTCCCGCCGCCATAATCACTGCTTGCATATAAATTCGTCTATGAATTACTAATTTTATACTAATATACGAATCTGGTACCTCCTAGAGTTGAGCTCTAGGAGGTTTTAAATTACGAAATTGATTAGTCTGTCTTTGATAAAAACAGTTTTTGAAATCTTTTTATTCTGAACGTATTTTATCACTTTGTCAAGAGCTAAGGCCAGTTTCTTTACATCCTCTTCGGAGCTCCCCGTCAAAACTTTGATTTGATCGCGAACCTTGCCGTTTATCTGAATTATAAGGGTAATTTCCTCGGAAATTACATCTTTTTTGTGTATTGGCCATTTAACTATAGAAATATCTTCTGATCCACTCTGCCCTTTGTCAGCTTTCTGGACTTGATGAAATAATTCGGAGGAAATGTGCGGCGCAAATGGATAAAGTAATTTAAGGAAAGTAAATGCATGTTCAATATTCATTATACCTATCTGTCCCCTCTTAATCCTTCTGCCAACAATATAGTTTACGTATATCGTTAAAGCAGATATGGCCGTGTTAAATTTAAAATTTTCAATATCATTTGTCACTTTTTGAACCGTTTCACTTAATTTTTTATCAGAATAAGGATTTGTTACATCTCGCTGTTTTTCAAAATTAATAATAAATTCTTGATATAGATTCCATACCCTATCCAAAAATCTTCTCATCCCCACGAGGCTTTTTGTGCTCCAGGCGATGTTCTGCGTGAACGGCCCCATAAACATTTCATATAGCCGGATTGAGTCCGCTCCGAACTCGGAAATTATGTCATCTGGATTGATGACGTTTCCCCAGCGCTTGGACATTTTTCGGCCGTCTTCTCCCTGGATCAATCCAACATGAATTAATTTTTTGAATGGTTCTTTGGTTGATACAACTCCAATGTCATACAAAAATTTATGCCAGAATCGCGCATACAATAAGTGACGTGTCGCGTGCTCGGCTCCGCCGACATAGAGATCAACCGGCATCCACTTTTTTTCTTGATCTTTTCCGACCAAGGCTTCCCTATTTTTTGGATCGATGTAGCGAAGATAATACCACGAAGATCCCGCCCACTGTGGCATCGTGTTCGTTTCACGCCTGGCCGGCCCGCCGCACTTCGGGCAAGACACGTTCACCCAATCGGAAATATTCGCGAGCGGAGACTCGCCCGTTCCAGTTGGTTCGTATTTCTCCACTTTCGGCAACTCGACCGGCAAATCTTTTTCCGGAACGCCGACTGCGCCGCACTTCTCGCAATGAATGATCGGAATCGGCTCACCCCAATAACGTTGCCTCGAAAAAACCCAGTCCCGCATTTTGTAGTTCACCTTCTTTTTTCCGATTTTATTTTCCTCGAGCCACTTTGTCATTTCCTCACGGGCTTTTTCGGAAGTGAGTCCGGAATATTTTTCAGAATCAATCAACTCACCATCTTCCGTATAGCATTCTGCCTCGACTCGCATTTCAGTCTTAGCTCCGGCCGCAATATCTTCCAAATTTCTTGGCATGCAAGCCAGAGCGGGTGGAACTATCACTTTTTTCACCGGCAGCTTATATTTTTTCGCGAATTCGAAATCACGTTCGTCATGCGCCGGGACCGCCATCACCGCGCCCGTGCCATAATAGCCAATGACATAATCAGCCACGTAGAGTGGAATTTCTTCACTATTGAAAGGATTGATAACTTTCACGCCCTTGATTTCGACTCCCGTTTTTTCTTTTTGCAGATCCGTTCTTTCGAGATTTGTTTTGTTCTGCGCTTTGACGATGTATTTTTCGACTTCCTGATAGTTTGCAATTTCATCTTTCAACTGCTCAATAATTTTATGTTCCGGACCAACCACGCAATAAGTGCAGCCGAAAATAGTGTCCAAACGCGTTGTATAAACGTCGATTTTTTCTTTACTGTCTTTTATTTTCATCTCAAATTCCGCTCCTTCCGAGCGCCCGATCCAGTTTTTCTGCTGCTCGACAATTGATTCTTCCCAATCCAGTTTTTCCTTGTCGAGATCGAAGAGCAACCGATCGGCATAGTCAGTCATTTTGAGAACCCACTGGCGCATTTTTTTCTGAACGACTTGGGATCCGCAACGCTCGCAAAGCCCCTGCTCAAGATCCTCGAGCGCGAGTCCCGTCTGGCAGGATGGACACCAATTGATGGGCTCATCCGATTCATAGGCGAGTCTCTTCTCGAACATCTTGAGAAAAATCCACTGCGTCCATTTGTAGTATTCCGGATCCGTTGTTTTGATTTCCCGATCCCAGTCATAAGTGAATCCAAAAAGTTCTAGCTGTTTTTTGAAAGTTTCGATGTTTTTTTTGACCGCTACTTCAGGATGCATTTTATTCTGGATGGCATAGTTTTCTGCCGGCAATCCGAAAGCGTCCCAGCCCATCGGATGAAGCACCGAAAACCCTTGAAGCATCTTGAAGCGCGCGAAAACATCCGTCGCGATGTATCCCTTGGGGTGACCGACATGCAGACCCGACCCCGAAGGATAGGGAAACATATCAAGCGCATAGAACTTCTTCGGCCTCGAATAATCCTTATATATCCCGCTTTCCGCCCATTTCTTCTGCCACTTTTTCTCGATTTTTTGGGGGTTATATTTATCCATGCATTTGTGCTTTTACTTTATTACTTTATTTCATTTTTCGGTTTTTATCAAGAAAAAAGCCCGACAGTATCAGCCGCCAGACTTATCTAATAGCATAACCTAATTTATAAACGTCCTAAGTTACCCTAATAAAATCAATGCTCTTTCCATCATCCACCAATTTCGCGTAGGCGAGGATGATTTCTTTTCCGAGATATTGAGCGGAAATTTTTTCTTTGGCTTTTCGGAGCTCGCCTTCGTGGAATTTTTGCTCGGCTTCGAGGTCGCCCTTGAATTGCGATGAGCCGCCATAGGCGCCGCAATCGGCGTGATTCATGATCACAATACGCGCGACGTGATGCAGATCGCACGGAACCCCGATACATTTCATTGGAACATCCACTTCTGAGAGGCAGTCGTTGATAGCTTTAGCCGCGCCCGGCATTTTGGGGAAATCATAGGACTTTATCCCCAATTCCTCCTCCACGAATTTGGCGGTCTCTTTCCAAAAACGGAAATCAATGCAGGCTAATACCACTGCTTCGCAATTGTGAATATCTTTGTATTTAAACGGGATTTTCATCTGGTCTTGAAGGAAAAATTTAAAATCGGTTTTTACTTTTTCGTTGTCGTTTTTCCTTCTTAGATTTTACTTTTTAGTTTTCCCCGATTTTCATCCCTCTCCTCGTCAGGTGCTTGCGTGCCACTTTGATGCGGGCGAGATTCTTTTCCAGAATCGCGGCCGCGGTGGCATAGCCCGTTTCGTCGCTGCGGATTTTTTCTTTTTTGAGATCTTCGGCACGTTGCCTGGCCGCTTCCGCCCGCGAGAGGTCAATTTCTTCCGCCCGCTCGGCTGTATCCGCCAAGACCGTAATTTCATTTCTCCGGACTTCCATCATCCCTCCCGAAATCGCCATCGCCGTTTCCTCGCCGTTTTTTTTCGCGACCAATTCGCCCGGCGCCAAAACGGAAATCAAAGGAATGTGCTCCGGCAATACCGTGATCTCCCCTTCCATCGTCGGAAGCGTGAGCTGGTCGATTTCAGATTCAAAGACAGTGCGCTCGGGAGTGACAATTTTAAATTTAATTTTTGACGTCATCGATTGATCCCTTCATATAAAAAGCCTGCTCATTTTTGTCGTCGTGTTTGCCTTCGAGAATTTCTTTGAAGCTGCGGATGGTGTCGGAGAGCTTCACATATTTCCCGTTCGTTCCCGTGAATTGCT
>Ga0315268_10003362_pt1 | contig 17661 bp, 19 predicted proteins | sample C1_top_MG_FD_204535 | JGI IMG/M metagenome (GOLD analysis project Ga0315268, IMG submission 204535) | Sediment microbial communities from Yellowstone Lake, YNP, Wyoming, USA - C1_top | ecosystem: Environmental > Aquatic > Freshwater > Lake > Sediment | place: USA: Wyoming | collected 2017-08-01
TTGATGGTCTTGGTCAGTCTCTTATGATCCTGCCACGCGCCTTGCGGCACGGGACCGGTGTAATTGTACTCTCCGGGCGTGTCCACGATTAAATTCCCGCGCACGATCAGCATGCCCCTCAATCCGCAGCTCTGGTTGACCGGGGCCCCGCCGTTCAATCGGCCCGTCAGCCTCACGTTCCCGTCGTAGTACCAGACGTAGTCGGTATTGGGCTTGTACCGTGGGGAATCGGGATGGTTCCAGGGATTGCCGAAATGCTCCGTGTGAGGATTTCCCGCCGAACAGGCGCTGCGCAGGTCCCACGGGGCGCCGCCCGCCAGGACGTTGCCGGTCGTCGGGTCGGTGTACGTCGAGCTGCCCTTGCACCCATAGACGTTCAAGGTGTGGGTGGCGGCGGCGGAGGCGCGCAGAACGGCGAAATCAAGCACGGGCAGTTCCGGCACGTACTTATAATCGGACCACCATTCGGTGCCGTCGGTATTCGGCGGGGCGAGGCCGTTGACGTCACGCGGATCGGAGGCGGTGCCGGTCACGACGCCCTTGGAGTACTTCCGGGGATAATAAACTCCGGCCATGACGGGGTCCAGGTTGATGTCGCCCTGCGACATGACCGAGCCCCAGAACACCCCCAAGCCTTTTTTCCAGGTCATGTTGCCGCCGGTGAGCAGCGGGCTGTAGATGGTCTGATTCAGATAAATCGCGGTGATCGACCTCACCTCGTTGGTCGATTGATCCCGGCCTTCGCCGATGATCCTCACGGTTTTGGGCGCCACGCTGGAGATGCTGATCCGATAGGTCCCGCCGGACACGTCGGTGTAGACGGTATCGAAGTTGTAGCCCGCGATCGTCACGCCGCCCACGGCCGAGGCGCAGGTCACGGTCGAGCTTTTGATCTTCCAATAGCCCCGCTCGACGGCCGCCGACGCCAGGTTGAACGCCTTGGTCGCCTTCTGATCCTTGACCGAGGTCTTCGATTCGATCTGGACCCACTGCACCATCGCGGGAATCATGATCAGCAGGATCATGATGAGCAGGATGACGCCGGCGAGCACCTGCCCCCGCTCCGGCCTCCGCGCGTCGATTTTCTTTTCCATTAGTTCATCACCTGAACTTTTTCCGAAGCCATGTGCAGGGCCTTTTTCTGCCCCTGGTAGATGGCCTCCTCCAGCGTCACGGAGACGGACACGATGGTCAGGTCGTCCGAGCGCGGAAACGTAAAGGCGAGGTAGCGGAGATTCCGGCTCAAGATCATCTTCTTGGTTCCGACGATCTGCTCGAGCTGATTGCCGTTCTGCTGGAACGTCATCGCGGCCCCCCCGATCTTCGTGAACGTGATCCGCGAGTAGAACGGCTGGGAGGCCGACAGGCGGTCCATGATGATCGAGTTGGACTGGGCCTGCCTCAGCTCGCGCGTCATCACGTACATGGTGGAGCGCGCCTCGCGCTGCAGATCGAGGCGCGTCCGGGTGAAGATGAAGAAGCGGTTGGTCTGAAGCATGAGACTCGCCCCGACGGACGAAATGATCCCAAGGATGGCCACCACCATCATCACTTCCATCAGCGAATAGCCCGACGTCCTCCGGTGTCTCACCATGCGAAGTTGTTCCCCGTGACGGAACTCCCCGCCAGGACCTGGACGTTGCTCAACGTCTGCGATTGTATCGTCACGGCTCCGGCGCTGTTGAGCGTCGTGTAGTAGCCGTAGATCTTGTAGGCCGGGCTCGTGCTCTGGCGAACGTCGACGCTGTAGGTCCCGTCCTCGCGGCTCGAAGAGATGTAGTAGGGGCTGGTCGTCAGGGTGTTCGAACTAAGGGTCGGCGGCGCGGGCGGAGAGCCGGCCAAAGTCGACGTGGTCACGACGATCAGCACGCCCGTGGGAATCGCCTTGCCGCCCGCGGTCACGGCGCCCGTGATCGTGCCCAGCGCGCCCGTGATGGTGAAGGTCGCGGAGAATACGGCTTGCCCGCCCGTGATGGTCACCGTCGAGTGCATGGGGGACGAGGTCTCCAGGGAGTCCAGCTCCGGGGACACCGTGTAGGTGCCCGTCGCGATGGTCAGCGTCGTGAAGCGGCCGTTGCTGCCGGTGACCTGCGTGTCCCGCTCGTAGCCGTTGACGTCCAGAACGGCGACCGCCACTCCCGGCAGGGCGTTGATCCCGTCGCGCGTGACGAAGCCGGAAATCTGGCCTCCTTGCGACAGGATGAAATTGACCCCGTCGCTGACGAGGCCGAGCCCGACCGTGACGCCGACGGAGGACCCGGACACGTAGTTCTTGTTCGACTGGCTCGGGTTCGCGACCACGTCCACCGACCCCGTCGAGACCCTTAGCAGATATCGTCCGTTCACCGTGCTCGCGTTCTGGGGAGCGCCGTTCGCGCCGGGATCGACCCGGATGGCCGACGGCGCCGAGATCGGGCTGCCGAGGACGTCGACGACGGTCCCCGTGATGAAGCCCTGCGTCCCGGGCTGGGTCAAGATCGTCGTGCTGCTCGGGAACGCGTAGTTGGAGCCGGCCGCGATGGTGACGGTGTCGTTTTCCAGGGTATAGCCGCCGCTGGTGATCAGCACCGTCCAGGGACTGGCCAAAGTCGCGGTGGCGACGTTGTTCAGCAGGAACTGGGCGACGGGCGGCGAGCCGGCCGAGTACGCGGTCGTCGGATCGGACAGCCCGTCGCTGGCGCTGATGACCGCCCCGATCGCGGGCTTGCCCGCGATCGGCGTCTGCGCCGCGCTGAGCGTGCTGTACGGCTGATACGGGAAGCCCGCGATGCCCGGCGGATAGACGAAGTCGATCGAGCTGATGCCCGCGTCGTAGGCGCGGCCCCAGGCGCCGCTCGCGAAGTTCGGGCTGGACGTGCGCACGATCTGGATGCCGTCCGCGAAGCCGGTGGGCGGAAACGGGATGCAGGCCGGGTCGCACTTCGGATGCGGGTGGGCGTTGTGGAACCACCCCACGGAGTCGATCACGTTGCCCGCGGCGTCGGTCAGCCAGAGGTCGCCGCCGTGGCCGACGTTCATGATCGTCTTGACCTGCGGATTGGCGCCCGCGTTCCAGCCCGACGGAGGGGTCGCGCAGTAGACGGCGTTGTTGGCGTTGTCGTCGTACACGGCGTCGGCGCTGACGGAGGCGCCGTTGAGCATGAAGGTCCCGGTGTTGGCGATCACGTAGTAGCCGTACGGGGCGATCGTGTTGACGTTGTAGTCGAGCTTGATGCCGGTGGTCGCGTTGGAGCAGTTGGTGAAGTCGCCGCAGTTGGGCGGGTTCGAATAATTGACCAGGATCTGCGGCGTCGCCCCGTTGTAGACCGTCACGGTGTTCGGCGTCGGATTGTACAGTTCGATGTACTGGACGATCATGTTGTTGTACTGGACCTGCTTCGTCGAGGTGACGACCTGGCTGATGACCGGGCCGTTGTTGACCCAGGCGGTTCCGCTCACCGTTCCGGAGCTCATCGGCGTCAGGTTGAAATCGGGCATGGTCGTGACCGTGTTCGCGCCGATCGAAGTGGGCAGGTACTGAGTGAAGTAGCCGGGCGCGGAGACGATCATCGTGAAGTTCCCGGGCGAGACGGTGATCCGGTACTTGCCGGTCGAGTCGGCCGTGTCCCTCCAGCCCATATTCTCGGCGATATTGACCAAGGCACCCGAGATGGGGGCGGCCGTGACCGCGTCCTTCACGAGGCCCGTGTAGACCGCGTTGGTCATGACGGTGTCCGGGTTGGCCAGAACGCTGAGGACCGACAGCTTCTTTTTCTCGCCCCCCGCGGTCCACAGCACCGTGGTCGTGAGGAGCCGCATCCCGGTGTCCGGAGTCGTCGGGTCCATGGTCACGATCGAACCCGAGTCTTCCATCACCACCTGGATGTAGGTCAGCCGGGTGTAAGTGACGCTTCCCTCCAGAATGGTCTCGGGCGTGAAATAGGTCGCGTCATACGGGATAGCCGGCGCGTAGCCGGGCCAGTAGGAGGGATTCGGCGTCACCAGGACCTGGTAGTAGTTCTTTTGCTTGAGAATCTGCATCTTTTCCTGCGCCAGGTTCGAGGCCAACGTCTTGTTCTTCGAAACTTGAATCGCCTTCTGAATGCCCAAAAACGAGCCCATCAGGCCGATGACGCCTATAGTCATGACGACCGCGGCGACCATCAATTCCACCAAGGTCGCGCCGCGGTTGTTCTTCCTTATTAAACGGCAAATTCTGTTATAAATCATGCCGGGCTGTTGCGACGCAGTATAGGCTGTTTGCGGGCTCAAATCAAGGCAATATCGACAAAACTTACGCCGGCGCCGCTCGCAAAACCGAACCTTTCCTGGCGGCGACGCCCGATTTGATAGAATCATCGCCATGCGCCGCCGAAAAGGCCTGTTTATCGTCCTGGAGGGCCCCGACAAGTCCGGGAAATCGACCCAGGCACGCCGCCTCGTCGGCGCGCTGCTGTCGCGCGGCGTCAAGGTCCTGCACACCCGAGAGCCGGGCGGCTCCGGCGTCGCCGAGTCCATCCGCAAGATCCTGCTGGACCCGGCCCTGAACGTCTCCCCGATCGCCGAGCTGCTCCTGTACGAAGCCTCGCGCGCCCAGCACACCGAACAGATCCTGCTCCCCGCCCTGGCCGAGGGCCGCGTCGTCGTCTGCGAGCGCTACACCCTGTCCACGGACGTCTACCAAGGCCTGGCGCGCGGACTGGGCCTGAAAGCCACCTCCGTCTTGAATAAGGTCGCAACGAAAGGGCTCGCGCCCGATCTCACCGTCGTCATCGACATCCCCGACCGCGAGTTCAAGTCCCGCGACCGGGGGCGCGTGCTCGACCGCGTCGAGCGCGAGACGGACCTGTTCCACCGCAAGGTCCGCGAGGGCTACCGGACCTTGGCGCGCAAGGCCCCGCGCACGCTCCTGCTGGACGGGACCCGGACCGCGGACGCGCTGCACGAGGAGATCCTCCGCAAGGTCCTGAGGCTGCGCGCATGAGGCTCGACAAGGTCCTGGGACAGGCCCGCGCGCGCAAGACGCTCGAGGGCCTGCTGACGACCGAGCGGCTGCCCTCGGCCATGCTCTTCGTCGGCCCCGACGGCGTCGGCAAGCGCCTGGCCGCGCTCGAGTTCGCCAAGGCGCTCGTCTGCCGCGAGCGCCCGTTCACCGGAGAAGCCTCCTGCGGCGCCTGCCCCGACTGCGCCGCGGTGGACGGCCGCGCCCACCCGGACGTGGCCGTCCTGGACGAGAACTACCAGGCCGCTCTCGAGGAAGAGGAGCCGGACAAGCAGAAGATCTGGAAGGTGGACACCGTCCGCCACCTGCTCAAGGACCTGAGCCTGAAGTCCATGATGGACGGCTGGAAGGTCGCCGTCATCCCCGACGCCCAGCGCCTCAACGAGGCCGCCGCCAACGCCATGCTCAAGGTCTTGGAGGAGCCCCTGCCGCGCGCGCTGTGGATCCTGGCCGCGACCCAGCGCGAGCGCCTGCCCAAGACCATCGCGTCGCGCTGCTTCACCGTGCCCTTCGGCCCCCTGCCCGCGCCCGTGCTGGAGAAGATCCTCGTCGACCGCGCGATTCCCGCCGCGCGCGCCAAGACTTTGGCCGCGCTGTCCGACGGCTCGGCCGGGCGCGCGCTGGAGCTGGCCGAGGCCGGAGACGTCCCCCGCGGCGGCCCGCTGGCCGCCGTCACCGCCGCCGACTCCCTGCCCAAGGACCTCGCGTCGGCGCGCGTGACGGTGGAGCGCGCCTTGTTCGCGCTCGGCCAGGAGCTGCGCCTGAAGCATTTGGACGGCGCGGCGTCCTTCGGCGCCGTCGAACCGCCGCTGCGCGAGCTGTCGCGCCTGCGCGCCGCCCTGCGCGCCAACGCCGACCCGAAGCTCATCATGACCCTTGCCGCTCTCGAGGCCGAAACCGTCCTATGAAAAAGTACTACATCACGACTCCGATCTATTACGCCAACGCGGCCCCCCACATCGGCCACGCCTACACCACCGTCGCCGCCGACGTGCTGGCGCGCTTCAAGCGCGGCCGCGGCGTCCCCACCTTCCTGCTCACCGGCACCGACGAGCACGGCCAGAAGATCGAGGAGGCGGCCAAGGCCGCCGGCAAGCACGCCATCGATTTCTGCGACCTCACCTCGGGCAAGTTCCGCGAGCTGTTCAAGCACCTGGACGTCACCAACGACGACTTCATCCGCACCACGGAAAAGCGCCACGAGGACCGGGCGCAGGAGCTGTTCGCCCGCCTGCTCAAGAGCGGCGACATCTACAAGGGCCGCTACGAGGGCCTCTACGACGTGGTGAACGAAGCCTACGTGAAGGCGTCCGACGCGGTGGTCGCCAAGGACGGGAAGACCTTGCTCTCCCCCGACTCGGGCAAGCCCCTGCAGACGCTGGCCGAGGACACCTACTTCTTCAAGCTGTCGGCCTACGGCCCGCGCCTGCTGAAGCACTACCAGGACAACCCCGGCTTCCTGGCCCCGCCGCACCGCGCGCAGGAAATACTGCGCTTCGTCGAGGGCGGGCTGGAGGACATCTCGGTGTCGCGCGCGAAGGTCAAGTGGGGCGTCCCCGTCCCAGGCGACGCCGACCACACCATCTACGTCTGGTTCGACGCCTTGATCAACTACTGGTCGGCCGCCGCCGGCCGCGACGACCTGTGGCCCGCCGACGTGCACATCGTCGGCAAGGAGATCTTCCGCTTCCACTCCGTGATCTGGCCCGCCATGCTGATGGCCGCCGGCCTGCCCCTGCCCAAGAAGGTCTTCGCGCACGGCTGGTGGACCGTCGACGGCCGGAAGATGTCGAAGTCGCTGGGCAACTTCGTCGATCCCTACGAGATCACGCACGAGTTCGGCGTGGACGCCTTCCGCTACTTCCTGCTGCGCGAGATGCCGTTCGGCAACGACGGCGACTTCTCGAAGGCGTCGCTGACCAAGCGCTACAACGCGGAGCTGGCCAACGACCTGGGCAACCTGGTCTCGCGCGTCACGGAGATGGTGGACAAGTTCATCGTCGGGAAATTGCCGGCCAAGCCCGCGCTCGAAGGCGACTTCCACACCGCCGTCGTCGCCAAGCGCTCCGCCGAGATCGCGGAGAAGATGGAGGCGCTGGACTTCCACGGCGCGCTCGACGTGATCTGGGAAGTCATCCGCGGCCTCAACTCGCGCGTCAACGAGAAGGCGCCCTGGAAGCTGGCCAAGACGGACATGAAGGCCTGCGAGCTGGTCCTGTTCGACCTGGTCTGGTCGCTGCGCATCGTCAGCGGGTGGCTGGAGCCCTTCATGCCGCGCAAGTCCGCCGAGATGCAGATGCAGCTGGGCGTGCGCCGCGTCCCCGACGCGCTGACGGCCGAGGACGTGCTCTCCGGCGTCAGCGAGCACCCGGGCGAGATCCACAAGGGCCCCATCCTCTTCCCCCGCAAGATCGGCTGACGTGAAACCGTATCCGAAGGAATTCGTCCTCGCGCTGCCGGCGGTCTTCCTGCTGCTGAGCGCGGACCGGCTCGGAACGGAGCCTTATCCGGCGATGCCTCGGCCGGTCGCCGACTGGTCGCAGGCCGCGCCGCTGCTGCCGGGCCGCAACGCGGGCCGCTTCGGCTCTCCGGGCGACCCGCTGAACCTGGTCTTCGTCGGCACCCCCGCCGCCGTGCGCGCGGCGCTGGCCGACGCGGGCTGGACCGAAGTTCCGGCCTCGGTGCGGGGCTCCCTCGCGGCGGGCGTCGAGGAATGGCTCGACGGCAAGCCTCTCGCGTCGTTCCCGCCGATGAACGACTACCGTCTTCACGGCCGGCGCCAGGACATGAACTGGGCCATCCCCATCCGCCCGCTCGCGGAGCGGCATCATTTCCGCCTGTGGCGCACGCCGCTCTACGTCGGCGAGCGTTCTTTCTGGTGGGGCAGCGCGAACTACGACCTGTCGATCCGCTGGCGCGACGTCTCGCACGTCCCCGATCCCGACGCGGACCGGGAGCGCGACGAGGTCGTCCGCCGGCTGGCGAACTCCCGCTTCTTGGAATCCCTGTCCCTGCAGCCGCTGCCGCAAATCCCGCGGGAGGGCGTCAACGACAAGGGCTACCCGTTCGCTCATCGTCTTGAAAAACGCCCCCGCCGGCAAACGCTAAGGCGCTTTCTTCACTCCCGGTCCGCGCCGGATCGGCAGCCGCCGGATTTCCCCCGTCTGCGGGTCGCGCACCTCGACGGTTTCGCCCGTCAGCTCGCCGAGAGGCCGGCGGTGGGCCCGCGCCTGGTGGCTCCGGAAATACAACCCCATGCCGAGCGTCCAGGCGGCGACGAGCGCGCCGGCGATCGCCCGCCCAAGCCACGGATTGAACTCGCGCGAAGCGGCCGCCTCGAGCGCGGCCAACGCCGCCGCCTCGTCGCGCTTCTTGCGCGCCTGCAGGTCGTTCCACTTGGCGAAGACGATCCCGCATTTCGGGCATTCCGCCGCGCCGTCCGCGGCCCGGGCGGAGCAGTTCGGGCACTTCATTCTAGCGTCCGGTGCTTCCGAAGCCCCCCGCGCCGCGGACCGTGTCGCCCAGGTCCGAGGATTCGACGGGGGCCGGCGTCGCGATCGGGATCACCAGCATCTGCGCGATGCGCTCGCCCTTCTTGACCGACTGGGCCGCGGAGGAGATGTTCCAGACGACCACGCCCACCTCGCCGCGGTAGCCCGCGTCGATGACGCCGCCCGCGGTCTTCAGGCCGCGGCGGGCCAAGGACGAGCGGTCGCAGACCAGGCCCACGTGGCCGGCCGGAATCGCCACGGCCACGCCGGTGCGCAGGAGCTTTCCCTCGCCCGGCGCCACGGCCGCGTCCTCCAGGCCGTACAGGTCCAGGCCCGCGTCGTCGTGGTGCGCGCGCGTGGGCAGGACCGCGGCGGGGTCCAGCCGGCGGATCGGCAGTTCGGCGCTCACAGATGCTCCCCCATGTCGTCGTCGAGCGGCTCCGGCCTCCAGCCGAACACGCGGCCGACCGAACGCGCGACCCAGGAGACGGGGCCGAGCAGGACGTACGCGGAGAAGACCACGAACAGCACCATCAGCGGGTAGTAGAACAGGACGAAGCCCAGCCCCAGCAGGAGCAGGATCGCGAGCAGGGACTTCGGCCGCAGTATCCCGGGCTGCTTGAAGGCCGGGTAGGGGATGGTGGACACCATCAGCAGGGCGATGACCACGGTCATCAGCGGCGCCAGGCCGACCAAGGACGGGATCTGGTCCATCAGGAACTGCCAGGTGCCCGCCGGGCGCCCTTCCTCGATGATCTGATAGAGCAGGACGAAGCTGGCCAGGAAGCCCGCGCCGCCCGGGATGGGCAGGCCGGTGAAGTGCGTCTTCGAGCCGTGGCCGGAGTGCGCCGTCGCGTTGAAGCGGGCCAGGCGCAGGCCGCCGCACAGCGCGTACAGGAACGCCATCGGATAGCCCCACGCGCCGTAGTCCTTCAGGATGAACGCGTACATCATGTGCGCCGGCGCCACGCCGAAGGTCAGGAAGTCCGCCATCGAGTCGAACTCGACGCCGAACGACGACTCCCCGTGCACCAGCCGCGCCACGCGCCCGTCCAGCGCGTCGAAGACCATCCCCGCGATGATCGCGTAGGACGAGGAGACGAACTCCCCGCGCACGGAGGCCAGCAGCGCGTAGAACCCGCACGCCATGTTCCCCAGCGTGAACAGGGACGGGGCCAGCAGCTGGCCGCCGCGCTTGATGACGTTTACGCGCTTGTCCACGTTCCGATCTCCGTGAGCCCGGCCGCCAGCGTGTCGCCCGGCTTGACCGTGCACTTGGACCCGGCCGGGAAGTGCACCGCCGCCTGCGAGCCGAAATAGATGATCCCGTAGCGCTGGCCCGCGGCCACCGCGTCGCCGATCTTGGGCCAGCACTCGATGCGCCGCGCGATCAGGCCCACGATCTGTTCCACGACGACGAGGCCGCGGCCGGCGCCCGGATCGAGAGTCATCACCACGCGCGCGTTGAAGCGGGCCGCGTCCTTCATCGCCGCGGCGAAGGAGCCCTCGACGGTCTGGATCTTGACCACCTTGCCCGCGCACGGCGCGCGCTGGATGTGGACGTTGAACACCGACAGGAAGATCCGGAGCGTGACCGCGTCGCCCGGCCCCTCGCGCGCCACCGACAGCACCGTCCCGTCGCCGGGCGAGTAGAGCTTGGACGCGTCCGCCGGCAGCGGCCGCTCCGGATCGCGGAAGAAGTAGGTCGTGAAGGCGGCGAAGCCAAGTCCTAAGAAGGCCAGCAGCGCGCCGGGCACGGCCGCAGCGGGCCGTCCCGCCAGCCAAAGCCCTAAGACGCCCGCGGCGGCCGCCGGGACCACGAAGCGCCAGGCCTGAGGAGCGATTTTCATTGGTTAGGGATCCGTGGGCAGGGCGGGACTCGAACCCGCATGACCTTTCGGCCGGGAGATTTTAAGTCTCCAGTGTCTGCCAGTTTCACCACCTGCCCTACGGTCATAATAGCAATTCGCCCCTCTCCGCCATGCGTCCCATTATCGGCCCGATGCGTTAAAGTCATGACGGCCCGAAATAAACGAATACGGCGCGATTTCCGGGCAACGTATGACTTTAACGCATCGGGCCGATCTTGCGGCGTGCCGCCGCGGCCGCGCCGCGCACCGGCCGCCCGGTCACCAACGAGCCTCGCGCCCCGCTTCCATCCGCTCGCGCCGGGCTTCGACGCCGTCCTTCAGAAAATCCTCCGCGTCGTCCGCGCCGTAGGGGTGGGCGGTCAGCTCGATCTCGCGGCCCAGCGCGGAGAACAGGCGCTTCCACGTGCTCCAGCGCGCGTCGGCGCCGCGCTCCAGGCGCGAGACGACGGCCTGGTCCACTCCGGCTTCGCCGGCCAGGTGGCGTTGCGACACGTTCAACGACAGCCGCAGCTCGCGCAAGGTCTCGCCCGGCTCGGTGCAATCGACGCTCAAAGGCCGATGTCCTCGTTCCATAGGTCCGGCTTCTCCGCGACGAAACGCTTCATCAGGGCGATGCACTCGGGGTCCTGCAGCACCGTGAGCGTCACGCCGCGCGCGGCGAACAGGTCCTCGGCGCCCATGAAGTTCTTGTTCTCGCCCACGACGACGCGCGGGATACGGTACAGCAGGGCCGTGCCGGTGCACATCACGCACGGGCTCAAAGTGCTCACCAAGGTCAGCTCCGGCCAGTCGCGGCGCCGGCCGGCATTGCGCAGGCACACGACCTCGGCGTGGGCGGTCGGGTCGCCGGTCTGCACGCGCAGGTTATGGCCGCGGGCGACGATCTTCCCCGCCGCGTCGGCCAGCACGGAGCCGATGGGCAGGCCGCCCTCGTTAAAACCCTTCAGCGCTTCCAGGTACGCCTCGTGGACCAGTTCGCGGTCGTTCATGCGACCATGATCGCACATCGGGCCGCGAAAACGAAAGGGGCCTCCGGCGTCCCGGAGACCCCCGGTTTTTCGTTGCGGCGCCGTCCCGTTAGGACTGGCGCAAACGTTTGACGAGGGCGCTCTTGGACGCCATGTCCTCGCGCAGCGCGCGGCGCTCCCGGGCGTTCTTCGCGCGCGCCTCCTTCATCAGATTCGCGTACTTCAAGCGCAGGGCCTTGCGGGCCGCGGTCTTCTCGGCGCGGGTGCCCTCGGCCGTCTTGAGCTTCGCGGCCTCGGCCTTCATCTGCGCCGTCAGCTGCTCGCGCGCGGCGCGCGCGGACTTCCACTTCGCGGTCAGGTCCGTCTTGTCGCGCTTGATCTCCTCGCGCAGGATCTTCACCTGACCGGCCGACGGCGCCGTCACGGCCGTCTGACCGAACGCCGCGGGCGCGATCAGCGCCAGCGCCAGAACCGCCATCCACTTCTTCGTCATTTGTCTTCCTCCCGCCCCGTGGGGCCCTATGTATACGATTGAGACCCCCCAAATGTTCCATGAAATATCCGCCCCTGGCGCTTTTTCCGTTCCGGGGCTATCCTTCGGGCGATGGCCCCTCTGTCCGCCGCCGTGCTGCTCTTGGCGTCCTTCGCCGTCGGCGAACCGGCGCCCGCGCCCTCCCGCCAGCGCCTGGAGGACGCCGCGGCGCTGAGCCAGGCCGCCGCGGGCGCGGAGACCCCGGCCCAGGCCAAGGACGCGGCCGCCGCCGCCCTGGACGGAGGCCCGACGCACGGCGACGCCGTGGCCGACGACGGCACGCGCCGGATCAAGAAGGGCATTCCGCTCTCCAAGCCGACGAACCTGACCGTCGCCGGCAAGGACGCGCCCCCGCCGCCGTCGAAGGACGAGCCGCACAGCCGGCTCACGGCCGGCCTCACCATGGCCGGCGCCGCCTTGCTGGGCGGGATGCAGGGCTGGTTCAGCGCGGGACTGCTGGGCGCGGCCGCGGGCGCGGGCCTGGGGCTGGCCGCGGCCTGGCTGTTCCACAAGAAGGACTACGGCGGCGCGTTCGGCGTGACCGCCGGGGCCATCATCGGCACGGCCCTCGGCGGCCCCATCGGCGGCCTGATCGGCGCCGTGGTGGGCGGCCTCGTCGGCCACTTCCTCGGCAAGCTGTTCTTATAGCCGGCGCTTGGCCATCAGCGCCTTGAGCGCTTCCGCCATCGCCCCCGACGGCGCTTCCTGAGGCTTGACCGCCGGCGCCGGCCGCGACGAGCCGCCCGAGCGTGCGCGGTCCTCGCGTTTACCGATGACGGGCTTGCTCTTGAGGCTGAGCGCGATGCGCCGCCGCTCCAGGTCCACCTCCAGCACGGTCACGTGCACGCGCTGCTGGACCTTCAAGACGTCCGCCGGATTCGTCACGTACTGATCGGAGACTTCGCTGACGTGAACCAAGCCGTCTTGATGCACGCCGATGTCCACGAACGCTCCGAAAGCCGCCACGTTGGTGACGATGCCGGGCAATTTCATGCCGGGCTTCACGTCCTCCAGCTTGGCCACGTCGCCGAAGGCGAAGGTCTCGAACTGCCGGCGCGGGTCGCGGCCGGGCTTGGCCAGCTCGCCCACGATGTCGCGCAAGGTGGGCTCGCCCACGTCGGCGGTGACGTAGTTCTTGATATTGATCTTGGCGCGCAGTCCGGCGTCGGTCATCAAGTCCTTGACGGTGCAGCCCAGGTCTTTGGCCATTGACTCGACCAAGGCGTAGCGCTCGGGGTGGACGGCGCTGGCGTCGAGCGGGTTCTTCCCGTCGCGTATGCGCAGGAATCCCGCCGACTGCTCGAAGGCCTTGGGTCCCAGGCGCGGCACTTTCTTCAAGGCGTCGCGCGAGGCGAAGGCGCCGTTCTCGTTGCGGTAGTCCACGATGTTCTTGGCCAGCGCCGAGCTCAGCCCGGAGACGTACGACAGCAGCTCCTTGCTGGCGCTGTTGATCTCCACGCCCACGCCGTTGACGCAGCTGACGACGGTGTCGTCCAGGCTCTTCTTCAATTCATTCTGGTCGACGTCGTGCTGATACTGCCCCACGCCGATGGACTTGGGATCGATCTTGACCAATTCCGCCAGCGGGTCCATGAGCCGGCGCCCGATCGAGACGGCCCCGCGCACGGTGATGTCTTCGTTGGGGAATTCTTCCCGCGCCGCCTCGGACGCCGAGTAGACGGATGCCCCGCTCTCGTTGACCATCACGATCGTCACGCCCTTGAGCTCCAGCCCGCGCACGAACTCCTCCGTCTCGCGCCCCGCCGTGCCGTTGCCGATGCAGATCACTTCGGTCTTGTGCGCCGCGGCCAGCTTCTTGACCTTGAGACAGGCCTCGGCCCGCGCGCCTTCTCCCGTATGCGGGAACACCACGTCGTGGTGAATCAGCTTGCCTTGTTTATCGAGGCACACCAGCTTGCAGCCGGTCCGGAATCCCGGGTCCAGCGCCAAAACGTTCTTGTGGCCCAGCGGCGAGCTCATCAGGATCTCGCGCAGATTATTGGCGAAGATCAGGATGGCGTCGCGGTCGGCCTTCTTCTTGGTGTCCATGCGCACTTCGGTTTCCATGGAGAAGGACATCAGCCTTCGATAGGCGTCCTCCACGGCCAGCCGCACCTGGGCCGCGCACGGCCCCGTCCCCTTGGCGAACAGGGCCTGGAGCATGGGAACGGTCTCTTCCTCGCCCAGCTCCACGCGCATGTACAAAAACCCTTCCTTCTCGCCGCGGCGCATCGCCAGCACGCGGTGGGACGGGGCCTTCGTCGCCGGCTCCTTCCAATCGAAATAATCCTTGAACTTGGCGCCCTCGGCCTCCTTGCCGGCGATGACCTTGGAGTGGAACGCCCCCTTGGCGAAGAACACCTCGCGCAGGCGGGCCCGCGCCGGCGCGTCCTCGCTGACTTTCTCCGCGATGATGTCGCGGGCTCCCGCCAGGGCTTCCTCGACGGTTTTCACTCCCTTCTCTTCGCTGATAAACGCGGCCGCCAACTTCTGCGGGTCATCGCTTCCTTGAGCGAAAATGACCTCGGACAAAGGCTCCAGCCCCTTCTCCTTGGCGATCATGGCCCGCGTGCGCTTCTTCGGGCGATACGGAAGATAAATATCCTCGAGCTTCGCCAAGGTCTGCGCGCCCATGACGGCGGCGGTGAGCGCGGGGGTGAGCAGCTGGCGCTCCTCCAGCGACTTCAAGATGGCGGCGCGCCGCGCGTCCAGCTCCTTGAGCTGGGCCAGCCGGTCGCGGATGGACATCAGCGCGACCTCGTCCAGGTTGCCCGTCGCTTCCTTGCGGTAGCGGGCGATGAATGGAATCGTCGCCTCCTCCTCCAAAAGCCCGACGGCGGCGACGACGCTCTTGGCGGGCAAGGACAGCTCGGCGGCCAGCATGGAGGAGTATCGATCGATCATGGTGATGATTCTACCAATGCCGAACCGCTCCGCGCACGCCGATTGCGTGCCGTGTTATTACACTTGCTCCGGAGCGAGTCTAGACGCTTTTCAACACCTTGCCGCACCCAGGGCAGCGCCGCCAGTCGCCGCGCCTCTTGGCCCGCTTAAAACGCAGCCCCGTGTCGCACCGGCGATTCACCGGCGCCGTCACGAAGAGCAGGCCGCCGGCCGCCACGTCCTTTCTTTGAGGTTCCAATCTGGAACCTCAAAGATTGCGCTTCGCCCGGCGACAGCTGGAACATGAAATCGCCCGGGAAACGGCCGCGGTTTCTCCCAACGGCCTTATTGAGTTCCTTCGTTCTCACGCCATAAAGAGCGGCCAGGTCCGCATCAAGCATGACCCGCTGCTCGCGCACGACATGAATCAAACCGCCGATCTTCGCAATTGCCATCCTATGTATACGATTGAGCCCCCCGAATTGTTCCCAAGATCGCTGGATTCCCCCAGCGGTCATCCACCGGGACGCGAAGGCCGCGTTCCTGCGCAAGACCGGCTCCATCCCCGCCGGCCGCTCCAACAAATCCCGGCCCAGCATCACCCGCTGAGGTCTTCCGCGCGAACAGCCCTTTCGATTTCTTCCGGCGCCGGCAGCGCGCGCTTCAGGTCCCCCGGCAGCTCTTTTGCAAGCGTATAAGATGCGACTCCGATCGGTTTGCCCGTCCCGTGCAGGGAGTATTCGACCACCACTCGATTCTTCGACCGGCACAGGATCATGCCTATGCTGGGCCGGTCCTCCGCGTGGCGCATCGCGGCGTCGACGGCCGCCAGATAGAAATTCATCTTGCCGGCGTGCTCCGGCTTAAACGCGCCCGCCTTAAGCTCCACGACCACGAAGCAGCGCAGACGGCAGTGGTAGAAAAGCAAGTCCACGAAATACTCCTCACCCCCGACGACGAGGCGGACCTGCCGCCCCACGAACGCGAACCCGGTGCCGAGTTCGAGGAGAAACTTCTGCAGCCGCTCAAGAATCCCGCCCTCCAAGACGCGCTCGTCGACGTCGCCTCCCAGCCCGAGAAACTCAAGATCGTACGGATCCTTCAATAACTCCCGCGCCAAGTCCGACTGCTCCGGCGGCAAGGTCCGGGGGAAATTCGTCAGCGCCTTTCCTTGCCTTTCGTAAAGGCCGGATTCGAGCTGGTGAACCAGAACGTCCCGGCTCCAACCGTGCTTGACGGCTTCGCGTGCGTACCACTCGCGCTCTTTGGGCCTCTTTACCCGCTCCAAAAGGACGATGTTTTGGCCCCAGGGCAAATTGTGCAACAGCCGTTGCACAATTGATTCGTCGGGCCATTCCCGCGCGACAGTCGGTCAACGACCTTCGTTCCCCAACCCTGCTCGTCCTGACGCTTCAGGATCTCCCGGCCCACATGCCAGTAGAGCAGCACCACCTCGACATTGACCGCGGCCGCCGCCCGCAGCCGCGCCGCGCGAACACGCGTTTTAATGCTGTCCAACAACTTCGCGTATCCGGTGGAGTTCATGGGGCCTCCCTACCATACGATTGAGCCCCCCGAAATGTTCCCAAGATCGCAGGATTCCCCCGGCGACCATCTACCAGGACACGAAGGCCGGCTCCCCCATCGGCCGCAGCCGCATCGACCATGGCGAGAGCCCCTTCCTTCACGAGAGGCCGAACAGACAGCGCGGCGCAGCATCTCCCGGATGGTGCGTGGGGGGCCCCGGAAACCCCGGGAATCATGCCCGCGTAATAGAAAATCTCGGCGATCAGCTTGTTGCGCGGCGACGCGCCGCTAAAACCCGATCTTCTTCTTCGGAACGACCGGCGGCTCAATGATTTGCCGGATCGCGGCAAACACGTTCTTGAACTGCGCGTCATAGCGCCCCTCAAGCGCGTTGAGCCGGTCGATCAGCTGACGATGTTCGGCAAGAATACCCCGCAATCGGGTGAACGCCCGCATGATCTCGATATTGGCCGCGATCGCCCTGGAACTGTTCAAGACGCTCGACAGCATGGCCACGCCGTGCTCCGTGAAGGCGTGCGGCATGGCCCGGTCTCCGCCCCATCTTGAAATGCCAAATTGGCATTTCAAGTTCTCCCACTCTGCCGGCTTCAGTTGGAACATGAAATCCGATGGGAAGCGAAGCGGATTGCGCTTCACCGCTCGGTTCAGCGCCCCGGTCTCCACTCCGTAAAGCTCCGCCAAATCCCGGTCCAGCATCACCCGGTGACCCTGCAGCTGGTAAATGAGCCCCCCGAAATGTTCCCAAGATCGTAGGATTCCTCCAGTGATCATCTACTCGGACACGAAGGCCGGCTTCGTCGACGACATCGCCAACAACTACTTCGCCGCCCGCCTGGAAGACGCCTTCATCAAGAAGACCGGCTCCCGCTAAGCCCGGGTCGCCGACGACGTCGCAGTCGCCATCGAATACCACTGCTCCCCCATCGGCCGCAGCCGCATCGACGTCCTGCTGGCCGGCAGCGACGGCCGCCGCGACCACGGCCTGATCATCGAGCTCAAGGCCTGGGACCGCGCCGACGCGACCGACGTCGAGAACATGGTCTACGCGCCCATCGGCGGCGGCATGCTCAAGCAGCACCCCAACCAGCAGGCGCGGCAGTACAAAGGCATGATCCTGCGCTTCAACGAGGACATCGTGAAGCAGGACGTGGCGCTCCACCCCTCGGCCTACCTCTTCAACCTCTACCGCCGGGAGCCGGAGCCGCTCGAAGATCCGCGCTACCAGGACCTCCTCAAGGACTCGCGCCTGTTCCTGGCCAACGACACCGCCGAGTTCAAGTCCTACCTCGAAGAGCTCATCCCCCACAAGGCGAAGAACGACATCCTCTTCCTCCTTGAGAACGGGAAATGGCGCCCGGCGGACGAGTATTGTGCGGCATTCCATCTT
>Ga0315268_10003363_pt1 | contig 17660 bp, 11 predicted proteins | sample C1_top_MG_FD_204535 | JGI IMG/M metagenome (GOLD analysis project Ga0315268, IMG submission 204535) | Sediment microbial communities from Yellowstone Lake, YNP, Wyoming, USA - C1_top | ecosystem: Environmental > Aquatic > Freshwater > Lake > Sediment | place: USA: Wyoming | collected 2017-08-01
AGATTTTGTTGCCTTTTTCGTCCATTTTGTCTTTTATTGCGGATACTTCATATTGGCACAGTGAGCCTGGGTAGCCTGTTGCTGTGTTGGGGTCTATTGGTGGGATCTTTGCGGTGGTTACTTCTTGGAAGTCTGATTTGGTCATGAATGTTGAGCCGTTTATTGTTATTTTGTCCAGCGCGTTGTATGTTGGCTCGTTCAGTACTAGGAGCAACCAGATTTTGTATATTTTGCCGCTGCCGGTGTGGAAGATTATGAGGTCGGCGGGGTTGCCGGTTACTATTGGGTCGCCTGTTTCGGTTGAGCCTACTGGGACGACTTTTATGGTGTGTCGGCAGCCGCAACTTGCTTGGATTTCCGCGTATGCTGCGGGTATGGCTGCGATTGTTAAACTGAGCATGAATACTGCTAGTATGATGGATAGGTTACGAGCCTTCATCCTTTATCGCCATAGAATGTGTGTACGTGTCTGCTTAAAAACATATATGGAATATGCTTCTAGAAGAAACCTTTTCTAATGTAAAAGTATTGTAAAAAAGGTTTGAAGGAGCTAGTGTTGTCTAGCTTTTTTGTTTTATGTGAGTAGTGTTGTCTAGCTTTTTTGTTTTATTTGAGTAGTGTTGTCTTCTTTCGTGTTGCTGCGTATAGGCCTAGTGCGATCATTGATGCAGATGCTAGCAGTACTGGGCCGAGTTCTGGGACTACGAATCCCGGGTTTGTTGGTGGGACCCATCTGTTGAGTTTTGTGTCGGTTGCTGAGGCTTTGCCGAGTGCGTAGACCAGCATTTTGGGGCTGGTTGAGTGTACGGTTACTGTGAATTCTTGTGCAGTTGCGTGCAGTTGTGCTCCGCCTAGGAAGGGTGCCATTGCCCAGTATACGTTAGCGCTGCCGGCTTCGCCTAGGTGTGTGGCTAGGTTTGATCGGTCGTATTGTAGTTCGCTTACTGTGTCGGATGGGACTTTCGGTGGCGGCGAGCCTGCGAGTAGTTGGAAGTCGCTTTTTGCGAAGGTTATTGAGCCTCCAGTCCATGATACTACTACGTCTGTTAGGCCGTTGTAGCATGCTACTGTCATTGCGAGTAGTATGTGTGGGTCGTAGGTTGGGTCTGAGGCGGGTGTTGTGCTGATGTTGAATAAGGCGGGCGTGTTTACTGTTAATGGGTATTGTGGGCCTATGATTATTATTGAGTGGTTGACGCCGGCTAGAACATTCTGGGCTGAGGCTAATGATAGCATTGCTATTACTAAAGTGAATAGTATGATCTTGGTTTTCATTTTTATTCCCCCCAACATAGAATTTAGACTTCCTTATATATCATTGAGGAATTAAGTACTAGAAAAGTTCTGAATGTTTCTATATTCTTCTTCTATTGTTCTTGGCGTGCTTATAGGCCGATGATTATGCTGATTATTCTTATGGCTACGGTTGCTAGGAATAGTGTTGAGGTTGTTAGGGCGGCGTTTTTGAGGTGTTTTCTGTTGATTTGGATGCTTATTCTGCCGTAGTAGGGTGAGAGCATTTCGGATGTTACGAGGAGTATTATGGCTGTTATGGCCAGTAGGAGGCTTATGTCCCAGATCCCGAGGGGGAAATTCATTGTCTTGTCCTCTTTCTATGATTATTGTTGGAGTTCGTATTCTGTTTGGATTGTTTTTTGGTCTGGTGTTGTTTGGTCTTTGCGTATGGTGACGGGTTTGCCTGTGGCTTTTGCTATGGCGCAGGCGATGGCACTGCTCAACGGGCTGCCTATGTTGTTGCGTAGCGGGGGTTCTTTGTAGAAGTCGGCGTAAGCGGTGTTTTCGATGTTTATGCTGATTAGGTTGTCTGTGTTTTCTATTTTGATGTCTTCGGCGATTTCAAGTTCTTCCACGAGCACTTTTGGAAGGTTTTGTTTCAGATAGTTGAATTCTATTTTGGTGAAGCTTGTGTTGAGTGTTTTCTCGAAGAGTTGTACGAGTTCGTTGCCTGGTGGAGTGAGTAGGAGCCATTCGGGGTTGCTGGTGATGGTTTTGGTTTCTTTTTGTGTTTGTTCTGGTGTGGGTAGTGTTGCGTTTTCGTTTTTGGTTATGCAGATTCTGCTGGCTTCCAAGTTTGCTTGATATCTCGGCGGCAGGTATACGGCTTTGCCGTTGTAGTTCAGTTCCGTTAGGGTTTCGTTCAGAATCTGCAGAGCAGACTGACTGGTGGATTTTAGAAGGACTCTTTTTACGTATTCTTCGGTTGTTATGTATCTTGTGATTATTCCCCAGAAAAGCAAACCAAGCCCGATGAAGGCTAGGATTTGAGAAGTGTAGATGACTGAGAAGGCTAGGGCTGCGGAGCCGGTTGCGATTAGGGCTGTTGAGATTCTTTTGGTGAAGGAGGCTGTTTTCATGCACACCACGTATGTCGGCTGACAAGGTTTCTGGGGGGTTGTCTTATTCTATTTTTCCGCGGACTTATTTATTGTATAGCTTTCTGGGTTCTGTAAAGTTGGTGTCAGACACAAGCCCTTGGAAAAATTCGTTGGATGCAGATGTGTTTAGCTTGAGAAATTTGTCTCGTCTTCGGTGAAAACGAGCTTATGTAGACTTTCGGTTGATGTTAACCAAGGGTTAACACAACCTTCTTTTTGTCCACGTACACTTTGAATTTGCAGAGTATGTCCATTCCTAGTATGCTGGGGGTAAGCCCGAGTACTTTTTCTTTGTCTTCGGGGGATAGTTGTGGGCTTATATACATGACTTTGAAGCCGCCTCCGTAAGGCATTCTGTAGTTTTCTCCTTTGTTGGATCTGAAGGTGAGGAAAGTTGGGCTGTTTATCATCCTAGTCTTGAAGAATCCTTTGAAACCTATTGCGCGTCCTTTGGATTCTGGAAGAGAATCGCAATCAAGTCCTAATTTAGCTACTGCGTCCTTCTCACTTATTGAAGAAAAAGTGGCTCCTGTGTCTACGAGGAAGGAGATGTCGCTGGCGGCTCTAATTGAAGGAATTTCGAAAAGAACATTGATTTGAGGCCTGTTTATTAGGGTAGAACCAACAAATTGGAAGAATCTTCACCTTTTCGCGCTCAGAAGAACATGGCGATTTGTTCTGATTGCATATACTCTATTATGGCGCTTTTTGGATCATATTCTCCGTTTCTGCGAGCTTTGACTATGTCATCAAACGTGCTGCTGCTCTTAACGACTTTCTTATTCTGGATTACTATCCATTTCTGGTCGTATTTCCGCTTCAGAGTTTTGTAGTTATTTTTGAACCATGCGAGATTTTCTTGAGAGTGTCTAAACAGCTCGGCTTTGGCTGTAGACATATTTTTTCATTTCCTCCAATTTCCTATGCCTACTCTATATTATTGCTCGCAGCATTTTAAATTTTTGTTATTATAACGGCAGGTTGCATTACTTTAGTTTGTGAGGTTTGTTTTTGCAAAGTCTGTGCCGGATGCTTCTGGCGGTAGGCTTTCGTCGGCGCACTCTGACGTTGCACTGGCTTGTTAGGTTGGCTTTGTGAGAATTGCAGGATTTTTGCTCTGACGTTCGGTGTGAACGCCAGCGGATAAATACGCTTATAACTGTCGTAATGGAACATTTAAGATTTACTCTTCATCGGTTCTGAAGTTTTTTAACTGAGTTCTGATAGACGCGATAATCAGGATTCTGAGTTCATAAACTGTAAATTTCTTTCGTTTGAGACTTAATGGTTAAATAAGAGAAAGAGAATGGTGTATGTTGGTGAAGAAGGTGGAGAGGATTTTCTGCATAGACGTTGAGAATCAGAAGAACATCGCAATTTTGCAGAAGTCAGTGGAACGTCTTATAAAGAAGAACCAGAAAGTCTTTGACAAGCTGGCCAAAAGCTAAAAATCCTGAATTCTATATTCTTCTTTATGGAAATCTGGCTTGACGAAGATTGGCTCAAGTTGTTTTATAGTATTCTGGTTGACATCTATCGAAACACAGATTACCCGATTACTGTAGGGTACAACGAGAGCATCATAAGCGTCTGCGTTGAGAGGCCTCTCACAGACGTCTATAATCTCATTCCATTTCCACATTTTTTGCATCGGGTTGCAGTTCTTATGGAAACGATAGCGAGTTTTCATCCATTCGCTGATGGTAATAAGAGAGTTGCTTTGTTGGCTACCTTTTATCTTCTATATTGGAATGGTTATGATCTGGCGATACCAATGGATGCAGACCAGTTTACAATTGAGATAGCTCAAGGCAATAAAAGCTTGGATGACGTTCTTTCATGGTTGATGAGGCATTCAAAAAGAGGTGTACTTAGCATAGCTAGAAACTTGTTTTGTGGATTCATAATGCGATTGGGTGATAATCCTGGAGCCATTAAGATAGCAAATTTGTCTGCTCCTCTTCTTGTTCCTCTGCATCCTCTGGGGTTTTTTGGCGCAAAAATACATAGGAGCAAGAAAACCGATATACAAAATGACTTGGTAGGACAAGAGACTTAGCGGAATTCTCTTCACCAGTAAATTGTTTCGGTAGGCAGTTGACTTTCTGAATCAACGTTTTCCATTTGCCTTTCACTAGGATACCACAAGCCTCTGCGGGTGTTTTGCCTTCTGGTCCTTCATGCTAGGGCTGCTTGACGAGTTTCTGCGGCGAAAGAATTCCGGCAAGGATTTTGTGGGTTTGTGTGTGGATGTCGCGCGAGGGTTTGGGGCTGATTGAGAGGGGAGAATGGGGAAGGTTTAGAATTGTTGGTTCGCGCCAAACCCTTGGGACGTCTTGCTTCTTGCTTTTCTTTCTTCAATTGTAGGGTTTGGTTTCAGCTCTTATAAAGGTCGTCGGACAAATTATGAAGGGGTTTGGTACGAAGGTTGGATTGAGCCTTTCGTGTAGTGTGGTTCCATGAAGGCGGTTAGTGTTTTGTCGACGAGTTTGTCTTGGAAGCTTGTTTTGTAGGCTATGAGCACTTTGGCGACTGCGTCTTCGTTTTGGACTGCGTAGAGGGTTTCGTACCCGATTTTTTCTCGGGTGAGGATGTTTTTTTCGGTCAGATGTTTTAGGTATAGTGATAGGGTTGAGTGGGGCAGTTTCAGATGGTCTGCGAGCGTTTGATACTTGACTTTCTTGTTGGCCAGGGTTATGAGGACGATTTCTCATTCTTTTTTGTCTTAGGGCGGGTAGGAGTTTTTTGTCTGTGGGGTCGAGGGGTTTTGTGTAATAGCGTTTGTGGTGGTCTTCTGTTTCTGCGAAGATCAGCTTCTTGCGTGTCATGTAGTCAATGTGGTATTCCACAGTAGCCAATGGCATGTTCATGATTCTTTGGAGCTCTCTAAGGTATGTGCCTGGGTTCTTTTCGAGGACTTGATAGATTTTTCTTCTGTTGTTGTTTTCCAGTATTTCGTCCTTGAATATTGCCGCTATTCCTTCAGTATGCCCAGTAGTATCAGTATCAGCGCGATTAGGTGGATGAACAGGTGTACGTTCTCGCCTAACGCTATTGCGTAGGCTTCGTTGAAGAGTTCGGGTATCGTGATTAGTGAGCTTGCGAAGAAGACTCCGAAGCCGGCTGTGATGAGGAGCATTTTGCGGTTTTTGAGGCGGAGATAGGTCATTAGGACTATTGCAAATAGTGCTGTTGTGGCGAACGCCAAGCCAGAACGAATGATTATGTCGGTAATGCTTGCAACCATAATGACGCATGGCCCCAATTGAGAATTCTAGCGAACGCTAGATATAGGTTTCCTATTTTGTACGCTTAGACCTTAGCTAGGATCCAGAAAGACGTTTGGGAATTGGTTTTTCCGAATTTGCTTTGAGTGTCGGGACTGCGTGCGGTTTTATTCTTCTAGATGGCTTGCGACTGTAACCAAGTCTAATATGTTGACGGTTTCGTCTGCGTTCAGGTCTGCTCTTGGATCCCAATCAGGAGATCCCAAGGCAGACCCATGTGCGTTGCTGGCAATGACTAGGTCCAAGGCATTGATTGAGCCGTCTAGGTTTAGGTCCCATTCTGGAGGTGAGGTGATGTCGGTTTTTGATATTTTGCAGGCGTCGCAATAGACTTGGGTGGGTCCGCAATTGTAGAGTTCAGCAAGTCCAAAGCAAGCTTGATCAGCGGGGCCGAAGGCTGTGGTGTTTGCATTTCGTATAGAGCATGCTAGTTGGTTGTTTACGTATAGTTCGCCGATGCCGTTGGTAGCGCTGTTTACCCAGTGGAGTTCAATGCAGTACCACTGATTCATCGAGGGACTCTCACTGGAGAAAACGCTTATCCAGCCGTTTCCGTCTCTGATGATCAGGTTCCATTTGATTGTGCCTTGTGTTTTTCTCCAGCCAGCATAGGCAATTCCGTTGCCGTTTGCTTTTAAAAGTATGAAGAAAAATCGATCATTGTTCTCGACTATCCCTGGTGAGGTTACAAGAAAGTATCCGCGGGCGTAGAGTTCAGAGGATGGTGAAATCGCCCTATAGCAGAAGGCTCCCTCGAATCCGCTGTTGCCATTTGATTTGAATGTTGCGCTTTTTGAGCCTTGTCTTGGGAATTTGTTTCCGATGGTTGTGCTTTCGCCAAGTGTGTTTGAGGTTCCGGTCCAAGTGTTGAAGTTGCCAGTTTCAAAATTATCTTCAAGCAGGTCTTTGGTTTCGCTTTCTTGGCTCAAGATGGTGGCAAAAGGTATGAATCTTGGAAGGATGTTCTGTTCAATTTCTGAAAGAGTAGGATAAGTTTGTCCGCTTAGTTCCATTAAGAAACTTGTTATGCCGAGGCGAGCGGCGTCGCTGATTGCGTATCCCGCTCCACTGAATTGCCCGAGATAAGAAAAGGCAGTTACTCCACGTTCTTTGCTTAGCGAATTTATTTTTGTAACGACTGAAGAGTAGTACGTTCGGTTGCCATAATAGCTACCGCCATAGTAAATACCGTCACCCGCATGTAGATTTACGTAGAAACGTGGTTTATATTCCTGAAAGACTTTGACTAATGTTTGTGATTCTGGTTCACTTAATGGTGCGGGTCCACGATACCATTCGCTGGTGGGGTCTGTGGATCCTGCGTTTTCCCAGTTTGTGGCAAAATTCCTGTTAAGATCGACGTTATTTGCGTTTACTCTCCATCTATTGTATCCGTCAGTATTTGGTGCAGGTATTATTAACGTGTAGTCTCTTGTCAGTATGCGGTTGGCAAAAGAATCATTGCTGGTTAGAAGCCATTTTGCATAAAGGTATAGGAGTTCGCCTCCCAAGCTTTCCCAGCCGTGGATTGCGCCGTCGAAAAGCACCTTGCCTCCGTTTGGATTCCCGATTTTGAACATGAGTATGTCTCTGCCTTCAACGGTTTTGCCGATCGACTCGTAACTTGCAAGCGTCGGGTATGCGTTTGCCAAGTTTTTGAAGGCAGCGATGAACGTGTTGTAGTCGCGATACGGGCCAGCAGCATGAGTGGTTGAAACATAGACCGAACTTGAGATCAGGGAGACGATGAGAATAGATAGAATGATCTTTGTTCGCATCTTGGTTCTGCTTAGAGTAGGATTACGACGGTGATAAAAGAGTTATGGAAAAAAGTTCCGTGTGCGGTTTATGGCAAAGAAAGGAAAAAAGAGGGAACTATTCGTTTGCGCTTCGTTCTGTACAGAGGTCGCACAATGGACGCAAGAATCGCCATGTACAGAAGTAGCACGTATGCGTTTTGGCTAACCGGCACGTTCGCATTGGTGATGGTTGCTTGAGCAAACTGCGTCTGGTTCAGAGCTTTCGAGTAGATTCTGACTTCATCAAGCAAGCCAGCGAAGAAGTCTTGTGTCCCGTATCTGCAACCAAAGAATAAGGCTTGACCTCTGCTTTTTGCGATTAAGCCTGTTATGGAGCCCGTTCCTACTTGAACTGCGTTTACGTCTGTACCATTGACGAAGATCTTTGATCCTGTGCCTGATTTGTATACGCAAACTATGTGATGCCACGCGTTCACGCTGAGAAGTGTTGTATATTCAACTTCATACAAAGCTGAATTCCACACGTCAAAGTATAACCGACCATTGGCTGTTTGGAAGCCTACTTGGTAGCTGTATGTGCCGCTGGTAGAGCCTCTCTTTGCTATTATTCTCTTGCCATTCTGGGTGGCCGCGATACGCATCCAGAAGTCGATTGTCAGTTGGCTCCAAGTGCCGTTTCCGTCAAGGTTCACGTTGTCACTTATTTGTACGTAGTCATTTACGCCGTCGAAGCTGTATGCGCCTCCCACTTTTCCGCTTGAGGTCCATGTGGCGCCATTCAATGTGCCGTTGTTGTCGTATCCGGCATAGTCTGTTACAGGAAGAGTATTTGAGTCGAAGGGCATTACTAGAAATGCGTCAACGGTCAGGAGCCATGTGTGCTTTGCTTGTCCGCCTTGGTTATCTCTCACGATTGTCGTAACATTGTGTGCTCCCGAAGTTCCTGATGATGCAACGAAAGTGTACGAGTCCGTCGTTGATTGTAGCGTACCGTCAACGTACCATTCGTAAGTGATGGGGTCGCTGTCTGGATCTGTGGCACTGACTGAGAAGGCTTGTTGGTTTCCTTGGTTTACGCAGGGGTAGTTTCCGGTAGGAGCGTAGCTGTCGATTGTTGGGGCTTGGTTTGCCATGAAGGTCGCTGTAACGGCCTTGTTGCCATTCATGATGATCGTTGCGGGGTTGGCTGTTTCGGATAGGTCGCCACTCCAGCCTGTGAATTTCCAGCCAAAGTTAGCTGTGGCCGTTAGTTCGACTACGGTGTCGTAGTAGTATGGTTCTGAAACATTCCTAGTGACAGAGCCGCTGCCGACTATCGTGATGGTTAACGTGTACTGGTCTCTTGTGAATGTCGCGGTTACTGTTTTGTTTCCGTCTATTACAATTACAGCTGGGTTTTGACTGCCAGTTAGGTCGCCGCTCCACGTAGAGAAAGACCAACCAGTGCTAGCTGTGGCTGTTAGCATTACTGCTGAGCCGTAAGTGTATGGCCCGCTGACGTTTAAGGTCACTGAGCCGCTTCCGTCTACGTTGACTGTTAGCGTGTAGAAGTTTTGCGTGAATGTTGCTGTGACGGTTTTGCTACCGTTCATGGTTATCGTTGTTGGGCTTGTGTTGCCTGAGAGGTCGCCACTCCATCCGGCAAATGTCCAGCCGGGATAGGCTAAGGCTGTCAGTTGGACTTCTGCGCCATAAGTATAGGCTCCTTGATCTGGAAGCCTGAAAACTGAGCCTTCGCCTACTATGTTAACTGTCAGCGTGTATTGATCTTGGGTGAAAACGGCCGTGACTGTCATGTTTCCGGTAATATTCAGTGAGGCTGGGTTCGCGCTTCCTGTTAGGTCACCTGTCCAGTAGGAGAGTGCCCAGCCGCTATCAGCTGCAGCGGTAAGCTGAACTATTGAGCCGTATGTGTATGTTGCCTGATCTGGGAACTTGCTGACTTGGCCGTTGCCAGTCACATTGACTGTTAACGTGTAGTGGTTCTGTGTGAAGGTTGCGGTTACTGCTTTGTTTCCGTCGATTGTTATTGTGGCGGGGTTTGTGCTACCTGAAAGATCGCCCGTCCAGCCTGTGAATACCCAGCCGGGGTCTGCGATTGCCGTCAACTGGACCTCGGCACCATAAACGTATGTTGCCTGATCTGGCAACTTTGAAACTATGCCGCCTCCTTCGATTGTGATGCTTAGCGTGTATTGGTTCTGACTGAAGACAGCAGTGACTGCTTTGTTTCCGTTCATCGTCAAGGTGGTTGGGTTTGTGCTCCCTGCGAGGTCTCCGGTCCAGTGTGAGAAACTCCAGCCAGTGCTGGGTACTGCGGTCAGCTGTATTACGTCGCCGTAGTAGTACGGATCTGTTCTGTTGAGGGTCACGGATCCTCCTCCATCCGTGTTGACAGTGAGAGTGTATTGGTTTAGGGTGAACGTTGCTGTGACAGTTTTGTTTGTGTTCATTGTGACGTTCACCGGATTCACGGACCCTGTCAGATCTCCGCTCCAGCCATTGAAGACCCAACCTGCATTCGGCGTGGCTGTCAGTGTGACTATTGATCCGTTCATGTAGCTTGGTTGGTTGGGAATCTTTGTGACTGAGCCGTTGCCGACCGTGTTGACTGTGAGCGTGTAGTGTGGTTTTTCGCCGAAGTGTAGGTAGTTGCCTTTGGCCCAGCCTGCGCCCCAAGACATCCAGTCGTTGACGGTGAGTTTTACACCTGGGTTGGTGCTGAGTTCATCATGTGGGTTTTCCCACGACACGGATTCTTTGATGTTTCCGAGGGCGGCTGAGTTGTGAACGACAGTACAGGCATAGCTTGTCGTGCCAGTCACTGTTTCAGGGTAGCCTCCCAGCTTGACCTTTGCTCTGAAGGCAATTATTGTAGGGTCGGAAGTGCTCCAAGTGTAGGTTAGTGCCTCTTTGGGTGAGCCTACCTCCGTGTTTATTGTGCTGTGCATATCGTTGAACGAGTTGGGTTTAAAGGCCAGAAGATCCTGCCAAATCCATCTGATTTCAGGCTGCATCGACGCGACTGCCTTCGTCCACTCCCTGTTCAGGTCGTACTGGACGCCGCTTCGCAGAGGAGTATACCTGCTACGTCCTTGGAAGACTCCGTCGACGTTGACGATGGGTATGATCCTGAAGATGTAGCTCCTGCGTATCAGGGCGGCTGTTGGATCGTCGGATAGTAGGTATCGGATTAGGCCCTCAGCGTTCCAGCTACCTGGAACTTCTCCAGCGTGCTGTTGGGCTATAACGTAGGATTTGAACTTGCCAACATTTGAGTATGCAGGATCTGTTATTGTTGCAACTTTGAGTTCCTGTCCACCCGGCGTGGTACCCAAGCTTGTGATGTTCAGGTATGGGCTAGATGCGAACTCTGCGAAGAGAGCATCCCTTTTGACAATATTATAGGGCGGTAGCGGTGCCAGCCATATCTTGTTCTGTGTCGGCGTGACTGTCATCGTGAATGCCCTTGCACTCGCGTTGGATAAGTAGGCCGTTGATGGCAGTCTCTCCCAGTGGACATTGTCGTAGCTGTATACGGGCTCAATCTCGTTCCACCTGTTCCCGCTGAAGTCAGCGGCCTCGTTGTTTACTAGTTTGATCTGGACTATTTTGCCGGCGACGTTGTCCATGCTGAAGTAGAACCACCAATGTTTGTCGGTCATGCTGGAGGCAGTGGTGTGGTTCTGTTCTCCAGTGTAGTACCTGTGACCAGATGAATCGCCACCTTGGTACTGCACGTTCTTCAAGTTGCCCATGTCAAAGCTGCTGTTGAAGACGACGTCGTCCGATGGCGGAAGAGCTTCAGTTATAAAAGTGAATGTTCTCGATGAGGCATGGGTTCCGTCGGTTGCATTAACCGTCCATGTGTAGGCGGTTGCATACGAAAGGTTATGAACTGAAATAACATATCGGCCATTGGGTATTCCTGTCTGTGCATCTGAGCCGATGTCTGGACTTGTCGTGACTGTATAGCTCATGAGGTCATGCTGGTAGTCGGTCAGGTTGAAGCTTAGCTCAAAGGTTGTGATTGATACATCTGTTGCTTCGTCTTCAGGCGTCGGATCTGAGACTATAGGTTCGGCGGGCAGTGCCTCCTCGGCGCTGAACGCACAGAAGAGGAAGGGATCTTTCTGATTGTTGTAGGATGTAAGTAGCCAGCCGGCTGGACGGGTCACGTTCGAGATTCGGGTCTCGTCGGAAAGCAGTTTCATGTATTCATTCCCGTTGGTGTTTGAACCCATGCTGAAGACACTGACAGCAGTATCGTCAAGTGGCGTAATGAATCCTGATGATAGTAAGGAGGAGATATCATCTGATCTGACCTGTAGACCATTGACGTAGAAGTATGTTCTTCCTGTGGTCTTGCTCAAACCCCATGCAACATGAACCCATTGGTCTACGGCGTTGGCGGTGTATGAGAAGGTTCGTATTGAAGCCGTTCCTGAGTTGTAGAGGCTGATTGAAAGCGTGAAGCGACTTATTGGGTTCGTGTTGGGTACATACATGTAAAGGCCGTACCAGTAGAGTGGAGCTGGTAGAGAGCGACCGTACATGTGTGATTTGGCGTACCTCGCAACTGCTGGCAAGCTGTTTATGTTGACCCATGCTTCCATCATAATTTCTTTCTGACCATAGAGGCTGAATGACGTTGATCTGAGAGAACCAGTGACTCCATCAAGGGAGTCTGCCCCGTCGATTCTTTCAGATGCACTCTTGGCAACTCCGCCTGATGGTGTCAGGTTGCTAAGGTTGGAGGTGGAGTCGATTCTGGTTCCCGAGTTTTCCTCATGATGCTGAACCATTCTGTAATTTGGATCCCAGATGGCTACCGAGTTCTGCTGGCTGCCGACAGAAGGGTTTCCATAATAGAGGTAGAGAATTGTGTTAATAGTAGAAGAAATTGATGGGATTTTTACCCACGCGACTAAGTGGCCCGTCGTGCTGCTGTAGAGCTCAATTTCGTGATCCAGCTTGTTGGCGGCTAGGTCGGTGAAGACGAAGTCGTCGCCATCAGGTTGAGCTTTGCCTGCGAGGCCTGTATCTCTCAGCTCTACCAAGACGGGGAAGTTTGTCTGGTTGCCGCTGACCTTGGTGTGGTCGACTGTGACCATTCTGCGGTATTGCCAGTTGGTGTTCCACCATTTCTGAGGCTCTGCTCTTGTTGTGAAGCTGTATGTCTTGTTTGCCCACAGTGTCCCGTCTGTGACATGTACGCTCCAGAAGTATGTTGTGCTGTACTTGTCCATGTGTTTGGTTGTCTGGTTGTAGACGCCGTTGCTGACGCCAATGTAGCTTCCTAGGTCTTTCCATGTTCCGGTTGCATTTGAGCGGAATATTATGTTCATTGGTTGGCTCTGGTAGTCGGTCGCTGTTATCGATAGTACAGGATTTAACTGGACGCCTGTGGCGCTGTTTGCTGGCGACGGGTTCGAGACGACTGGAGCTTGCGGAGCTTCGAATCCTTCCTCAGGCGCAACCGTGTAGAAGCTTGACGGATCTTTTTCGTTGTTGTAGCAGGTCATTATCCAGCTGGCTGATCTTGCTGGGTTTGATATTCGTATCTCGTCGAGGCTGCCTCTCAGGTATCTGGCGGTGTTGTAGGTGCTTCTTCCGATATGTAGAGGCGTGCCTGCGTTGTTGTAGATCGAGTTTATCGTGCCTGTGTTGATTGTGGTCACTTGAGCGTCGTTAACGTAGAATCTTGGCACTGTGTTCGACTCCCAGATGACGGTGACGCCATACCATGTTCCAGCGGTCGGGCTGAAGGAGGCGTACCATTCTCTATAGCTGACGCCGTCTTGTGAAGCGAAGAAGCCAAGGACCTTGCCGTAGCTTGGATGGGTCTGATATTCTATGAACCATCCTCTCTGGTTGCCGGTCGAGTCAAATTTGTTCAGAATCGCTTGTCTTCTCGCCGTGTCGTCGAGCCTGAGCCAGAAGCTGGCTGTGAACGCTGACGTGAACCCTGTGATGGTGCTACTGTGCGGAACTTCGACGTAGTCGTTCACGCCGTCGAAGGTGTCTGCTCCATCAATCTTGCCTGATACGCCTGCAAGTACGCCGTTGTTTGGTGTGCCGTTGTTTCCGTTCACTGTGGAGTCATACTGGGTGCCTGTCTTTTCGTTCAGGTGCAGGATCATTCTGAAGCTTGAATCCCAGACGGTTGTTGGGTTCTGCTGGCTTGTAGCTGATGGGTTTCCGTAGTACAGGTAAAGGACAGTGTCTGTGGTCACAGAGAGCAACGGGATTCTGACCCATGCGATCAGGCGCCCTGAGGCACTGTCGTAATTCTCGATCTGGTGGTCCAGCTTGCTTTGGGCTGAATTCGTGAACACGAAGTCGTCGCCATCTGTTTGTGCTTTGGTTGAGAATCCGATGTCAGTAATATCCACTAGCATCGGGAAGTTGGTCTGGTCAGCGGTGACCTTCGTGTGGTCGATTGTTATCTTGCGGCGGTACTGCCACTCGGGACTCCACCAAGGAGGTGGAGGTTCAGTTGTGAACGTGAATGTCTTGATCGTTGAGTGCAGGCCGTCGGTCGCGTTAACCTTCCATGTGTAAGATGTGCCATAGTGCAGGCCGGACACTGGGATGGTCTGTTTTCCGTTGGCAACATTTGTGCCGCTTTGTGTTCCAATGTTGGGCGTGGTTGTGACCGTGTAGTTCATCTTGTCTTGCTGGAAGTCTGTGAGCGTGAAGCTCAGCTGGGTCAGAGTTGCTGAGACGTTCGCTGTTCCGTCGGCTGGAGAAGGTGATGTTATTTGTGGGGCAAGCGGGCCTGGCGGTGGGACGTATTCTGCTGCGCCGCAGTGTCGTTCGCTGTAGAACTGGAGTCCTTGTCTGACTCTCGGTGTCGGAGCTGGCGCAGGTGTATCAAAGCAGTAGACTCGGCCTTGGTCGCCGGCGTAGCTTGTGAGTATCAGTTCGTTGTACCCGTCTTGGTCGACGTCCTGAACGAGCGAGTGGGCGCTTGCGCTGATGAGACCGCCTATCTGGTCGACGATCGTGAATGTTCCGTCTGGGTTGATGTCGTAGGCAACGACGTGGCTGCCGTTTACGGCGATCATTTCCATTCGACCGTCGCCAGTTATGTCGCCGACCATTGGAGGTTCCCAGCAGACGAGTGGAATAGTGGCGTCAAGCTTCCACTGGTACAGATCCCATATGCTTATGGCCGAGCTTCGGCATGTGATGATCTCTAGGTTTCCGTCACCGTCGATGTCTGAGATCGTAGGCTGCGAGTGGCTACGTATCGAGTTGAAGGTTTTGCGGTATTTGCCGCCTGTATTCAGCACGGCTCCTGTCAGGGCGTTGTACACGGCGAAGCCGCCTGATTGAATTCCTGTGACCACATCGAGCTGACCGTCTTTGTCAACATCTGCAAGCATCGGCGTGTGGCTGCTACACAGGACGGAGGAATCGTTCCATAGAGGCCTTAACGTGTGAGCATCAATGGCTCTTATGCCCCATCCACCATATTTGTAAGGATCAGCCGGATCACTATAGGTATAGCTCCGGTCACCCTGGTACAGTTCGAATCGACCATCCGAATCAGCGTCGCCGATTATCATGCCTCCCCAGCACGGGTGCCAGCACGTAGTCCGGTTCACGATCTTCCCATCATAAGTGAGCGAGGTGATGTAATCTACTCCGTTCAGTGGGCCGTTGCCTGACGAGACAAAGATCTCGTAGTAGCCGTCGCCGTTGATGTCGTAGGCTGGGCTGTATAGGTTGTACGAGGAGACGGCCGAGTTTTTCCAGTAGATGCTACCGTTGTTGCCAAAGAGGACGACGGGGTTTCTGCCTGAGACTATGATCTCCTTTATTCCGTCCTTGTTTATGTCGACAGCTTCCGCCGGGCTGTGCATTCCAATTCCGCCCAGTGCGTTCGGCTGTGTCTGCCAGACGATGTTGCCGGTGGCTCCATCCAGAACAGTGACGACTCCATCTGAGCCGCCGTCCGCTGTCCCTCCGGTTGTGATTATTTCCATCTTGCCATCGTTGGTCAGATCGGCTGCGATGGGTCCTATGTAGGTTCGGGCATAGGTTCCAGTGAGTCTCGTCCATTTGAGCGTTAGTTTATCCACTGCTGAGACTGGACTAGCAAACATTAACACATTTGCTACTAAGAGGATGATAAATACTGTTCCCAGAATTTTCTGGCGTTTTAACTTTTTGAACATACTCATATCTATTTTTCTCCTTTCATTCCCCATAACCGTTGCAATTTCTATATGAACGACTATCTGGATTCTATTAAATGTAACTACTACTCCTCTAAATAAAACCATGTGGAATATTTCTCTAGAAGACTGCATACTCACGTTTTGCAGCTGATTCACATTTTGTACAAGTGGTCTACGTGTATACATATAGAACAGTCTGGGGGCAACACTTATAAAATATGATATCTTGCGATATCATACAAATCTAGGAGAGCACACCCGAAGAGAGGTCATTTACAGATTTGAAGACCCTAACCATTTTGGCATTTCTGCTACTCTTTTCTCTCGCTGCATCCATGGTTTGGCCAAGCTATGGAGGAGTGCAGGCGGAGCGGAGCGTATCCTCTGATGGCTCGATTAGCTACTTGCCGATAGTGGACGTATTAGTTAACACGAGTAGAGTAATAGCCCTAAACAATCTTTCTCTGGGATTCATGCTTGAATACGACTGGCAGACCTGGCTCAACAGACCCGTGATGCAACAGCTTACCCAAAACGCAAGTTTCAAAATGGTCCGAATCTTCAGCCACAGACTTGAGCCATGCACAAAATGGAACGATACAACACAAACAGGCACATTCAACTGGAATAACGTAGATTCTCTAATTAGAAAACTCATCAGTCTGAATATAGAACCGTTGATTTGTCTAGGATTTTGCGACTCAAACGGAATCATAGTTGCGCCAGGCATGCAAGCAGACCCTGCAACAGGCTTACCCTACCCAGAAAGCTTCGCGAAGTATTGCACAGCATGGGTAAAACACTTTGAAAGTGTCGGATTGCCGGTGAAATACTATGAAGTCTGGAACGAGCCTTTCTTCTACTTCTACAAGAACTGGGTTTACAACGAAACGAAGCTCTCGTACTTCATGGATCTTTTCAATACCTGCTATTCCTCGATGCACAGTGAGAATGAAACGGTCCTGATAGGAAACGATGCTTCATTGTACAAGAAGTTCTTTGACTATTGGAAAGGACACGGCGGCAAGCTTGACTTCTTCAGCTTCCACAAATATGATTGCGACGGAACGACTATGCCGGACGGAACGCCTTTGCAGCGTTCTGAGAAACGCTATTTTGTTACGGACAGTCTTTGGTACGGCATAAATGACGCACGCCGTCTCTGGGGGATCAAACTACCAGCAATCGCCACCGAGTGCAATTGGGCTGCAACTTGTGCTTCAGGAACGGATCCGAGAATACAGAAGGTCGTCGGCAGCGTCTGGCTCGGACTTACGCTGAGTGCTGCCGTTCTGAACAACGTACAGTATTGCATTTACTACTCATTCTCAAGCAGCAAGTCGTGGGAACTTGCCCACAAGTCCACCGGAGGGTTTGGGTTCGGTATGATCAATCAAGATGATAACAAGCCTTGGTATCCGTATCTGTTGCAGATGCTGATGGGCTCGAATCTCTCAGTAGGCGATCAGGTTCTCTATTCAGGAAGCTCCTCGGGGGATGTTAGAACACTCTCATGGTTGCACGCCTCAAAATCATACACGCTGGTAGTATGCAAAAACGATCAGGCAAGGATCATACGCTTGCAGGGCTTCGGCGGGCAGCTTGACTTGTTCAGAATAGACGGCAACATCTCGTACGAGACGCCGGCGATTCAAACTTCAAGGCTGAGCGGAGATTCATTCCTTGCTGACGGCTACGCTGTTGCACTGTTGGTCAGCGGTAGCTAGTTCTTGCGCCGATATTTCTAAGGGCTTCTGAAGAAAGGACTACTCTTGGCAAGGACAATCGAATGTCCGTCTGAGTGAACGCAGTTGAGCTCCGTTGAATTTGTAAAAGAGTTCAGGTCCAGTTGTCTGTCATACAAACTCTCTTTCTGCACCGTGAGTTCTGTTACATAGACAAGTTGGATCCGTTCCTCTTGAACGAATTCCATGTTAAAGACATCTGGCCTTCTTCCATACAAATAGTAGTAATTATATACCTTGCTAAAATTGCCGAAGTATTTTATGATGCTTGTGTCTTTGAACT
>Ga0315268_10003364_pt1 | contig 17658 bp, 22 predicted proteins | sample C1_top_MG_FD_204535 | JGI IMG/M metagenome (GOLD analysis project Ga0315268, IMG submission 204535) | Sediment microbial communities from Yellowstone Lake, YNP, Wyoming, USA - C1_top | ecosystem: Environmental > Aquatic > Freshwater > Lake > Sediment | place: USA: Wyoming | collected 2017-08-01
TTGGACTCTTTGGCTTCCTTAGCCTCCTTTTCCTTATCCGCGGCCTTGGGGGCCTTCTCCTTCAAGGCGCAACCGCAGCCGCACGCGCTTTTCTGCTCTGCCATCTTCCTCACCTCCTTTCTGTTAATGTATTTGCTTAATTACTTAATTAATCGAGCAAAAAAAATTGGCTCTATTTATTTGGACATTTCCTTGAGTCGCTGGCGAACTATCTTCAGCTCCTCCTGGAGGTCTTTTTCATATTTTCTCAACGCCTCCGTGTCAGACTCCTTCAATTCTTGTTCCCGCCACTTCCCGGTGCCTCGGCAGCCGCAACTGCAGACTTCCGTTAGCTGGCGCCGGTATCTTTCCAGGGCCTCGCTATCGATGGAGTACGGAATCCAGTATCCCTTTCTTTCGCTGCGCACCAGCCCCCCTTGCCGCAAGATTTTGAGATGCTGGGAGGCCGCGGCCGCAGTTATCACCAACTGCCGGGCAATCTCCTTGGCCCCCAGCGGACCCTGGGCCTTCAGGAGATCGAGGATCCTGACCCGGGTTTCCACGGCCAGGACCTTAAACATTTCGAAGACTTCTAAATCCATGTCCTGTTCCCAAAAATATTAAGTATTTGCTTAAAAGCTTAATCTTATAAAATTTCATTGTCAAGGGTTTTTTTAATTGCCCCTAAAAAAAGTTAAAAGGTGTGAACAATAAATTCTTGATAATGAATCAACCAGTTACGTGAATGGAGGGAGGAAACATGTTGAAAATCCGCTGCTTTCTCAACGAACCCAACGGCAAGCCCTGAAAGCACTTTCAGGCTATGCTGCCCAGGTTGGGGCAGAAATATGACCTGGAGGTGGAGTACATTTCCAAGCCCCCGGCCGAGTACCAGACGGACGAGTACTTCGAGCTGGACCTGCCCGTGGCCCCGGCCATCATGGTAGCCGAGGAGATCGTGGTGGAGGGCGCGGACGTGGCCGAAGACGTCCTGGAAAAGGCCGTCTGCCGCCACCTGGGCCTGCCGGAGCCGGCCGCGCCACAGAAGGGGTTCATACGGCGCTGGTTCAGCAGGTGAATGATAGGGTATAATGGCTCCTCAAGATGAAGGAAGGGAATAGGAGGCGATCATGAAAAGATTGCTGGCTTTTCTAATTACAGTCGCAATCATCGCGATTGCGGGAGTGTCAGCAGCCCAGGCGCCCGGGGCCGGTCAGTCCCAGGCGCCGCCGCCTACTCAGGCCCAGCCCCAGCCCCCCATGATGGGGCCGGGCATGATGGCGCAGTGCCCCATGATGCAGCAAATGCAGCAGACCATGCAGCAGATGCAGCAGCTCATGAGCTCCGGGAAGTTGGACGCAGAAGGCATGAAGCAGATGCAGGGCATGGTCAACCAGATGCAGGGCATGATGCAGCAGATGCAGACCATGATGCAGCAGTGCCCGATGATGAAGATGATGGGCGGGCAGCAACAGCCACCACCGCCACCGCAGAAGAAGTAGACGGCGGCCGCCTCAACTGCGGATAAGAGGCCGAGGCGACATTGATCCCCGGCCTCTTACCCGAACCCTTTTAAGGATTTAAATCCCCTTGGCCCCAGGGGTTTATTTGCGCGGTCAGGTGGACCCCGGCGCACACTCCGCCCGGGAAGCCTGTGCTGCTTCCGGGGCCAACTGACCGGCCTGCGCGGCTATGGCCTCCGCCACCCGGGCGTCCACCAGCCTCTCCCCGTAAAACAGGGCCCCTTCGGTGTAGGGCGAGCTCTTGAAGCCGGTGTACCGGGCCAGGGCGGCCCGGTGGAAGCCCACCTTCATCAGTAGCGCCAGGAAATCCATTCCCGGCAGGGCCCCGCCGATTCATTGGTACCAGTTCTCGATGCGGCCCGCCTTGTCCTCGGGGAGCGGGCTCACCAGCACCATGTCCGCCAACAGCAGCCGGCCCCCGGGGGCCAGCACCCGGTGGCCCTCTCGCAAGGCCTTCTCCTTGTTTACGGTCAGGTTGAAGACCCCGTTGGAAATCACCGCCTGGAAGGAGCCGTCGGGAAAAGGCAGGCTCTCGGCCTCGGCCACTTCAAAGCGCACGTTTTTGAGTCCCACCTGCGCCAGGTTCTCATGAGCCCGAGCAATCATCTCCGGGGTGACGTCCACTCCCACCACCCGGCCCCCGGGCCCCACCAGCTTCGCGGCCACGAACGCGTCAAACCCCGCGCCGCAGCCCACGTCCAGGACCGCCTCCCCGGGGTAGAGCGGCCCCAGGCTGAAGGGGTTGCCCACCCCGCAGAAGGAGTCAATGATGCCCGCGGGAAAGTCCTTGACCAGCTCCAGGGGATAGCCCTGCAGCCGCAGACCCTCCAGCCCGGTAGGATAGGAGAAGCAGCAGGCCGTGCCCTCCGCCGCCACCCGGGCGTACTTGCCCCGGATGCCCTCCCGGATGAGCCCTTTTTCCTGTTCCGTTATTTCCGCCATGCTGCTACCCGATCTCCCGGCCCACGGTAAAAGCCTGGCCCAGGTATTTGCCGATGCCGTGATAGCTGCGCACTTCCGGCCCGAAAATGATGGGCCGCACCTTCTCGATGTCAGGCAGGCCCTTGTCCCCCAGAACCTCGGGGTCGGCCTTGACGTCCAGGATCTCCCCCACGAACAGGGTATGCAGGCCGATCTCCAGGGTGTGCAGCAGCTTGCACTCCAGGACCAGCGGGAACTCGTTCACGAAAGGTGCGTCCACCACGTTGCTCCCCACCGGGGTGAGGCGGGCCTTGGCGAATTTGTTGACCTCCCGGCCCGTGGCCGTCCCCAGGTAGTCCACCTCCTTGACGAAACGCTCCGAAGGCACGCTGATGGTAAAGGCCCTCCGGTCCACCAGGTTGCCGTAAGTATAAGTGGCCTTGCGCAGGCATACGCCCACGCACGGCGGTTTGGAGCAGACGATGGCCGCCCAGGCCGCGGTCATGGCATTGGCTTTGCCGCCTTTATCATAGGTTCCCACCACCCACACCGGGGTGGGGAACGCCAGGGTCCGGGGGCCCAGGGACTTTTTCATGGCCTCCTCCTTTCCCTCAATAGTAATGCCGAAAATCAGACAAGCAATGCGGCCGGGGGCAAACTTATTCCCGATCCCCTTTACGCGCCGAGATCACTACGAACCCCCCGTCACCATGGCCCTCTCTCACCGGCTCCAGGCCGGCGATTTCCTCTAAGGGCTTAAAAATGGTCTGGCAGGTTTGCACCCGCTCATAGCCTAATTTCTTAAGCCACCCTAGCACCTGGTCCACCGCATAAAAACGGGCCTGCCGGTAAAACCTGCTCTCCTGCTTGTGGGCCTCATAAAACCGGCCCAGGGGACTGTCTTTGTCAATCTCGGCGATGAGGATTTGCCCTCCAGGGCGCAGAATCCGCGTCGCCTCCGCCAGAGCCAGCCATGGGTCCCGCAAAAAGCAAAGGGTGGTGATGATGGCCGCCAGGTGGAAGGAGCCCTGGCGAAAAGGCAGGGCTTCCCCCACGGCCCGTAAAATCTTTACCCCTCTCTTCTGCGCCATCGCCGCCATGGCTGGGGCCGGCTCCACCCCCACCTGGAGGCCCAGGGGCACGGCAAATCTCCCCGTGCCCACGCCGATCTCCAGGCTCAGCCCCCCGGGAGCAGCGAAACTTTTTAAGGCCAGGATTTCCGATTCGTAAACGAGCCGATTCTTCTCGAACCAATCGTCGTATTCCTGGGCCGATTCCTCAAAGATCTGAATGAGTTCGCCGTCCATAACGGTTAATACTACCGAAAAATTCCTGGAATAGAAACCTCTTAAGGATATCTAGGCCGCTAGGAATTTCTGCGCAAATAATTCTGCTGAGGACCTTGCCCTTTCATGATAACTATTGGGTATAATTGATAATTTATTATATTAACTTGCATTTGTAATGAACATATGTTTATATTAAAAAAACTATAAGGAGATAAAGCGAATGCCAGAGACCAGAACCTTCAAATGCTATGTCTGCCAGCACGTTTGGACCCTAGCCTATGGGACAGGAAGGCCGGAGGAATGCCCCTCGTGCCACGGTATCAATATCTGCCGGGTGGACGCGGAGCGCGGAGGAGCCGGGGCCGCAGGCACCGGTAGTCCTGGCCGCCGGTGCCGCCGCGGACAGGTGCAGAGATAACTTTTGGAAAACCATAATTTTCTTTATAGGAGAAGCTCATGAAGATTGCGGTAGCTTCGGATGACGGCATTGCCCTCGCCCACCATTTCGGGCGCAGCCGTTATTTCCTGGTTTTTGAGGTCACCGATGGCCATATTACGGGCCCGGAGCCACGGCCCAACGGGTGCACCCCGTCCGCCCAAGGCGAATGTGGCCATGAGCCCCACGGTCACCACGCCCACAGTCATGATGCCCTGGTTACAGCCTTAAAAGACTGCCAGGTAGTGTTAGCCGGGGGAATGGGGCGCCGGGCGGCAATGGATTTGCAGGCCCACGGGATTCAGCCCCTGGCGGTGTCTTTCACCGGCCCGGCGGTGGAGGCCGTCAAGGCTTATCTGTCCGGGTCCATCCAATCTTTGGGCGCTTGGTGCTGCGGTCATAAGGAAACCCGCTAACAGGGGTTGGCCGTAAAAAAGAGCCTGGCCGCAGCCCACGGCCAGGCTCCTTGACTCGCGACTGGAGGGGTTTACTTAAACTTTACTCTTCTTCTTCCTCGAGCTCGACGCCGTCCCGCTCGAACTGGGCGTCCCGCAACGCGTGACCCTTCTCCTGCTCCGCTTCGCTCCAGGGCTCGAAGTCCAGGCAGTTGGCCACCAGTTCCCAGAGGTACAAGGTCTCCTTGTAGTTGCCCATCTCCTCTTTAAATTTCTTGGGGAGGCCCTTCATGATCTGGTCCCGGCAGTTGTGGCAGGGCGCCACGACAATCTCCGCACCGGTGTCCCGGATCTGGTCCACCTTCACCTTGCCGTAAGCCAGGCGCTCCTCGTCGTAGGGCATGGCCCAGGCGCCGCCGCCGGCGCCGCAGCAGAAGTTGTTCAGGGGGTCGTCGCACATCTCCCGATACAGGTTGGGGTCGATGCACTGCTGGGAGATCCAGCGGGTCTTAACCCCGTTGTGAGGTTCATCCGGGAAGATCATAAAGGACTTGCGCACGTAGTTGCAGGGGTCATGCACCGTGTAGGTTTCATGATACTTATGGGTATTGAGTTTGATCCGGCCGGACTGGATGTATTCCTCCAGCAGGTCCATGACACTGACTACCTTGAATTCATTGAAGACTTCCGGAAACCAATTTTTGAACCCGACCCGGGTTGCATAGTAGGCGTGCCCTCATTCGGGGTACAAGATGGTTTTCACCTTAAGTCGTCGGGCATTCTCGATGATGCGGCTTACCTGCTCCTTCCAGGCCGGGTCGTCCCCGCTGAACAGCCCCCAGTTGACTCCTTCCCAGTTGGTGGAGGACACGGTCCAGTCTTCCTTGGCGGCGTAAAAGATGCGCCACCAGAATTTCATGTCGTCCGGCTCGCCGAAGGGCTCCTTGGAGTTGACGGTGACGATGATGTTGGCCCCTTCCTTGTCCACCGGCACATAGAAGCCGGGGGTGGGCTGTTCCTCGTCCACCTCCATCTCTTTGCCCATGTCCGCCAGGAGGAACAGAAAATCGTCCCGTGGAATCCCCAGGTTGTTCCCCCGCTGGAGATTCATCATGGTGCCCTTGTGGATGGGGCCGGGCACCTTGTCCCGCGCCCGGGCGGTGCGGCAGGCCCGGAAGGTCCGCATCAACTTGATGCCCATGGGGCACTGGTACTCGCAGCGGCCGCACAGGGTGCAGACCCACGGCCACTTGGAGTCAATGACCTCCTGCTCCATGCCCAGGACAATGGAGCGGATGGCCTTGCGCGCGTCCCAGGTGGCTCCCTCCACGCCTTCGATGGGAACCAAGCCGGTGGCGGGACAGCCGCCGCCGCAGGTGCCGCAGGTATAACAGCGGTCCGCCAGCTCGGGGGCAATGTTCCCGATTTTGCGGCTCTTTCTGTCTACCGTGACTGCTTCCATGTTTTTCCCTCCCTGGACCTGAGTTCCTGAGGATGGCGGCTCAGGCGTGCCAGCCTGCGCCTTCCCTGGCTGCAGACGGGCCGCCAGCCTGACTCATCAACTCGATTCTTTTTATACTAAATTTTAGCCAAAAAAGAAAGGGTTTTTCCCTCAATAATTTATAGCGTATAAGGGGACCGTCCTGCAAGTCAAGCAGAAAATCCTTTTTTTCACATGTGCCCTTGCGCCCTTCCCGGACATCTTTTTAGTGGACCGGCTTCCAGCCTGTGTCCTCACCCGGGTCATTTATGATATCTTATAAAAAGGGATTTTTCCTCAATTTGCTTATTTGCCAGGGCCCCCCAGGGCCCTTCTTAAGGTTTGCGAGAAATGTCCAGCAACATCAATGACCGCCTGCAATTGCTGGCGGACCTGGCCGCGCGCCTGGCCCGCCGCCGGCAGGACCTGGCGGCCGCGGCCGCGGACGACGTGGGCGCGCCCTGCCGCATCGCCGGTCTCGAAGTAGACCTGGCCGTGGAGCACCTGCAGACCATGGCCGTGGAAATCCCCCACGTGGCCGGCAAGTCCGCCTACGGCACGGTGGCCGCCATCTTCCCCTACGACGCCGCCCCGGTGATGCTGGCCCGGGTGGGCGGCGCCGCTATCCTGGGCGGCAACCGCTTCCGCTTCAGCCTCTCCTCCCAGACCCCCCGCCAGGCCCGCCTCCTTCAGGAAGTGGTGGCCCCCTACCCCCAGTTCCAGCCCGTGGTGGGGCAGGATAACCGCGACTTCGGGGCCCAGTGCGTGGCCGACCCCGAAGTCCGGGTGCTCTTCATCTCCGGAGGCGGTGAGGTGGGGCGGATCTACGCCCGCCAGGCCGAAAACTTCGACAAGCTCTTTTTCGCCGGCCCCAGCGGCCTGCCGCCGGTGCTCCTCTTTAAGGACGCGCCCCTGCCCGCGGCCACCCGCTTCGTGGTGCGCCGGGCCTTCATCAACGGCGGCCAGTACTGCACCACCCTGAAGCGGGCCTTCATCCACCGGGACCTCTACGAGGAAGCCCGGGCCCTCATCCTGGCCCAGATGGCGAAAATCAAGGTGGGCGACCCCCAAGACCCGGCCACCTGGATCGGCCCCATCAAGGTGGAGCGCACCCGCGTCCTCCTGGACCGGGCCCTGGCTGCCCTAACCGAGCCCCACTTCCTGCTGCCGCCCCGCCGGGACGGCGTCTGGCAGGGGCCCTTCCTCCTGGAAACCCCGGAACCCCCGGAGCTGGAACTTTTCGGCCCTTTTCTGGCCCTGGTGAAGGTGGACTCCGACCAGGAAGCGCTGCACCGGGTGCTGGCCACCCGCTACCCCTTCCTGGTGACCTTCTTCGGCACCCCGCCCCCCGGCGCCCGGGAGGCCATGACGGCAAAATTCGGCATGGTTTACGACAACCCGGATTTCCTCTTCACCCCCTTCCGCCTGCCCTTCGGTGGCAAGGGCGAAAGCGGCTGGATCCTGGAGCGCCGCGACGGCCAGCTGCTCAAACGGGACGGCGCCTTCATCTACAGCGCCGAGCTGGTGAGAGAATAGTGAGCTGTGAGCAGTAAGCAGTTGTAGCCGCAGGCTTTAGCCTGCGTTTTGAGTGGCACAGGCTTTCCAGCCTGTGCTGAATGCAGCATAAGGTAATGTTGGCACCGCCCATCATCTTTAATAGTCGGTAGCGCCGGCCTCCGTGCCGGCCCATCCATGAAGGCGATCCGCAACGGTAAGCCGCAGGGTGGGCGCCGCCTACCATCCTTGCAGGTCAAAAGAATAAACTTGTAGCGGGCGATGCCCACCCGACATTTTAAATGCCCAACCCTTTACCTTCCTGGCCCAAGACCTATCAAGAGGCGGTAGCCCTCCAGGAAGCGCTGCGCCACCGGGTGCGCTTAACCCCCCTGCCCCGCCCGCCCCGCCTGGTGGGCGGCGCGGACGCCATCTGCGACCGCGACGGCCACCGCATCTTCGGCGCCCTGACGGTCTTCACCTACCCGGACCTGGAGTTGGTGGAGGAAGCAGGAGCCGAGGCAGACTGCCCTTTCCCTTACCGCACCGGCCTCCTGAGCTTCCGGGAGGTTCCCATCCTGGCCGCGGCGTTTGACAAATTACGCCGCCGGCCGGACGTGCTCCTGGTGGACGGCCAGGGCCTGGCCCACCCCCGGGGCCTGGGGCTGGCTTCGCATTTAGGGCTGGTGCTGGACGTCCCCACCATCGGCGTGGCCAAAAGCCGGCTGGTGGGAGAAGGAGAAGAACCGGAGCCGGAGGCCGGGGCCTCCAGCCCCCTGGTCTGGCAGGGCCGGGTGGTGGGCTTGATCCTGCGCACCCAGGACGGCAGAAAACCCTTCTACCTGTCCCCGGGGCACCTGATCACGCTGGCAGAAGCGAGGGATATCGTCCTGGGCTGCGTCCGCCGCTGGCGCATGCCGGAGCCTTTGCGTCAGGCAGACCGGCTCAGCCGGCAGCTCCGGGCGCGCTCCGAAGGCTAAGTGGACGCTTTCGGCCGGGGCGAAGACGCGGCGCTGCTCCCGAAGAGCCGCTCCCGGTAGAGGGGACAGATGGCCAGCTGGCAGTTCAGGCACTGCTGCTTGCCCGAGTCCCACTCCCACCAGGGGCAGTTCTCGCAGGCCTTCTCGACGTCCCGGTTAAGGCAGATTACCCCCACATCCCCGAAATCCATGGACATCTACCTGGAAGGAATTCTATCTATCTCCCCCGTTTGCTTTACATTCATTAAATCAAAATTAAAGAACTGTCAAATACTTTTTCAAAAGAAGTCACTCTTTTTAAAGACCAGGGGCTGGGCCTGGGGGTGGAGGATTTTGGCCTCCTTCACCTCCCCCACGAACAGGGTGTGGTCCCCCGCGGGATAGCTGCGCACCACGTGGCAGTCCAGGTAGGCGTAAGCCGCGGGCAGGATGGGCGCGCCCGTGGCCGCGACTGTCCACTCCAGACCCGCGAACTTGTCCACCTTGCGGCCGCTCTTGTAGCCGAAGCGCTTCCCCAGGTCCACCTGGGCCGGGGTCAGCACGTTGACGGCGAAGATGCCGCTTTCCTTGATGAGCTCATGGGTGTAGCGGGGCGGCGCGATGGACACCATGACCAGCAGGGGTTTCAGGGACACCTGGGAGACCCAGGCCGCGGTCATGCCGTTGACCTTATCCCCCGCCTTGGTGGTCACCACGTAAACCCCGTGCACCAGGGCCGCAAAAGCTACGTCCTGCATCTTTCCCCTCCTTTGGCTGGGGCCGCGACCTGTTCCCTTAGGTTGATGGGGCCGGAGACGCCCCCTCCGCCGGCCTGCCTTCCCGAGGCTCCTCTGCCGCGGCCGCGCTCCATTCCTCGCACATCCAGAACCTTCCCACCCCCTGGTTCAGGCGGGCGCAGTAGCCTTTATAGCGGTAGGACCAGTGGCGGCAGGTGTGGCACACCTTCACGGGCGTCTCTCCTTGTGCTTTCGTCATGCGTTGACTCGTCTCCCCGGAGCCTGGGGCCATGTTAATTTTCTTCCTCTCCCAGGTCAACCCGGAAGTGGTCGAAACCCTGGCCGCTGATGTCCTCCTCCCCCCGGGCGGTAATTAGAACCACTCCTTCCCCCGGGACTATTTCTCCCAAGGCCAGGGGCTCCGGCAGCCCCGCCCGGGCAAAGGCCGCCCGCAGCGCCCCGGCCTTATCCGGCGGGCAGGTGAAGAGGAGCTGGTAGTCCTCGCCGCCCTTCAGGGCCAGGTCCAGGGGGTCTTGCCTGAGCGCCGGGGCCGCGGCCTTGACCCGGGGGGACACCGGCACGTGCGCCGCCGGGATGCGGGCCCCCACCCCACTTTCCCGGCAAACGTGGGCCAGGTCCGTGGCCACTCCGTCGGAGAGGTCGATGGCGGAGGTGGCCAGGCCCTTTTGCGCCAACACTCGGCCCGCCCGGAGCTGGGGCCGGGGCTGAAGGTGCGCCTGGGTCAGCGCCGCCTGAAGATTCGGCTCCAGCGCCAGTCCCCGGAGCAGCACCTCCAGGCCCGCGGCCGACTCCCCCAGGGGCCCGGTGACGTAAATGCGGTCCCCCGCCCGGGCCCCGGCCCGCCTCAGCATCTGGGAAGCGGCCACCACCCCGGTGACGGTGACGGTCACGGCCACCTCCGGCGCGGCCACCGTGTCGCCACCGATGACGGCTACCACATATTCCCGGGCCGCCTGGGCCATGCCTTCGGCCAGCTTTAGGGCCTGGGCGCGGTCCCTAGCCTTGGGCCACGCGAGAGAGAGCAGGGCATAGCGGGCCTCCCCGCCCATGGCCGCGATGTCGCTCAGGTTCACCGCCAGGGCCTTCCACCCCAGCTTTTCCATGGGCGTGTAAGAGAGGTTGAAGTGCACTCCCTCCACCAGGGTGTCCACGGTCCACAGCAAACAGCGGCCGCCGTCCAGGGCAATGGCCGCGCAGTCGTCGCCGATGCCCAAAACCACCTCCGGCGGCGGCGGCCCGAAGCGCCGGCTCAGGGCCAGAATCAAGGCGGTTTCCTCAGGAAGCGGGGCAGGTTTTTTCTTCATCGTGGCTTCTTTAGACTTATACCAGTCCTCCTTTTCACTTGTTGGCAACTCAGGGAGGATTCATTTAATTTTGACCGAAAACCGAAAACTGAAAACCGAAAACCGTCTTATTGACGCCGCCGCCCCCCGGCACTAACTTCAAAGTACCGGAAACAGCTCCGGTGGAAGAGGGAAAAATCGACCCGGGGCGGGGCCGGACCCCCGGGAAATCATGCAGCCAAGGAGGCCGGAGATGGCAAAGCTGGTGGCCCAACGGGCCTGGGCCGTGGCCTACGACCCCCAATACTTCCTGCAAATGGCCGAGGAATACGACGACGACCGCCTGCAGCAGCTCAATGAACACCTGGCCCAGGGCGACTACGTGGTGGTGAGCGACGACCCCCAGGGCTTCCCCGGCGACCTCGTGGTCGATTTCTCCCTGGACCTGGAAAATCCCTACCGGGCCCTGATCCTGCTCAAGCGCTAATTTTTTACTTGCGAAAGGCTCCGTCTTGGCGCTGATGGTGCGCCGCTCCACGCACCTCTAACCTTCCTGGTCCCCCTTATTTTCCCCCTCTCCCCCCGGTGGGGAGAGGATCAGGGTGAGGGGGCCTTAAATTCACTCCGCACCGGAGTTCTTCACCGGCTAAACTTCTCGCAGGCCCGGCGCACTGCCTCCACGATGGCCTCCAGCTCCTCCTGGCTCAGCCAGGGGTGCACCGGCAGGGCCAGGATGCGCTGCGCCAGGGACTCCGCCACCGGCAAAGACACGTCCCCATAAGCCTCCCGGAATACCGGCTGCTGGTGCAGGCAGCGGGGATAGTGGACCCCGGTGCCCACCCCCAGCTCCCCGAGATAGGCGGCAAATTCGTCCCGGCTGCAGCCCAAGGCCTCCAGGTCCAGGAGCACACAGTACTGGTTATAGCTGTGCGTCCCCCCGGTCTGCTCCACCGGGGTCCGAATCTGCGGCATCTTTCCCAGGTGTGCCGTCAGGTACGCGGCATTGGCCCGCCGCCGGGCCACCAGCTCCGGCAGCCGCGGCAGCTGCTGCAGGCCGATGGCGGCCTCCACGTCCGTCAAGCGGTAGTTGAAGCCCAGGCAGGTGTGCACATACCGGCCCGCCTCCCCGTGGGACCTAGTGAGCTTCAGGCGCTCGTAGAGGCCCGCGTCGTTGGTGGTAATCATGCCCCCTTCGCCCACGAACATGTTCTTGGTGGGATAAAAGGAGTAGGCCACCGCGGCCTCCAGCGCGCCGATGTCCCGCCCCTGGTACTGGGTGCCGTGGGCCTGGGCCGCGTCCCAGATGACCGCCAGGTTGAACTCTTGCGCCAGGGCCGTCACGGCCCCCACGTCGCAGGCGTTGCCGAAGAGGTGCACCGGGGCCAGGGCCCGGGTCCGGGGGGTGACGCGCTTCCGGGCGTCGGCCGGGTCCAGGGTGAAGGTGCGCCCGTCCACGTCGCAGAAGACCGGCCGCGCCCCCACCATCGCGGCCATGGAGGCCGTGGCAATGAAGGTGAAGGTGGGCACCAGGACTTCGTCCCCGGGCCGCAAGTACTCCGGGTAAAGCAGGTGCAGGGCCGCGGTGCCGGAGCTCACCGCCAGGGCATACCTGGCCCCCACCGCCCGGGCAAAGGCCTCCTCCAGGGCCGCGGTCACCGGCCCCTGGCGCAGCGCCCCGGAGCGCAGCACCTCCACCGCCGCGGCCACTTCCGCCTCCGTAAGCTGCACCTTAGCTAAAGGGATCATGACCTTCCTTCTTGTCCGCAGGAGTTAAGATGGTATCTGCTCGGGCCCCCTGGGGCCTCCCTTCTCGTAGGAAAGTTGGAGGCCGGCCTAAAGTTCCCGGGGCCTGGAAAATTAAAATCATATCATACCCAGCCCAGGGCGCCCCCGGATAATTTTTCTGGTCTTGATTTCCCCGTCTTCCCATCTTGGTCGTCATGGGGTATGATGCTAACCTTTCCCTGAGCAGCCGCAGGTCAAGGAGGGCTTCGGTGACCACCCCGGTGCCGCAGCAAATTCGGAACCGGAAAAGGAACCCGTCCCCCCTTTTCAATAGGAGGACTTGAGGTGCGGCTGCGCCGCACGGCGCCAAGGAACAGCAGAGCAAACCAGGGCTTAAGAGAAAGGGAGGTGGCGATGTCCAAACCTAAATGGGAGATAAATTTTCAGCCGGTGTCTGTAAAGATGGCCGACGGCTCCGTCCTCACCGGCATGGTCAACATCCGCAACTTCCCCCGCCTCTCCGATTTCTTCCGGGACGGCGGCGATGAATTCATCGTCGTGGTGGAGGACCAGGAAGACCCTCCCCGGGTGGTGATCGTCAACAAGAGCTACCTCATGTGGGCGGTGGCCAACCCGGGCGCGGGCAAATAGCTGCCGGAGCCCGGCCCAAGTCGGAAATGGAGGATTGGGGCGGTCAGCCGCGGCCCAGGGGGCCCTCCATGAACCGGCTGCTGCCTCGGTTATGGAGGTGCCTCCCCTGGCCGGGTTGAGGATGGTTACAGAAGTTTACCTGTTAGTGCTCCCACCGTCGATTCTCTCATGCTACTTGGCGGCAGGAGGAGCTGGGGGCGCCGGGGCCGGAGCGGGCGCCGGAGCCGGAGCGGGCGCTGGCGCGGGTGCCGGAGCAGGCGCTGGAGCCGGAGCTGGAGCGGGCGCCGGGGCCGGAGCAGGGGCTGCTTTTACCGCCTTTTCCGCTTTGGGCGCCGGCTTCTTTTCTTCCTGGCTGCCGCAGGCCAGCACCAAACCCAGCATGGCTGCCAATAGCAAAATCCCAAATCTTTTCATCTAATCACCTCCTGGTAAGAATGATTCGTTGCCCTGGCCTGTAATGGCCTGTGACCTTGTGCGACCACTACGCCAAGAATAATTGCGTGATTCCGCCATGTCAACGAAAACCCTAAAAAATTCGCCCCGGGTTCCCGGGGTCCAGCCCTGGTCGAGGTCAGCAGGGCAGAAGCAGAAGCACCGCCTTCCGGGCCGGGCCTTCTTGAAGCCCGGGTGCAGCAGCTAACCAGACAAAAAAGGGGCGGCCGCCGGGCCGCCCCTTTCCCCCTTCATGATTCACCCCGCCTCCATCGCTTATTTCTCCGGCGGCAGGTTTCCCCGGTTCCCCTGGCATCGGGCCATGCCGGCTTCGGCCGCCGCGTGGTCCGGCGCCAGCTTCAAGCAGGTGGCAAAATACTGGCAGGCTTGCTCTCCGCGCCCCAGGGAGATGAGGGCGTAGCCCATATTGGCGTACGTCTGGGCGTTGTCAGGCTGGTACTTGATGGCCAGGGTATATTCGGCCACCGCCTTCTCATTCCGGCCCAGGACCTGGTGGCACCACCCGGCCATAAAACGGGACAACTTGTAGTTGGGTTCCGCCTGGTGGAGCCGGTCCAGATAGCCCAGGGCCTCCTCGAAGCGCCCCAGTTGCTCCGCGGTAAGGGCCACCTTGTAGAGGTATTCGGGGTTGTGCTGGTTATATTTCCAGGCCTGGACCGCGGCCTCGTAGGCGGCTTCCCGGTCGCCCAGGCGCTCATAAGTGTCTGCCAGCCAGTAGTAGGACCGGTCCAGGCAACTGGGGGGACTGAGTTCCACCCCCCGCCGCACCGCCGCCAGGCCCCTTTCCTTCTCCCCCAGCTCCAGGTAAACCAGGCCCAGGTTTATGTGGGCCAGGTAATAGTTGGGGTTGATCTCCAGAGACTTCAAGAAGTACTTCAGCGCGGTCTGGTTATCCTGCCCCCGGAAGCTCATGCCGTAGTTCATGGTGCCGATCTCGTCGGCGCCGTATGCCACACTATGGGTCCAGAAACTCTTTTCATCCCGGAAATGCTGGTTCATGAAAAAGGAGGAAACCCCAAAATAAAGCAGCAAACCGGTCATCAGCACAACGGGAGTTTTACCGCGCAGGTACCGGAAGGCCAGCACCGCCAGGAGCAGCGACAGGTAGGGCAAGGCCGGGTAGATGCGGTAGGGCCTGGCCGCCTGGTAAATGGGGAAGATGGAGGACTCCAGGGACATCATCACCCAATAGGCCAGGATTAGAAAAGAGATTAAAGGCGCCCGGCGCCGGGCCAGCCAGGCCACTGCCAGGGTCATGCTAATAAAGGCCAACCCCGCCAGCATGCGCCCATCCAGGAAGGAGACCACGGGTGTAACCCGCGGCAGGTCCCGGATGGGATAAGGCCAGGGGAAGCTCCACAGGTAATAAAACAGGTGCAGCTTGATCTGGGTCAGCAGGTAGCTGAGTTTGCTGGCCTGGGCCGCCATGGAAGTGTCGGCCAGGGAGAAGTGGACGACCACATGAATCCAGAGGAAGAAAAGAGCCACCAGCCCGGCCAAGGGGAGCACCCGCAGCCAGAGTTTCCGGGAAAAAAAACCTTCGCCTGCCAGGAGAAATTCAAATAGGAAGACGATGACCGGCGCCAGGATGGCATTGGCCTTGGAAAAGAGGGAGATAAGGAGAAGCCCCAGGATCGCCGCCCATCTCCCCCCGGTTTCCCCCTCCTGCCGCAGCCGCAGGTAGGCATAGAGGCAGGCCATGAGAAAAGCCTGCATCATCAGGAGGTCCCGGGAACAGAGATAATTCACCGGGTAGCCGGAGATGGGGTGCACCGCAAAAATGGCCGCCCCGAAAAAAGCCACGGCTCTGGCGGGGGCGTTAACCAAAAAGCCCCGGTCCCAGTGCCGCAGCTGCGCCAGGAAAAATAAATAGCAAAAAACCACGGCCAGGAGGTGAAAGGCGATATTCACCAGATGATAACTGGGCGGCTCCAACCCGAAGAGGGCGTAGTTAAAGGAAAGCGTCAGCGGCAGCAGCGGCCGGTATTCCTCCAGGCTTTGGGAGATGGCAATGGTCGAGGGGTCCAGGAAGTGGCGCCATAGGGGCTGAACTTTGGTAATGCCGGGATTTTCCACAATCCGGTAAAAGTCATCCAGGTGGAAACTGTTGCGGAGGGTGTTGCTGTAAACCAGGATAACCAGCAGCGCCAGCGCCGCCGCGGGGAAAAAATAGTCCCGGCACCACGGGCTTCGGCCAAGGCCGGGGCCTTCCCTGGTGCCTGTCGAACTCTTCTTAGAATCTCTCACCCGAGCCCTACTCATCGTCCGCCGCGGCCTGGGCCTTTGCCCTTTGAGCCGGGAAGGCCAAGAGCCCTTATTTCAGCCTGGAACCCTTTCGTTTTAATCCCAGGACGCTCAGCAGAAAACTGGACAGGATGACCTGGCAACCCAACACCAGCATCAGCACGGCAGGGATGACCGTGCGCAAGGTCTGGGCCGGCTGCAAAGGGCCGAACGCCGATTGTTCCCAGAGCTTCACGGCATAAATGGAACCGCCGATGCCCCCGGCAACGAGGACCGCGCCCACCAGCAGCCCCACTTCCAAGGTGACGTAGCGAAACAGGCGGGTCAATCTTTCGTCTTCCGGCAGCAGCCCCTCGCCGATGGCAAAGACCTTGGAGATGACCGCGAAGGAGACGGCCTGGAAGCCGATTAAGACCGCCATGGCCGCGTAAACAAAGGTGTGGATATCGAAACTCACCCCCCACACCTGCCGGGGCCCGGGCCATAACCAAGCCATGGCCAGCAGGCCCAGGGCTATGAGGATGAACCCGGGGTACAAAAATAACCAGCGCGGGCTGTACAGCAGCATGAAGCGCAGGTGCCGCCAACCGTCCCGCCAGGTCCGCAAATGCGGCGGCCGGCTGCGCCCGTCCGGAGACAGGCTGGTGGGCACTTCGGAGATGCTTAATCCCATGAGCGCGGCCTTGACCACCATCTCACTGGCAAATTCCATCCCGGTAGTCTGCAGGTCCAGGCGTTGGTAAGCTGCCTTGGTGAAGCCCCGCAAACCGCAGTGGAAATCGCCGATGGGCACGTGAAAAAAGAGGCGCCCGAGCCCTGAAAGCACCGGATTTCCCAGGTAGCGGTGCAAAAACGGCATGGCCCCGGGCTTGATCCCGCCCCGGAACCGGTTTCCCAGGACCAGGTCGTAGCCTTCCCGCAGCTTTGCCACCAAGGGCAGAAGCGCGCTGAAGTCGTAACTGTCGTCGGCGTCGCCCATGATGACGAACCGGCCCTCAGCCGCCTCAATGCCGCCGATCAAGGCGTTACCGTAGCCCTTGGCGGCCACCATGACCACCCGCGCTCCCGCCGCGGCCGCGATCTCAGCCGAGCCGTCGGTGCTGCCGTTGTCCGCCACCACCACCTCTCCCTCGAGGCCCAGGGAGGCGATGCTCTGGAGGGCTTTGCGGACGCAAATCCCCACGGTCTCGCGTTCATTGAGGCAGGGCATGACGACGCTCAGTTCCATTGGGTTCCCGGTGGCACTGGGTTAATCTTAGCCGCTATTTTACACCCTTAAGAGCCCAGGACAAAATAGTCCTGCGGCTGGCACCCATCTCCCAGGGTAGGGCGGCAGACAAGGGCACCGGAACAGAGGCGCGCGGCCATGGGCAGGACGGAGTCAGAAGATGGAGCCGGTGCGGGCCACCTGAAGATGCGGCTGCCGCAGCGACTTCCGTACAGGGCTGATACATTCCGCAGGGAGTGGACGATGCCCGGCTACTTCAGCACCCGGTCATGGTCCGCCTCGGCGTGGTCCCGGCCCGCAGCGAGGGCCGGCTTCTCATCGGTAACTTGGCTTGATTATTAAATGACTTCCTGGTCGGGACGAGAGGATTTGAACCTCCGACCCCCTGAACCCCATTCAGGTGCGCTACCAGTCTGCGCCACGTCCCGACACGGTATTTCAATATACCAGCCAGCCCCCCGCCCTGTCAATGTTTAGCCGCCCCGCCGGCGCCGGGAAAACCCGATCCTGGGACTCTGGACTCGAGACTCGAGACTCGGGACCCGAGACCCGGGACTCGAGACCCGGGACTCGGGACTCCCTGCCCGGCCGGCAAAACCTCCCTTGAGATTTGTGAAGAAAAGTGATAGTTAAAAATTTTGCCCTGGGTCGCGGCCGGCAGCCGCCTCCGGGCGGCAACCTTGTGGGAAGGGAGAACTGGATGGCTGGCAAAACCGCGCACATCCGTAATCTGGTACTCATCGGCCACGGCGGCTGCGGCAAGACCTCCCTGGCCGAGGCCCTCCTCTTCACGGCCGGGGCCACCTCCCGGCTGGGAAAGGTGGACGACGGCACCTCCGT
>Ga0315268_10003365_pt1 | contig 17655 bp, 14 predicted proteins | sample C1_top_MG_FD_204535 | JGI IMG/M metagenome (GOLD analysis project Ga0315268, IMG submission 204535) | Sediment microbial communities from Yellowstone Lake, YNP, Wyoming, USA - C1_top | ecosystem: Environmental > Aquatic > Freshwater > Lake > Sediment | place: USA: Wyoming | collected 2017-08-01
GTCGTCCTGAGTCCAGTCGCGCTGATCCGTTGACTGGCGGACTCTGCGCCTGCTGTCGTTGTCGTCGCTCATACCGCAACCTCGACGCTACACTCCATCAGAGCAACGGCACGATCCAGCCGAGAAAACAGTTCGACAGAGGGTTGCGCAACAGGCGGGCGCCAGCGCCACGTCGCACGGTGCGGCGAGCCGAACCGCGTCGGTCACCAAGGGATCTCGTGGCGGGGCGACTATTCGCCAATGATCTTGACGAGCACGCGCTTTCTGCGTCGGCCATCGAACTCGCCGTAGAAGATGGCCTCCCAGGGTCCGAGATCGAGCTTGGCCTCGGTGACGGCGACGGTGACATCGCGGCCCATCACTTGGCGCTTGAGGTGCGCGTCGGCGTTGTCTTCGCCGGTGCGGTTGTGCCGGTACTGACTCGTCGGCTCGTGCGGCGCGAGCTTCTCGAGCCAGCGCTCGTAGTCCTCGTGCAGCCCCGACTCGTTGTCGTTGATGAAGACGCTCGCGGTGATGTGCATGGCATTGACGAGGCAGAGGCCCTCTTGCACACCGCTTCTCTTGACAGCTCGCTCGACCTCATCCGTGATGTGCACAAACGCGCGACGCGTCTTCGTCTCGAACCACAGCTCCTCGCGATAGCTCTTCATGGGTTCCCCCTCGGCGTGGCCTGCAACTCGTCGCGCATGGGTCGCGCGGCGACGGCGCGAAAGATACCCTCGTGCGTCGCCCGTACGGGCAAGTCAATGGCCCACTCCCTGTGTGTGTGGGGGGGGGGGGGAGACCGCACCAGCGTCCAACGTCATCCTCTAGGACCTGGTGCCGCTCGCGGGCTCGGGGTATGTTCACCAAAGCGCCGCCGAGGCCTGGCCTAACGGGCGGCACCTTCACGCAGGGGCACAAGAAGCTGCCGACGCGCGCTGAGGGCTCCAATGCGTGCGGCGAGGCAGCAACATCCAAGTACGGTGGCGCCGTGTCGTCGCGGAGCCGCAGCACACTCGCGATCGAGGCCGTGGTGAACGCCACGAGCAGCGGCTCGAATGAATTGTCAGGCGTGTGCCTTGTCGTGCACCGGCAGTCAGCGCTCGACGGCCTACCGAACCAGAAGCAGGCTCGCGCCATCGAAGATGCGGCTGCTATTGCAGACACTGACCGAACCCGCCCTGGAACTGTGCCATCGGGTTCGTGAGCGCACCATCGGGCGTGGCGGCAATTCCGGAGCTCGTGCCATAGAAGAAGAAGACCTTCCCCACCTGATCGTTGGCGACGACGCTCTGTAGCGGAGCGCCCACGGCAACATCAGGGTGGCCATCGGCATCGAGGTCACCCGCGCCGACGACGCAAGTGCCAAACCTAGCCAACTTCTCGTTGGCGGGGTTGTCGAGCGTCTGGCGGCTTGCGCTCCCGACACTGCCGTCAACGCCGCTGGCGCTGCCGTAGTAGACAAACGCGTTGCCCTCGGAGCACTGGGTATCGGCGCAAACAGCGTCGGTAGCCAAGCCGTCATCCTGGTCGAAGGCGCCGACCAGAAGGTCGGCAAAGCCGTCGTCGTCGAGGTCACCCGCGGCGGCGACGCTCGAACCAAAGTGGCCGCCAGCGTGATCGGTTGGATTCCAGATGGTTGTGTTCGGCGTCAGCAAGATACCGCCCGGGCGACCGAAGTAGACATAGGCGTTGCCGGAAATGTTTGCCCCGCCGCTTTGGCCGACAGCGCCCACCACGAGGTCGGCGTAGCCGTCACCGTTGAGATCGCCAGCCCCGGCCACGCTGTACCCGAACTCGCCCCAGATGCAGCCGGTCGGGTTGTCCAAGGTCACGGGCGTCGCTGACGAGACACCGGTGCTACTGCCGTAGTAAACGAAGGTTTTGCCTTCGCGGCTAGCAGCACCCGTCTGCCACTCGGCGCCTACGACCAGGTCCGAGAAACCATCGCCGTCGAGGTCGCCGGCCGACGCAACGCTTCTGCCAAAGGCGCCTTCGCCACTGAGAGGCTTGTCGAGTTTGACCCACCGCTGCACGCTGCTGGTGTTGATTCCGTCGCTGCCCCCGTAGTACACGAACGCCTTGCCCGTTGCGAGCTGGACGCCATCAAAGTAATCGGCGCCGACAACAACGTCCGCGTAGCCATCGCCGTTGACGTCGCCGGCGGTGGCCACACTCACTCCGAAGCGCGCGCCAGCGTGGTGCTCTGGGTTGTCCAAGACGATCGTATTCAACGCCGTAAGGCCAGTCGAGCCACCGAGAAAGATGTAGGCCGCGCCCTCACCGCTCGCGCCATGGCTTTCGCCGCTCGCGCCGACGATGAGGTCGGCGTAGCCGTCAGCGTTGACGTCGCCAGCCGACGCTACACTCGAGGCGAAGTGTCCGTTGGCCTGCGGCGTGGGGGTGTCGAGCGTGGTGGAGGGTGTGTTGCTGATGTGCGCGCTGCCGCCGCTGTAAACGTAGGCGCGGCCCACGTCTACGGTCGGCGTAAGGTCGTCCTGCAATGTCGCGCCGACGACGATGTCCGAATAGCCGTCACCATCGAAGTCGTTGGCGGCGCGGCCGACGTCGAGATAGCGCACCTTGCTCCAAGCGCCGCAGGTCGTTTCGTGGCAGGCGCGCACCCGCCAATAGTAGCGTCGTCCCACGGGCCGGGTAATCGACGCCGAGAGCGGCGTGGCCGGTCGCCACGTCAGGCCGGCGATGCCTGTGCTCTGGGCTTCGGGGCTAACAAAGGCGCAGCTGCCATAGCCCGGCGTCGTGCAGCTATCGTCAACCTCGATGTCATAGGTAAATGACCCGCTGAGGTTGGGGCTGGGCTCGAGCCAGCGAAACCGCGGCCGCCGCGTCAAAGCGCCGGCCGGGGCAAAGACACTGCCGCTGAGCGCACCGTTCTCTGGCGTGAGCGCCAGCACAAGCCCCGGGATACGGGTACAGGTCGCGGGCTCGCCCGTGCAGCTCCAGCCGCCCTCGACCTTGCAGGCGCTGTCGCAACCGTCGCCGTTGTCGAGGTCGCCGTCGTCGCAATCTTCGCTGCTGGCAACGAGTCCATCGCCGCAGGTCGTCGTGCATACGCTCGGAGTGCCAAGGCAATAAAAGCCGTGCTCGACTGCGCAAGAGGCGTCGCAACCGTCGCCGTTTCCGAGGTCGCCATCGTCGCAGTCTTCGCTGCCGACAACGAGCCCATCGCCGCAGGTCGTCGTGCACACGCTCGGAGTGCCGAGGCAATGAAAACCGTTCTCGACGACACAAGCGTCGTTACAGCCATCGCCGTTGTCGCGGTCGCCATCGTCGCAGGTCTCGCCGGCGTCGAGCAGCGCATTGCCGCAGACAAGCGCACACGTCGACGGCTCTCCGGCACACGCCCACCCGGACTCCTGCTGGCAGTTCGCAGAGCAGCCATCGCTACTGTCGACGTTGCCATCGTCGCACGCCTCCGCTTGCTCCACGATCCCATCGCCGCAGGTCACGACGTAGACGGAGGTTGTCTGATAGCAGCGGCTGTCGGCGCGGCAAATCCACCCGCTCGGGCAGTCAGCGGCGGCGCTGCAGGCGAACACTCCTTCGCGCAGTGAAGGCTTGCACGCGCTGAGCGTGGCGACGGCGGTGAACAGCAACAGCGGTGAAGCGCGCATCAGAAACGGCCCGTGACGGCTAGCATCGCTGCGTTCGGCGAGCCAGCCACCGTGGCCTGTGTACTCTCGACGCGGCTGCTCGTAAGCCAGGCGAGGCCGACAGCGGCGGCCGCCGCGCCGAGGCCGAGGCTCACCGCGCCGGCGGCCATAGCCCGCGGAGCGCGGTCGTAGGACGAGCTCACGTCCCGCCACGCGGTACCAAGCTTGGCGTGTTCGACGCGCGCCTTGTCGACAAACCCGAGGCCGAGCACGCCGCCGCCGATGAGCGCCACGACGCCACCGGCGGCGATCGTCAACAACGCGCCGCGGTGTGCAGAGTCGGGCTCCTCGCGCCTCGTCTCGATGCGACCGACGGCCGTCGCGTCGGCAGGGCTGACCGACGCTGGTCTCGCGACAATGGGCACGACCGCAGGCTGGCCGGCATCCGCTCGTGACCGCCCGGGAGCCGGATCGCGTGCCAGGGGCAGCGCGACCCTGAGCTCGGGCAGCGTCTTTAGCGCGACAGAGAGTCGCTCGCCGAGCACTCGCTCGTCCTGCACCTCAGCCATGCTCAACACCTCGTTGCGCTCGAAGAGCAAGTCTGCTGTTGGCGACACCAAACGCCATTCGAAGCGTACACTCGGACCGACGCGCAACGCCGAGACGACCAGTCCGCCACGCGCGTCCGCCTGATTGACCGCGAGTGCAATGCAGGAGGGCCGCATGCGGCAGGGGCCGCTGAGGGCGACGGCCGGCTCGAGGCGCACACCGAGCGTCGCAGCGAGTGACGTGAAGCGCGCCGGGGTGCTGGCGTCGAGCTCGGCCGACAGACCAACCGCGGACCACGTCCAGACGACAACGGCGGCCACTGCCGGCAGCTCCGTGCCCGGTGTCGCGGCAACGCCGAGCGCGGCGGCGACGAAAGCTGCTAGCATGACCCGACTCCCCGATGAGCCCTCAGCGGCTCAACTCGAATCCGCGGTTGAGATGGCGATTCGCGAGATCATAGTCCTTTTCCTGCAGCGCTGCCATGACAACCTGGCTCTCGCGCGTCAGGGCGGCGGCGGTCACCGGGTCGGTCACCCGATCGAACACGCCGTTGAAGCGAGCGAGCTTACCGAGCACGAACGGCTCATTGACGTGCACCTGTTCGAGCTGGCGCTGTGCCTTCTTAGCCGCGGCCAGGGCTGCTTCGAGCTCGCCGCGTTTGATTAGACCACCGAGTTGCTCGAGGGTCCGATCGAGTCCCGTGACGTCGCCGCGGATCACACCAAGCTGCGTCATGTGCTGCTCGACGGCGCGGCGCGCGGCGAGCACGTCGGCGGCGAGAGACGCGGTCGCAGCGGTAGGTGCCAGCGCACCGGCAGTCGCTAGCGCACCAGCAGGCGCAGGCGCACCGGCAGTCGCCAGCCCACCGGCAGGCACAGGCGTGACGGAGGGCGCGAGCGTGGCTGCCGGGAGCGGGCTCACGAGCGCGGGGCTCGCCAAGTCGCCGCGCGCACGCTGGCGCTTTTCTGCGTCCTGTCGTGCCGCCCAGCCGAGGGCTGTCGCAATCACGAGTGCGGTCGCACCTGCCGAGTACGCGAGCCCTCGGTGGCGACCACGCGAGCGCGACAGGCGCGTCGTCGGCGCCGGTGCGGCATTGCGACGGGACATGATCGCGGTCACGAGCGCCGGATCCTGAGCCTCCGGCGTCGGCGCTGCATGCAGCCCGACGACCGGGCCCGCGTCCCGAGGCGTCTCGTCCGGCATGGCGGCAGCGGATGCCGCCGGCGCCCGGCCCGCAGGCGGCGCTGTCGCGTCAGCCTCGGTCCAATCGACCGCGTAGAGACGGAACGTACCGCTCTTGCCCTTGAGCGTCGTCTGGGTAAAGAGGTGCGTCCTCACGTGGTCGGTCAGCAACGCTCGCGTAGGCTCGCTCACCAAGATCTGCTCGCCATCGGCTTTGGCGCTGACGCGCGCGGCGACGTTGACCGTATCGCCGAAGACGTCGTGGCGCTCGACGATCGCCTCGCCCGTATGCAAGCCGATGCGCACGAACAGGCGGTCGCGCTCGCTCGCCTGCAGGGCGTTTCGCTCGGTCAAGGCGCGCTGCATCGCAATCGCGGCCGCAACGCCATCGCCCGCGTCGGGAAAGACGGCCATGATGGCATCGCCGATGGTCTTGATGACGCGGCCGCGCAGGCTCGTGATCACCGGAAAGAGCAACTCGTTGTGGGCACGGATGCGCTTGCGCCCGGCGATGTCACCGTACACGTCGAAGAAGGGCGTGATGCCGACGATGTCGCTGAAGAGGACCGTGACTTGCGCCATCTGCTGAGCCAGCACCTGTGAGTAGGTGAGCTCCTGCATGAGCTGCTCGACGCTGCTGTCGATGTCGCCATTCCACGGCGCGAGCTGTTCTTCGACCGAGCGACCGTTGAGCTGTCGCGTCGCCGCGGCAATGAACTCGGCGAGCTTCACAGCGCTCGCTGGCCGCTGCGCCGGATCGCTCTTCATCGCCGCCGCGATGAGCCCGTCGAGCTGCGGCGTGACGCGCGGGTTGAATTTGCTCGCCGGAACAAACTGGCCGCGCACTACCGCGTCGCAAACGTCGACGACGTTGGCGCCGGCAAAGGGCACGCGGCCAGCGAGGCAGCGGTAGAGAATGACGCCGAGCGAGTAAACGTCGCTGCGGGTGGTCGCGCGCTCGCCCTTGGCCACCTCGGGTGCGAGGTAAGAGGGCGTGCCTACCCACATGCCCGAGCGCGTCAGGCGCTCGACGTCGACTGCGGTCGCGAGGCCGAAGTCGAGCACCGAGACCTCATCGCCCGGCCGCACCATGACGTTGCTCGGTTTCAAGTCGCGATGCAGAATGCCCTCTTGGTGCGCCGCCGCGACCGCGAGGCAGATGCCTTCGACAATGCTGCCGACGCGCTCGACCGACAACAGACCGGCTTTACGCACCAGGTCCTCGAGGGTCGTGCCCTCGACATGCTCCATCGTGAGGAACCACTGCTCACCCTCGCAGTGAATATCGAAGACGCGACAGACGCCCGGATGCGCGACGCGTCGCGCGAGCAAGAGCTCGCGCTTGAAGCGCTCGAGCGCTTCGGAGTGGAAGGTGATAGCGAGGCTCAGGGTCTTGACGACGACCGGCGCCCCGAGCAGCGTGTCAGTCGCGAGACAAGCGACGCCCATGCCACCCTTGCCGAGAATGCGCTCAATGCGGTAGCGGCCGAGCATGGCGCCGGGGGCAATCTTCAGCATGACATCTGCAGGCTAGCACGCACTCAACGTCTCGGCGAGACGTGCGAGCTGTCGATGGGCAGTCCGTCGCATCCGAGATGGGTCGAGCTCCCGCGAGCGATGACCGCGCGGTGATAGAGCAGTGATAGATGGGTGACAAGAGCCCGTTTGCACGAGGGGGGGTCCGTCGCGCGCGCCCGGCGATCGAGCTCGAGCCTCCGCGCTTGACGAACGCGCCGACAACGCGCGACAAGACACGCCACGCTCGCTAAAGCGTCGGAGGCCCCATGTTCACACTCTCGCTATGTTGCCTTTCCACCATGCTCGTTTCAGCCGCGGCTCCGGCCGCCAAGCCCGCTCTGGAGTCGAAGATGACCAACCCTGTGCTCGCCCCCTGGACCGGACCGTTCGGCGGCGTGCCGGCCTTCGACGCCGTCAAGGTCGAGCAGTTCAAGCCCGCGCTCGAAGAGGCCATGGCCGAGCAGCTCGCGGCTATCGATGTCATCGCCGCGGACGCGACGCCGCCCACGTTCGAGAACACGCTCGCGCCGATGGAGCGCGCGGGCCGGGCCCTCGATCGTGCGATGAGCATCTACGGCGTGTGGACCTCGACGATGAGCACGAAGGCCTTCCAGGCGGTCGAGCGCGAAATGGCGCCGAAGCTCGCGGCCTTCCAAGACAGGATCACCCAGAACGACAAGCTCTTCGCGCGCCTCGCCGCCGTCTATGACCACAAAGACGAGCTCTGCAAGACGCCCGAGCAAAAGCGTCTGGCGTGGCTCTACTACACGAACTTCGTACGCGCCGGCGCCAAGCTCGATGCCGCAGCCAAAAAGCGCGTGGCCGAGATCAACGAGCGCTTGGCGGCGCTCTTTACGAGCTTCACCCAGAACGTCCTCGCCGAAGAGAACGAGACAATGCTCGTGCTCTCGACCGAGGCCGAGCTCGACGGCTTGCCGACTGCCCTGCGCGAAGCCGCCGCCGCCGCCGCCGAGTCACGCGGGCAGAAGGGCAAGTGGGCGGTCTTGAACACGCGCTCGAGCGTCGAGCCGTTTTTGGCGTACGCCAATCGACGCGATCTGCGCGAAAAAGTTTGGCAGAGCTTCGTAAGCCGCGGCGACCACGAGGGCCCGCGCGACAACAAGAAGCTCATCCCCGAGATTCTCGCCCTGCGCGCCGAGCGCGCCAACCTGCTCGGCTTCGCGACCCACGCCCACTGGCGCCTCGAGGACTCGATGGCCAAGACGCCCGAGCACGCGATGGAGCTGATGCGCAACGTGTGGCCGGCCGCCGTGGCGCGCGTGCGCGAGGAAGTCACCGACATGCAGGCCATCGCCGACAAGGAGGGCGCGGGCCTCAAGATCGAGCCCTGGGACTATCGCTACTACGCCGAGAAGGTGCGCAAGGCCAAGTACGACCTCGACGCCAACGAGGTGAAGCCCTACTTGCAGCTCGACAAGCTGCGCGACGGCATGTTCTTCGTGGCCGGCGAACTCTTCGACCTGCACTTCTCGCCCGTCAAGGGCGTGCCGGTCTACCACCCTGACGTGCGCGTCTTCGAGGTGAAGGACGGCAAGGGCAAGCACGTCGGCCTGTGGTACTTCGACCCCTACGCGCGCGCCGACAAGCACTCGGGCGCGTGGATGAACGCCTATCGCAACCAAGAGCGCTTCGACGGCGACATCACCACGGTCGTCTCGAACAACTCCAACTTCGCCAAGGGCAAGCCGGGCGAGCCCATCTTGGTCAGCTGGGACGATGCGCAGACGCTCTTTCACGAGTTCGGGCACGCGCTGCACGGCCTGTGCTCTAACGTCACCTACCCGTCGCTCTCGGGCACGTCGGTGGCGCGCGACTACGTCGAGTTCCCCTCGCAGCTCCTCGAGCGCTGGCTCGAGACGCCCGAGGTGCTCAACACCTTCGCCCGCAACGTCAAGACCGGCAAGGCCATCCCGGCGGCGCTCATCAAGAAGATCGAGAACGCCTCCAAGTTCAACCAGGGCTTCGCGACGACAGAGTACTTGTCCGCGGCGCTCATCGACATGCAGGCGCACTTGGCGGGCAAGAAGGCCATCGATCCGGCGGCGTTCGAGCGCGACACGTTGGCGAGCTTAGGCATGCCGCACGAGATCGTGATGCGCCACCGCATGCCGCAGTTCCAGCACATCTTCAGCAGCGACGGCTACTCGGCCGGCTACTACAGCTACCTGTGGGCCGACACGCTGAGCGCCGACGCCTTCGAGGCTTTCACCGAAGGCAAGGGCCCCTACGACCAGAACGTGGCCAAGCGCCTAAAGGCAGCGGTCTTCTCGGCCGGCAACACGGTCGACCCTGCCGACGCCTACCGCGCTTTCCGGGGCCACGACGCCGGCATCGGCGCGCTCATGCGCAAGCGTGGCTTCCCGGTGCCGACCAAGGCGGCGGCCAAAGAGCCCTAGCACTAGATTCGTAGGGCCTCGCGGCCCGGCCCGCCGTGCGCGGACGTGATCTTGCGCTCGGCGAGTGAGGCCCGCTCGGCGAGGCGCATGAGCGCCATGGCCGGCCAGAGGTTCTTGTAGTTGTGGTAGTAGAGGTAGAGCTTGCCGGCGAAGCCCGCCCCGGTCGGGTAGTGCTCCGGCCAGCCACGCCCCGGCACGTAGGAATCGAGCAGGTACGCCGTGGCGCGCTGCACGGCCGCATCGCTGCCGGGCGAGCGACTCACCGCGAGCAAGCCTTCGAGCGCCCACGCGGTCTGCGAGGGTGTGCTCACCGAGCGCGGCACGAAGCGCGAGAGCTCGTCGGAGCGGCAGGACTCGCCAAAGCCGCCGTCGGGATTCTGCACGCTGCGCAGCCATGCGCAGGCCCTATCGACCGCTGCCGACTCGCCCTCCATGACGCCCGCGGCCCCGTAGCCGAGCAACGCGCCCCACGTACCGTAGAGGTAGCTAATGCCCCAGCGTCCCCAATAGGATCCGTCGGCTTCTTGATGCTGGTCGAGCCAACGCAACGCGCGACGAATGGCGGCGGGCGCGCGCGGATCATCGAGGCGCGCGACGAAGCTGAGCGTGCGGCCCGTCATGTCACCCGAGCTCGGGTCGGTCATGGCGCGACGCATGTCGTTGAAAGGCAACTCCTCGAGCAGCCGCCGCGAGCAATCGACGTCGAAGGCGCTCCAGCCGCCGTCGCGGTTCTGCATCAAGAACACCCACTCGACGCCGCGCGCGAAGGCCTGCTGGGCGCGCGCGCAGCTCTCGCCCTGCAGATCGCGCAAGGCGTCGAGCACGGCGCAGGTGTCGTCGACGTCCGGATAGAAGCGATTGATGTCTTGAAAGCCCCACGCGCCGCCATGCATGCGCGGTGAGCGCTGGCGCAGCTCGGCGAACTCGGTGATCTCGCGCTCGAGCAAATACTCGGCGGCCCGCTGCACCTTGGCGTCGCCGTCAGAGACACCGAGGCGCCGCACCACCGCTAGGTTGAGCGCCGTGTCCCACACCGTCGCGGTGCACGGCTGCATGCGCACCTCGCCCTCGTGCTCGACGAGCAACGAGCGCAGGCCGGCCTTCATGCGCTGCAAGGCAGCCAAGTCCTCAGGCAAGTCGAGGGCGCGCAAAGCGAGCATCGAGAAGGCGGTCGACAAAATGTAGCTGCCGACCGTACCGTCGGCCTCGATGCGCTCGAGAATGAAGCGGCGGCAGGCGGCGATGGCACGCCCGCGCAGGTGCAGCGAATCGCTCGCCCGGCCGACCAACTGCGACTGCTCATAGAGCCACTGCGCCGGCCGGGCCCACAGCTGCTGGCGCGGCAAGATGCGCAGATGGTGCGGGGCGAGTAGCGCGCGCAGCTCCGCGGCCACCGGCACGTCGAGCTGCTTGCCGAGCGCCGCGAGGATCATGATGGCCGGCAGGTGCACACGCGTAAAGCTGACGAGCTCGTACAGGCTCGCGGGCGCGCTGGCGGGCAGCAGCATGAGCTCAGGCGGCAAGGCTGGCACCGCCGACCAAGGCACGATGCCAAAGGCGGCGAAGCTGATGCGCGTCAGGTTCGAGAGGTGCTGCTCGTCACGACACGAGGCCACAAAGTCGCGCGCGCGGCAGAGCGTCGGATGGCTCGGCGCAAAGCCCGCGAGACGCAGGGCAAGGTACGCCTCGAGCGTCGTCGAGAGGTCGCCGGGGTGATCGGGGTAGAGGTTCCAGGCACCGTTTGGGCCCTGGCGTTTGCTAATGACCGCGGCGAGGCGCTCGACCAGCGCCGTGTCCGTCGGCGCAAAGAGCACCTCGAAGATAAGGGCGTAGCAGTCGGGCAGGACGCTGCCTTCGAGGAAGTAGCGCCAACTGCCGTCCTCGGCTTGCTGGCTCTGCAAGAGACGGCCGAGGTCGTCGAGGGTCTTCTGCACGGCTTCGGAGGTAGACTTCTTCATCGTGGCTTCGCGCGGGCTAGGGTGCGACGGCGCAACCGGGCGCCGTTGCGAACGCGCGCTGCTAAGAGGCCACAATCCGGGTGTTACTGTCAACGGGCGGGTGCGACACCCGACGTCACGACGCCCGCTGCGACGCAGTCTCGATACTGCCGGACCTTGGCGATCAACCAGGTGTAGCCGGCGCCGCAGTGTCCACGATATTTCTCCCGCAGATTCTCGTTGGCAGTTAGACAGCCCAACGCAGAGGCCGGTCTCGTCATCGACGGAAGTCTCCGCAGTCACGGCGTCGACGAGACCTTGATATTGGCGAAACTGACGCCCGCCAAGCCCAGATTTGCGCCGAGCTCATTTGAGATATTGTCCGTGTTCGCGACATTTTGATAGTCATACGTCATTGATGAACCACCAGCCGGTGCGATGTATAGAACCTTCTTCACCTCCATGTTGGAAATGTAGACATTGGTCGGATCGAAAGCTCCGTTCGCCTCAGTGAAGTCCTGCCGAAATGCAACGTGTTGATTTGGGAACGAGTAATTTGAAATCCTCGAGTTTGATATTCGTCCCGCCACCTGGGCCGTCAACACAGTTCCCGGGGCGGCACCCACTATAATCACCGTGTCCATCAAATTGTACGAATAGTCAGGCACGAACGTTCTATCCAACAGAAATGGCTGTATGTCTGCCGGTATATTCGGCGAAACGATCTTGAGCCCCTTGAATACAATATCACTCGTCCCCACGCTCCCCCAAATCTGGAATCCGTCGTTATGGAAGTAGTCTGTATTCGTTGAATTTCTCACGGTCTCTATGTCGGTAGCGTACATATTCAATACTACTCTGCCGAAATTGTTTATGTCGCCGCGGTGGCTATTGAAGCGCAAGTCGCGTGCAAGTTGAACCCACGACGTGGCTGCATCTTCAGCAGTCCCATCCCACAAACAATCCGTGAAATAGACTTGTTGTCCCTCAGCGGCCATAGATCTAACGTCAATCGTTGCGTCCGCCGTTATTGGGGTATCCTTGCCCCAAGTATACTTATATTTCCCGCGGAATTGTGAATGGCTCAACCACGCATGATGCGTTGGGCTCACATAAAAAGTACCGCCACCATCATCTGACGTATCGGATCCGAAGATTACATTATTAAAGTGGAGCCAATCGGTGGCCGGTCTGCCAAGGGCTCCCGTATCTCTGCTCCAAGTGAGCGTGTTCCCGTTAGCTGGCTCTACCGTCAGCCAATAGGAGCGCGCGTTGGGAATCGTGTTTCCTGCGTTTTCACCCACGTACTGTAGAACTCCACCCAGATTCGTTTCATCATAGCCAACCTGAATGACATCGATCGTCGGGTCAGTAATCGCGGCCTTGATGTCACTTGTGAGTTGTGTTGCATCTAATGCAGTCAGTACTGTCAAGGCTGACTTATGGCGAACTGAAAATACAAGTTCTTTTGCACCCGAAACCACCTTGATGTTGTTTACCTGATCGTTAACCATGGGGATGGTCGCCGACCAAATCGTTATGCTGTCCTCCGTCGTGCCCGGCCACTGTAATGTCTTCGGCGCCATGGCCTGTGAATTACCACTGCCATCAATCACTGTGGGTGGAACGAGGACGCCTGCATTGGGGTCGAGTAGTTCGGCTACTACCTGAACTTCAAACGTACTCGCGCTCATCGTTTGATTTGGAACGATAGCCAGCTTGAAAAAGTCAGCCGCAGCAACACCTGCCGAGGCAATGACGATCACGAGGTCCAGAGTTGCGGTCTGCGGCGGGGAAGATGAATCTTGCACCTGCACGCGCAAGGGGTAACTCCCGGCAGCGGTGGCTGTCCCCGCGATCTGTCCAGAGGACGCGGCCAGAGAGAGACTCGGAGGCAGCGCGCCAACGGTGACCGACCAGCTGTATGGAGGGGCTCCGCCGGCTGCGCTCAGGGTGGCCGCATAGCTCGTACCGACGGTGCCCGGCGGCAAAGCGGCGTTGACCACCTCGAGCGCCGCTTGCACAGCAGTGCATACCGCGGCCGTGGCGGCACAGGTCTGCCCGAAGATTGGGCACGCGGTCAGGTGGACAATCTCGTAGCATCCCGTTGCCTCGACCAACCGGCACTCACCGAGCTCTCCCGAGCCTGCCGGATCGCAAATCGGACCGGATGCGGCGCACGCATCGTCGCAAACGCAGCTCCAGGTGCTTGTGTCGCAGCGTTGCGTCGGCTGGCAGGACGGCGAGCAATCCTGCTGACCACTGCTCGACGACCCTGTTCCGTGCCAGCAGCCTGCGGCCTCTGCTACCGCCCACACCACCAGAAGCGGAAGATGACTGGCTTTGCGCGTCAACATGGGGTTTCGCATATACGTCATGGTACCGGCTCGTGGGTGGTGCGACAAGGGGTCGCATTCACGGGGCCGGCAGCTCCCAGCACAGCTTGAGCTCGACGTCGTCAGGTCGGTTCTCGCGCACGAGGATCTCGCCGTGCCGATGGTAGTCGTCGAGCGCCTCCTCGAAGACCCCGACATGATAGCAGTCGGGCAAGTTCCACACGCCGCGCAGGTGCACGACGGCGCTCGTCGGCTGGACGTTCTCGATCTCGGCCGAGCTCAAGTTGCCGACCACCTTGTACGCCTTGCTCGTGAGGCTCAAGGCCGCATCGAAGCGCCGCGCCGCTACGCTGAACATCACCTTGCCGAGCATGCTGTCCAAGAAGATGCGGTAGGCGTCGCGACCGAGCTGGCGCAGGCCCTGGCGCAAAGGCCGCTCGGGATAGACGATCTTGGCGCAGTCAACGAGCACCGTGACGTGCTCGCGCACGGTGTAGTCCTGGAAGGCGACGTACTTATCGCGGCCAGGAGCGCGACCCGCTTTGTCCTTCGCTTTCGCTTGCACCAAGGCCGACTGAAAGAACATGCCTTTGACGAGCGCCTTCTCGGGAATGCGCGCGACGAGGCGATCGACGTCGAGCGGCGCATCGTGATCGGGTCGAACAAATTCGTCGGACATGTGGCCCCCCCCCCGAGCTCGAGTCACTCACGCGGAGTCACTCACCTCTGCCTGCCGCTCGCGCCGAGCGCGAGCTTGGTACGCGTCAATTTATCGATGATGTGGATGAAGTTCTCGGCCACGAGCCCGACGATGAACCACATGGGGGCGATGGCGAGGCTCGTATAGCGCAGCACCGTGAGCGCGCCGTCCTCGTAAAACCAGATCTCGTAGCCGGTCAGAGCCACGAGCGCCCAGCCCGTAGCGCACTCGAGCGTCAGAATAATGAGCATGTATACGAGACCACGCGCCACGACGGGCCAGTGTCTGATGCGCGCGTACGCCGGCTCGATACCGAACAGCGTGATGCCGCCGTAGACGAAGAACATCCACAGGCTCGCCTGGCCGTAGAGCGTGCGCACTGGCACGTCCCACACATGCCCGAGGCCAAGCCGGGCGTCGACGAGCCAGTGGAAGCCGAACAGCCAATTCGCCCACTCGGGCAGGCGGCGGCCCACCTTGACGATCGTATAGAACGCCACCTCGCCCGCCACGAGCAGCGAGCCATAGATGAGAAAGCGGTAGGTGGCGCGACGCGCGCGTCTCCACGACTCTGCCAGTGAGCGCGTCATCAATGGGATCCCCGGGGAAAGCAGCGCAGAGTGTAGGTCGCGGCTCGGCTTGAATCAAGACCTGTGATAATGAGGATCACCGATGGCCGACAGACCAAAACCGCCGCCGACCGCGAGCTTCAACTCGCCCTTCGCTGCGCTCGCCGGCGCGCTGCGCGATCTGCCGGCCGGCCCTGCACCGACGCCGAGGAACGTGGCGCCCAAGCGGCCCCCGATGCGAGCCGTGGTCCGCTACGAGCGCAAGGGACATGGCGGCAAGGAAGCGACCCGCATCGAGCAGCTCGGGCTGTCGGCGACCGAGCTCGCGCGCTGGCTCAAGGACTTGAAGTCGGCGCTGGGCTGCGGCGGCTCGATCGCTGGGGCGGATCTGTTGTTGCAAGGGGATCAACGCGAGCGGCTGCGCAGCGTGCTCGAGAAACGCGGCGTCGGCCGCGTGATCGTGAGCTGAGCCGCGGCGACGCGGTCGATGAGCGCGGCTAGCCGACCGACCGCCCCCAAATCGCCAGATCGACATAGACCTCGTTGCTCGTCGCGAGCTTTCTGCCGAGGGCGCGAGCGAGGTTGCGCATGAGCTTGACCGCGGCCGAATCGCCGCGATCGAGGAGCCGCTCGAAGTCCTGCACGCTGAACAAGACGGCTGCAACCGCGGTCTTGGCGCGCACGGTGGCGCTGCACGGCTCGCAGCAGAGCAGCTCGAGCTCACCGAGCACGGCGGGCGAGACGAGGTCGGTAATCGGCTGATCGATGCCGCCCATGTCGCGCTTGCTCACGCTGGCGTTGCCTTGGCGCATGAGCAAGATCCCGGGCGAGGCGGTGTCTTCCTTGAGGATGACATCGCCCGCGTCGTACACCTGCTCGGTGAACAAGGCCTCGAGCCGCCCGCGCTCGGCGGCGGTCAAGCCGCGCATCGCGTCGTAGCCCGCAGCCATACCAGTCGCGCCGCTCGGTCGCGCCTAGCGCTCGAGGGCGCTGTCTTCCAATATGACGGGATAGGCGTAGCCGGCGCCAAAGTCCTTGTCAGCGCGCAGCGTGCCGCGCGCGAGCACGATATCGCCAACCGCCGCGGTGCCGCTCGTCGTCACGGTGAGATCGAAGTCCTTGGCCGCCGCCGCGCCGCTGCCGTCTTGCAGGTGCAACCAGTTCTTGCCCATGATGCCGAGGTTGACCTTGGTCACCTTGCCGCGCACAGCCACCGGCTTATCCTTGAGCGCCGCCTTCTGCGCGAACAGCTCAGCCACGGTGCGCCCCGTAGCGCCGCTCGCCTTGGCGACGGGCTTGTCGAGTTTTTGCGGCCCGGCCGTGACAGCGCTGCCGTGAGCGGCGCCTAGCTCAGCGGCCGTCGGTGTAGCTTGCTCGTCGTGCCCGGCGGCGGCGGGCGCTGCCGGCGCTTGCGTCGGTGCGGCCGCGGACGCGCCCTGACCCGGCGCCGGCGCCAGGCTGCCGAAGTAGATGCTCTCGAACGTGCGCTTGAGAGTCGGGCTCGCGAAGGCGTGCATCTCGACGGCATCAACGAGCGTCACGCTCTCACCGACCTTGACCTGCGACTCGGGCACAGCGGCCCACACCTCGCCCTGCGCCGCCGCGAGCTTGACGTAGGTGTAGCCGCCCGAGTTCATGGTCTCGAGGATGGCACCACCGACGGCCCCCGACTTCGGGGCTGCGGCCTGGGCCGTACCTGACTCGGGCGATGCAGCCTTTTTGGTGCACGCCACGATGCCGAACGTAAGAGACGTAGCGAAGAGGGCAAGGACGGGTGTTCTCATGGAGTCTTCTCGCAGAAAAGGGGGATTGCGAGAGGCATGTGGCACGCCCGCGGGCGTGCCGTCAACTGATTCGATCGCCGCGGCTATCGCCGGCCGCAACCCGCCGTGACGTCACCCTCGTCACCGGTCCCTGACCGCCGCCGACCCGAGACGCGTCTCGATACGTGCCGCCCACTCGGGCACGAGCTCGAGCGTGGCGACGCGCCGCTCGAGGCGCAGCGCCGTGGCGGCGATGGAACCGCTGCCGCCAAACGGATCGAGGATGAGCGCACCCGGGCGCGAGTACGCGCGCACGAGCGGCTCGAGCACGCCGAAGGGCTTGTGGTGGGGATGGCTCCCGGTGCGCGTCGCCTCACCATCGTCATCGTAGCCAGCGACCACCGCCGCGGCCGCAGGACCGTCCGCTGACGTCGGCGCAGGCGGCGGCCGACGCGCGAGCACGAGCGCGGTCTCATAGACGCGCAGGAGCTGTTCGCCGCCCTTCGACTCGGTCGTGCGCTTGGCCCAGACGAACTCGCCCCACAGGTGAGTAAAGCCGAGCGAGCGCGCCTCGGTGACGATCGGCTCCTTGCCGAGGAAGTTCGTCCACACAATGAGCAGGGCCTCGCTCGTCACGTGACGCACCGCCGTCGGCAGCCACGCGGCCGTAAAGCGCCGATAGTCGCGCACCGTCTCGAAGCGCACGACGGGCTCGCGATCAATCTTGCGGCCTTTCGGATCGCGCAGGTCACCGCCTTTGCGCCGCCGCGTCAGCAGACAATAGGGGGGGTCGGTGAGGAGCAGATCGGCGCGCTCGCCGGCAAGCAGCGCGGCGTACGCTTCGCTGCGGCACGCATCGCCACAGAGCAGCAGGCTCGCACGGGTGGGGTCGCCCATACGAGACAGTAGAATGGCGAGCAGGCTCGCCGCAACAAGCGGTCGGCCACGGCTGGGACGCAATGGCACGGTGATCGCAAAGTCGACGGAGCGAGGGTAGGAACCCTATCCGCCGCAACGCGCGTCGCATGGATTTGCAGGGCGTTGCGTTTCGGTGCTGGGCATGATCTGGCGTGCGAATGCCAGCTGCC
>Ga0315268_10003366_pt1 | contig 17652 bp, 26 predicted proteins | sample C1_top_MG_FD_204535 | JGI IMG/M metagenome (GOLD analysis project Ga0315268, IMG submission 204535) | Sediment microbial communities from Yellowstone Lake, YNP, Wyoming, USA - C1_top | ecosystem: Environmental > Aquatic > Freshwater > Lake > Sediment | place: USA: Wyoming | collected 2017-08-01
GTGGTTTTTACAGGCTCGATCTCCCCCGTGAAGACAAACTTGCCTGCCTTAAGATTTTTCATTAGATCCGTGTATGCCTCTCCCTTTACCAACTCCTATCGCCTCCGTTACATTGGCAAATACTCTGTGCGCCTACCATCCTTCGGTAATCTAAACTTCCTGAGGAGGTCTAATCTGCCTTGTTCTTTTAATCTCTTATACACGATAATCCACGTGCACTCCCTATTTTTCCCGAGTTCACAGTCCTCTTTTTTATAGCCACCGCAGGGGCCGTTAAAGAGATGCTTGGGACACCGCGCGATTGGACATACTCCCCCAGTATCGAATAAGATGCACTCGCCACATGCTCGGCATAATTCAAAAAATCTTTCGAGCTCATGTCTGGAACTCCACGCCACTGAACTCAGGTCATACATGGGATTGAACCATGTGTTATTTCCAGGAATCACAAGCTTATTTGGAAACAACTGGGCTGGAATTTGCACTCCTGCCCCGCATCCCAACGATAAGATGACGGCGGACTCTTCCACTAATCCACGGAGAACCTTTAACAATCGTTGATCGCACAGCCTATGCGAGGAGGTTGCTGTCACTTTATTCTTTCCTGCAGCTTCCAATAATTTCTTCACTTCTTCAGCGTCTTGCTTGCCTCCAATCTGCTGAACTCCTCCACAACCACCTTCACAACCGACAACTAGGATCTTGTCATGCCCCTCAAGCATTCTGAGAATCTCTTCCATAGGCTTCCGTTTAACTACAATCAAGCTCGATTCCACCATAATCCAAGTTTCTAACGCCCAATTCTATCAAGTCCGTAGACTGCTTCGAAGGAGTGAGACAGCATCCAGAACCGCTTCACCCTCAGCGGGCTCAACCTCTGCTGGAACCCCCTTATAAGAGGGCATACCCACTCCGTCAGTATTAGGGCTTATAACCTGATTTGCCCAAGGACCAACTGGCATGAAAGCTACTCCGGGATGTGGAGCCTGTGTTGAAGCCATAGCATAGACTACAACAGACCCATGATCAGTCCGAACTCGAATGGGAGCACCTTCCCGGAGGTTAAGCGCCATCAAGTCTGTGGGATCAAGTTCGCAAATGGCAGCAGCCCTTGTATAGTCGACCTTAGTCTTCAAACTTTCAGAGCTTAGCGCCTGCAGCATCGTTCGACCTGTTACAAGGATAACTTTGAGCCCCATCCAGACTCAGCACCAGCACATTAATGCTAAGATTTCACCCTTCAACTCTTGGTTATTAATTGATATATGATTTATCATGATAATAACGTTTCAGCATTTAAATTTCTCTGCATAAACAGCAATATTTCCAAGGACGTTGCCGTTGTGTAGATGCGGCTGCAGGTTCCAAGTGAATTACCCAAAAATTATTGGAGAATCAAAGGGTTAAAGCGCAAGCAAAGATTTTACACATCCTATGAGTATGTATTGATGGCGATCAGCCAATGACGATGCCCGTTGCTAAAGATGATTATGTGATCTACGGACGGACTCCGGAGACTGATCGCCACATGAAAATAGGCTCATGAAATCCTGTTGTATATGGGATTAGGACCGTTGAATTCTTTGTTTGGTTACGATTTCATTTATTTGGTTTTTTAAGTTGCTTGAGGTCTTCTGGGGATTTGCAGAATTGAATATGGCTCGCCCAATGATGAGATACGTGGCGCCGGCTTGGATGGCTGCTTCAACGTCCCCGCCTTGAACTCTTACCCCCGGAGAGTAAATTGGAACCTTCGTGCCTAGTGTCTTGTAGATGACGCTAATTTTCTCGGGATAGGTTGCGCCCACTACAGCTCCGTCTGCACCCCATTTTAGAGCTTTTTCAGCAAATATCATGTATTGTGGGCGAGGTTCCCCAGTTTTAGGATCCAGTACGGTTTGTCCGTAGCCCTCCTCAGCGCCTTTATGGCTCATGTAGACGAGGAGGATAACTCCTTTCCCCAATTGCCTAGCCAATTTGAAGACGGGTTCCACGCCATCCTTCCAGCCAACAAAGGGGCTCACGGTGACGGCGTCAAACCCGGCACTAAAATATTGTTCAGCTATTGCTTCATTGGTGTGGCCCACATCGTTTATTTTACAGTCCATGATTATTGGCAAATCGAGTTTATGGGCTAGTTTAATAATTATTTGAATCCCGTCTCTAAGGCCAAGTGGAAGCACCACCTGTCGATTGAGTTTAATGGCGCAGATGGATGATGCTGTTTCTTTAAGGATCCTAAGACAATTTGAGAGGAGCTTTTTAGGTCCAAGTTTAGTGAGATCTAATGCTAGGACTATATTAGACCTATTTTTCTTTGCAGTCCCTTCTATCCAAACACTATATTGAGACATAAGCGATCATTATGTGTTAGTTAGTTAATCATAAAAGAGTTTTAAGATGGTTTTTCCGCTTTAATATGGTGTGGCACCATGATGCCTACCTCGGTTTTCTGAAGAGCATGCGGCTTTTATGGGTGCAGACGTATTCAAAGCCTACCTCGGGCAAAGCCTCGATTTCCTCAGGTTGGCTGGCGATTCCATACGGTTATATACTAAAAATTAAGGAGAAACTAAAAATGGAGATGTTGTTACGCAGAGAGACTGGCTATTCGCTATAGTAATGGCAACGCTTCTTGTAAGTTCTTCAGGTTGCTTGCTTCGAGAGGCATCCGCGTGGCAACTATTTGATCACTGTATGTGCAAAGGTGTCGATCAGACTACTGGTCAACCAATTTCTCGAACTAATTCCTTTAACGATACTGACGAGGCGGCGTTTTGCTGGTTCTATATTGATGTAAAAGATATTTCTGGAATGATTAATGTGACAGGCATGTGGTACGACCCCAGCAACGCACTTTACTCTAAACACACCGCCTCATTCCAGGGTGGATCTACTTGGTATCGTTGGGAGTACATTCTCATTAAAGGTTATTCTGCAGCGGAAAAACTTGGATGGTGGCGTGTTGATATATATTTGACTGGAGGGCCTTTTCAAAATACTAGACTTTTTACCGAGACTTTCACCATCTGGCGACCGACCTATGATCAGCCCCTTGAAGGATTCGCATGGCCAACACGCGAGATTCCGGTAATTGTGGAAAGCTCTCCGGACTATGCACGAAATGCCGTACTTAGTGCCATGCAGAACTGGAATCTGGCTCAGACCTGGTTCGCTGACACATATAGGCTGTCAAGTAGACCGTACAGATTAGTTGAGGTCACCCAGGTTGGAGAGAGCTACATAAGAGTATACTTCAACCAAACCCAGACGAGGGATGATTGGGGATACACGTGGTACAATTACTGGTGGGATTCGTCCGGCGTCTTCTACAAGATCACCGTCTCAATCAGCCTAGACCTAACACTATCGTCGGGAAGAAGTCTGAGCGCCCAAGAACTTAAAGCACTGGCGGCACATGAACTTGGGCATGCCCTTGGACTAGGTCATACAACTTTCTCTGAGACGGACCTAATGAATCACTATAGCCCAGGTCAGGGGGTCACTGTCCCCTCAACACTTAACCTTTACGCCCTAGCATTGCTCAGCCTGGTGACTTCGAGGAATAATATGCCAACTACCCCTGTAACCCTTACAACATCTATCCCGTACCTGACTCCGCCTGAATCAGCCATTCCTGAAATGTCTTCCCCTGCAATTGCCCTCACCCTAGCTATGGTAATTGTCATTCTAATCACTTCCAGAGAGATTTACTCAGCCCGAAAAAAGCAGTCTACTTGCAATATCGAATTTATAAAAAAGAGGGGGGTTTGCGGGGGATAACGTGACAAGCCGTGTGACATCGCCACTTAGGGCTCTAAAGAGTTTTAAGATAGAGTTTTCCGCTCTAATATGGTATGGCATCATGGCACCTACCTCCATTTTCTGAGCCACATTCTGGACATTGTTTAGGCTTGTAGAAGCCCAGCTTTTCCCCTGTTGCCATTACCTACACCTGATCCTGTTCATTAAATCACGTTTTCTGTTGGAAGTCCTTCTCTAGTTGCTTTTGAAGTTTCAAAATTAGTTTAAGGATTAACGAATCGTATTAACTTTCTTAATTTCCCTCAACCTTAGGAACAACTGCTGTGAAGTAATTCAAGCCGATCGATGGGAAGGCTGCATCCACAACCATTAAAACTACGCTTCCTCCTCACCTCTCTGTCCTAAGACATCTATCGCAATGCTCCTCTATCCCAGAAACCTTCTGCATATAACTGTCAACTATTCCCTTCAACAAAACATCTAGCCGCCTTTATCCAATCTTAGGATCTATTTTTATCTTTAGACCTATTCTTATTAGTTCATGGCTATGAAAAGAAGACTTGATTTAACCATCAATTTTTTCGATAAGCAGAATTCCATTTCTTGTCCGTAGCTGAAGGAGAGTTAAAGAAGTAACTGTAAATGTTATATGCGTCCAATGTCTAAGAATCAAACTTACGAAAAAATCCGTGAGCTGGTTGAAAGATGCGACGAAGTCGTAAGAGAAGGGAAAAATTCCCAAGTTCACTGAGGCTGATGTTAGTTCAAAATTTATTTTACCCTTCCTCGAAGCCTTGGGCTGGAATATAAAAAATATAGATGAGGTTAGGGAGCAAAGGAGAACGCTAACTGGGCTAGTTGATTATCCTCTAAACGTTAATGGTCAACCAAAAATTTTTGTTGAAATTAAGAAACTTAGCGAAAGTCTAGATATGGTAAGAACCATAAGGGGAAGAGAAGAGAGTTACCCAGAACAAGCGATCCGTTACGCTTGGCATATGAAAGCAGATTGGGTTGTACTCAGCAATTTCGCCGAAACCAGACTCTACTATTCGCACGTAATAAAATCCTGTTACATTTAGTTTCTTTATGAAGAAATTCCGCGAGGCTTGTATCTTTTTATTATTTCCTTTTTGTTTTTTCCATAGCGGATGCGATTCGCTTAGGAAGCTGAATGAGAGTCTTATGGAGTTCTTTAATATATTCACCAAATATGCCAAATCTCTCAGCAACTTGACTAAATTCTTCAGCAACCCTCCCCAATTTGTCATCTACTCCTCCCAGCTTTTCATTTATGGCATCTATTCCTCCTAACTTTTCGCCCATGACCCCTAGCTTTTCATTTATAGCGTCTAATCCTCCTAACTTTTCGTTTATAGTGTCTATGCCCCTAACGCCTTTAGAAATTTGTTCAGCCACAAATGCACTTGCATAATAACCCCAATCGGGTTCGGCTTCGTCGTAGGGTTCAATTTCCGAGACTGTATAGGGCTTTCCATTCTTTACTGGTCTTATGTCATGTTGTTTAACGTACTGCCAAAATGCTTTAATATCCTCATCTGCCCCACTAAGGATGGCTTCAACTTTTCGCTCCTTGTACAGATTTCTGGCAAATATTTTTAGATTATATTCAGAACCAAGTGGAATAAGGGAAGATCTCAGCCCAACGTCAATTACTTTTCCAGCACTCTGGATATAGAATTTTCTGATAGGCATTCCCTATTTCTCCGTTTTACTCTCCAAGATCCGAATTTACTATTAATTTAGGTATTTAAGTTAATTAGAGCTATAGAAAGGCATAGCGAAATGTGATAAGCCATATATCTACATAAAACCTCACGAGAGATGGGTGTGCGATGTCAACTTCCACTGCAAAAGAGGTGGTTGCTAGTAAAATTGCAGGTGAAATAATTCTCTCAAATGAACCTGGCGTGACGATGCGGAAGTGGCGTGAATTATTCGATATCTCGCAGATAAAGGTAGCTGAAAAAATGGGGGTGTCTCCCTCTGTGATTAGTGATTATGAAAGTGGAAGGAGGAAATCCCCTGGAACAAAGTTTTTGAAACGGTTTGTTGAGGCCATAGTCATCATCGATGAAGATGGTGGGGGACGCCTATTGAGGGAGTTTTCACAAATTGGAAACATTCCAACAGGAGCCATTCTCGATATTAAGGAGTTTCCATTGCCAGTTACTGGGAAGAGGCTTTGTGAAGCTATTAAGGGTGAGGTTTTGGCGTGCCCTCAACTCTTGGATAGGAATATTTATGGATACACGGTTTTAGATAGCATTAAGGCGATTGTGTCACTTCCCGATTTTACCCCGATTTTTGGTGTAACCACTGAGAGGGCGTTGGTGTTTGCAAATGTTACTTATGGGCGTTCGCCGATGGTGGCTATTAGGGTTGCGCCGTTGAAGCCCAGGATGGTGGTACTTCATAAACCAAATGAAGCAGATGAACTTGGGGTGAAACTTGCTGAAATAGAACGTGTCCCCCTTGTTATCTCCACACTCCCTGATGTAGAAACCCTCATCAAGGCATTAAAGGAATTGTACCACTCCTTAGTCAGCCAAAAGTCAGCGATCTGAGCGTTTAGGTTAGTTTTAATAATTTTTTAACCAATCATAGAGGGCGTAAATGGGTGAAGATGAGAGAAAATGGTAGAGGCTTTGACAGTAGTTGAAGCTATCATTGTCCTTGCTGTGGTGGGAGTTCTCTCGTATAGATTTAAACTTCTCACGATAAGCGGGATAATTTCAAGCTTCATTGTTGGGTTATTGGTAATTGTATTCGGTGGGTGGAAGTGGTTCGCAGTTGTTTTGGTCTTCTTCATCCTTACCATGTTCTTCACGAAATTCAAGCATGGATATAAAAGTGAAAAAGCGGCTCCAACGAATAGCGGGATCAGATCGTGGCGTAACGTTTTCGGTAATGGAGGGGTAGCGGCACTCTTCGCCATGGCAGAAGGGGCGACATCCTTCGACGCATTCCTAGCCGGTTTTGTTGGAGCGATGGGAACAGCCACAGCGGACACGCTTGCTACAGAGGTAGGGTTACTTTACCCTCGTAACCCTAGGCTAATCACGAATCTAAAGCGATCCGTAAACCCAGGAACCTCTGGCGCCATCTCCCCCTTAGGTGAAGTAGCAATGATATTTGGTGCATTTGCCATAGGGTTAACCACATGGGTTCTTAGGCTTTCCAACTGGTCTCTTATGAAAATCATGCTCGTAGTGGTCACCTCAAGCATTATTGGTAGCACAGTTGACAGCCTTTTGGGGGCGACTATTCAAGCCACATACGAATGTTCAGGTTGTGGAAAAGCTGTTGAGGGTAAAGTGCACTGTGGAAAACCTGCAAGATATGTAAAGGGCGTAAGAGCTATAGATAATAGTGCTGTAAACTTTATCGGAACTCTGATCGGTGCCATAACTGCTATGCTATTTACCCTATTTCTGTAGTGCTAAGCCGTTTTATTCTATAGTTTAATAATTGTTAATGCCATGTGGCGATATCCCCCGCAAAATCCCCTTTTTTCTATTTAGAGATTGATTTTGACGATTTCATAGCGGTGAAAAATAGATTTTATTGAGATGCGCGTATTGTATAGCACCAATAATCCTCAGAGTCATCGTAATGATGAGGCTCTAGTCTAGTTGGTGAAATTAAAGTGAGGTTTGAAGAAGAGGTTGTGGAGCGCTGGTACGCACTCAGGGGATATTTAACTGCAAGGAACATCTCCTATCAGTCCCCGACGAAACGGCCTGGCGGTAAGGGAAGAGGCGAGATTGATCTACTCGCGGTCAAGCTTGAAGATAACTCAGTTAAAGAACGTGTCCGCTGCGAAATCTCCGTAAGCGTAGCGTCTACATTTCCCTTTATATCGAAAAAGCCCAGCGTTGATGAGATTGGAAGGCTTGTAAAAAAGTTCTTTTCTAAAGGTGCTGAACTCAAGGCTACTGAGTACTTGGGGACAAACAATTACAAATGCGTATTCGTAACAAGCAGGCTTGGGCAGAATGTTGAGGAATTATTAAATGAAAATCTGCCAAGGTTTAATGCCACTCTAGTTGGCCGGAATGAAACTAAACTCGGTTTGGAACTTGAAATAGAGCATAACCCACCAGATCCGGAGATAGAGGTTAGGGGCAAAAAGAGGATCGAATTGATCGCATTCCCAACCATTTTAAGAAGTCTTAAAGATGATTTCAAAGTGAAAGGGTTAATGAAGAGGGATTTTGCGGATCCAACAATGAGGGCACTTCAATAGTTAGCACGCGCTTAGCCCTTTTGTGCTATCCTTCACAGTCATTTGTGAGCAAAGTTTTATAAGACACCTAACGCTTTTATCGAATTTGATATTGATGGTGATATTATGTTCGATGAAGAGAGCTTACCGCCTCCGCGTCTTCCGCCGTTTCGGCATTGGTTGAGGCATATGGCTGCTGTGCCAAAGGGGTATTTGCGTTATAATGTTCTTGAGCTTTTGAACGAGAAGCCCATGTCTGGCTCGGAGATCATGAATGAGATTGAGAAACGCACTGGCGGCTGTTGGAAGCCTAGTCCGGGTTCTGTTTATCCGCTTTTGGCCTGGCTTCAGGATAACGGCTACATTCGCGAAGTGCCAGCTGAGGAGAGCGACGTGAAACTGTACACGCTAACAGATAAAGGGAAACAGCTTCTCGAGGAACAGCGGAAGGTGCGCGCCCATTTTCGTATGGGCGGAAAATTCTTTGTTCCGCCGTTTATGGGCGGCATTTGGATGCGGCTTCCACTGGAAAAGGCTGAGGAAATCCGTGAATCTTTTAGGCGCCTGTTTAAGGTCGTGTTTACCTTGGGCTTAACCCTTGAGGAGCGGTTTAGCGAGCAAGCCATAAAAGAGGCTTTGACTATTATGAATGAAACCGCTCAGAAGCTTGAAGAAGTAGAGAAAAAGTTGAGGGGTGAAAAGGTTTGACGGATGAGGTGATTAAGGCTGAAAACCTAACGAAGGTTTTCAACCGAAGCCTAGTGGCTGTCGACCACATAACCTTCAGCGTCCGTGACGGCGAAATCTTCGGCTTTCTGGGACCGAACGGCGCTGGCAAAACCACAACCATAAACATGCTTATAACCGTGCTTAATCCAACAGAAGGCACAGCCTCTGTGCTGGGTTTTGATATTGTCAAACAGGCCAACGAGGTTAGGAAGGTTATCGGCGTTGTGCCCCAAGAATACACGGCGGACGAAGACTTGACGGGTTACGAGAACATAACGCTCTGCGCAGACTTGTATGGGATTCCTCGCGACCTAGCCAAGAAACGCGCCTTGGAACTGCTGGAGCTTGTGGAGCTGACGGGGTTCAAGGACAAGCAGGTTGAAACCTATTCTGGTGGGATGCGCCGTAGACTTGAGCTCGCATGTGGACTAATTAACAGGCCTAAGGTGATGTTTTTGGATGAGCCTACCCTGGGTTTGGATGTTCAGACGCGGGCCGCCACGTGGGAGTATATCCGGCGTTTGAAGAAGGAGTATGGCATGACGCTTTTTATGACGACGCATTACTTAGAGGAGGCAGACGCCCTCTGCGACCGCATAGCCATCATCGACCACGGAAAAATAATAGTGACGGGCACGCCGACTGAGCTTAAAGGCAGCCTAGGTGGAGACATAATAACCATAACCATCAAAGAAAACGCCGACGTCACAGACATAATCAAAAGCATTAGAAACGTTAAGGAAGTTCGAAATGAAAACGAAGCCTATAGAATCAAGGCCGCGAAGGCCGAGGTAACAGCCCCTCTGATCATTGAGGCTTTACGTGAAAGCGGCTATACGGTGACGAGGCTTTCGCTTACAGAGCCAACCCTAAATGAGGTCTACCTAGAATACACGGGAAGGGCTATCCGCGATACAGAGGAATCAAAGGAGGCCTTTAGAGCCCAACGAATAACCTTGAGGAGGGCGAGGAGAGGATGAGCAGGGGAAGTGCTCCAAACGAGTGCAAACCAAGCTTCGCCAGAGGGTTGTGGGCTTTAACCTACCGAGAACTGAAAAAGTGGCTTAAAGACCCGGTCATGCTTGTAATGTTTGTGCTCCAGCCCCTCATTTGGATGGGCTTATTGGGCAAATCCATGAACATTCAGGGGCTATTCTCATCGGGCAGTCTTGGCAATATAAACATTCCAGATATTCAGATACCCGGAAGCTTTGCAACTCCTCCTTTCAATGGAATCATAGTTATCCCCGGCACATTACTCGCGCAACAACTTCAGCAAATGTTTTCAAACATAGGCGAAAAAGTTATGCTGAACACCTTCGGCGTTGCTGACTACTTCAGTTATATGGCGGTCGGTATGATTTCAATGATAGTCATGACCACGACTATGTTTAGCGGTATGTCCATAGTTTGGGACCGACGTTTAGGCTTTTTGGACAAGGTTATAAGCACTCCGGTTTCGCGGGCGGCAATAATATTCGCTAAAATTCTCAACGCAACTTTTAGGGCTATGTTCCAAGCAACAGTAATTTTGGCGTTGGCTTACCTGCTGGGACTACAGTTAAGCTCATCATTTACTTTGCTTAACCTTTTAGGCGTCTACGCGGCAATATTCCTCTTAGGCGTTGGGCTTTCATCAATTTTCATAGCTTTTTCCATAAGATCCACCCGAATGGAAAGACCCATGCAGTTCATAAGCCTAATAACCATGCCGTTAATGTTTGCCAGTAACACCTTCTTCCCAGTTAACCTAATGCCAGACTGGATGCAAGCCATAGCCAAAGTAAACCCGCTAACATACTTAACGGACGCCATTAGAAGGCTAACCATATTACCCATGGACACATCACCCCTCATACTCGACTTCACTTATCTGGGCTTGTTCGCGGCGGTTCTAGCCACCATGGGCATATTGCTTGCGTGGCGTTACCTAACAAGGTAGAGGCGGCCTGCCCTATGGCTGTTGTTGAAACCCATCAACCTCAGAAAGGTGTATATGCTTGGCAAGGTTCCAGTGCAAGCCTTAGGGGGCGTAAACCAAAAGTTGAAGAGGGCGAACTCCTATCGGTCTTGGGGCCCTCTAGAAGCGGGAAATCAACCCTCCTAAACCTTATAGGAGCCTTAGACAAACCCACTAGCGGCAAGGTTTTAATCGACGGCATTGACGTTTCAACCCTTAACGACAGCCAACTTGCAAGTTTAAGACGTAAAATAGGATTTGTTTTCCAGTTCTTCAACCTAATTCCAAGGTTAACCGCCTTGGAAAATGTGGAATTACCCATGGCTATTGCTGGCTTCGGCAAAGAGAAAAGGCGAAACGCGCCGCGGAACTTCTGGAAACAGTTGGCTTGGCTGAAAGAATGAACCATAAACCCACAGAACTCAGCGGAGGAGAACAACAGCGAGTAGCCATAGCCAGAGCTTTGGCGAACAACCCGCATTTTTTACTGATGGATGAGCCGACTGGGAACATTGACTCTAAAAACGCCATGGAAATAATGAGGCTTGTGAAACGATTGAATGAAGAGGAAGGCGTGACATTAATCCTTGTTACCCATGACCAGCGTTTAGCCAAAGAAACAAGACGAACGGTGCATATGCTTGACGGCTTAATAGTGGATGAGACGGTGAACAAGCCATGAACCTAACAGACATACTCGCTTACGCTTTCAGCGCTATAAAACTGCGGAAACTCCGCGCCGCACTAACAACTCTGGGCGTTGTCATAGGCATAGCCGCCATAGTGGCGTTGCTTTCCATAACTCAAGGCTTACAGGTAGCTATTTCCACCCAGTTGCAGAGGGGGTTCGCCACCGACACGCTGATCGTTTCAACGGGCGGCGGATTAGGCGGTGGACAAAGTTTAGCAGACACGGGATTCAGCCTACTAGTCAACGACACGCAGACAATAAGCCAAATAGAAAACGTAACGGCCGCTCTAGCCATAATCCAAAGGGTTGGCTACATTAAAAATGCTGACGGCCAAGTCCGCCGCGTAACAATAGTGGGCGTGGACTTTAAAGCGTACAAGGAGGTTTACAGTAGCATTTTCATAGCCAAAAACGGAGAGATTCCATCAAGCCCGGAAAACGCGAAAACGACCCATGGGGCAACGGAACCCTTTTCTGTAAGACCAGCGACAACGTTGAAATAGTCTGGACTAATACGACGGTGCGACCCCCAGAAACGAGACTTACGTGGGCCGTGCGGTGGCGGTTCTCCAAGAAGTTGGCGGCTTGAGCATCGGCGGGCCATCTGACACAAGCATATATATCCCAATAACACAGGCACAAAGCTTCTTTGGAACAGATAAATGCGAAATGATAATTGTTAAATTGAAAAGCGATGACAAGGCAACCATAGACAGCACCGCCAAGGACATAAGAAGCCTTTTCAGCGGCCAAGTCGCTGTAACATCTGCCACGGCTGTTTTAAACATTATTTCAGGTGTTTTCTCCACCATAGAACTTTTCTTGGCTGGAATAGCCGCCATATCGCTTCTCGTGGCGGGAATAGACATAATGAACATAATGATTGTCTCTTTGATGGAGCGCACAAGGGAAATAGGCATCCTTAAAGCTTTAGGGATGAAAAACCGCACAGTATTGATGATCTTCCTAACCGAGGCAGCCCTTATAGGATTGATAGGCGCGTTAATAGGTGTTGGAACAGGCTGGGCGTTGGCGGAACTTTAACAACCCTTTCAACTTAAACCACTTCAAAATTGAATGGAAGCTTTCCTAACTCCTTTATCGCGGTGCTTACAACTTCCTCTCTGGGCGGGTGATCCATCGGCGACCACTCACCCTCCTTTATAACAAACAGCTCTCCTACGAGGCATCTCAAACTAAAGTTTGAAAGATCCAAAAGATATTGCAGTCCATCATCATTCTTTATTAGCTTTCCACAGTCTAGATGGCAATTCAACTTGTTAACCTCGTCAAGTCTACCGCGCAAATCAATTTTAGCAGGCTTCAACTTGACCTCAAACATTTGATACATCCACAACAGCCTACTGGCTATATTCAATGGTCTCCGTTTTTGCTAAACGTTCAATTTCCATACGACAGTTCTTAGCCAACTGATTAAGCTTCTTCTCAATTCTTTCTAACTTTTTAAGTCCTTGTTTGTTAATAGAAATGGTTTCAAGCTCCTTTTCAATGTCGCGTATTTCCTTTGCCATTTCAAAAAATTCGCGGTTCCCCCTATGCTGATATAGGCTGAAGGCTCTTCCTTCGGGATGTCCCAAATATCTGGAGAGGATGACGATCATACGTTGCAGAAGCTGTTTTGAATTCTCATCCTTAAGTTTATCTTCCCATATCTCCCAAAGTTCTTCAGTCGCTCCGCATAACTCTAAAGCGGCAACCAAATTTGCGAACAAATCAGCATAATCATGGCTTAAGGGGGTGTAGGTGCGAACTTCCGTAATCTTGACGGCCCTTCCACCCGATGAGTCTGTTTTAGGCATGCCTTTTTGGCCTTCCATCTAAGCTTCCCACACGCGCCTTTCATAAATCGTCACGATTATAGAAGTCTTCACCTTCAACACCATTTGATCCCTCGTCTATCAGCTATTTTTTGGACGCTCCTTAACAGCACGTCCTCTACTGCTTTGCGGTCTTTGTCTGAAAACTCGTAGCTTTGCCTTATAACGTATTCTGAAAGTTCTGATTTTAGTTGGCTGAAGTTTTTCTCTTCAACATCAATTATGGTTTTAATAATTTCTTGGCTTTGACTACCCAACGTGTTCTGCATCATTTTAAGCAATAAGGCGAAATGTGGAGTGCAGAGACCTTTAGAGCTCTTAAAGAGCTTCTCAAACTCTTCATTACGCGAACAAAGCAATTCCTTCCTATTTGTCCGCCGTATTGTCGAAGCACAGTTTTCTTGAGCTCTTCTGTCTTAGTCTCATAATGTAACAGCCTACTCAGTAAGACAAGCTTTTATACAAACGCTGAGCATGGCTAATCGGTGATGACTTTGGTTACGTGTGCAAAGTGTGGTAAGGAGATCGAAGCTGGAAAGGAAGTGAAGAAAGGGTGGATAAGGAAGAAGGCATATCACGCTGAATGTGCCCCTAAGTAGCCCTGTTACGCCAGCAAGGTTCATTATTGTTAGGGCAAATGTATACGTTATAAATTCTTTAATGAGTGGTAAAATCTCTAGAAGCGTTTGATTAGACATATTTATTCCAATGTGTTGAAAGTAAAAGATTTTAATGAACCCAAAATTGCAAGGAAGGTGTTCTAATTGTTTATAGGTGTGCTTACGCTCACTTCATCGCCAAGGAGGCGAAGTCCTTGGCTAAGAAAAGGGTGAAGAAGAAGGAGGCAGAGGAGAGGAAAGAGGAGGCAGCTTCCCCAGCCGAAGAGAAGAAACCCTGCTAGGCTTTGAGCTTTAACGGAAACGAATTTGGAATGTGCTCTAAAAGGCCCATCTCCCTATTTTTTATCGATTGCTTTAGGCATGCCACTGGGAGGCTGTACAATGCCGAAAGTTTCCACAACCGTCCCTTGTCCTTGTTACGGAAGAAGGACGGGCTGAAGGGAAACAGACCCTGGCATCTCCAGAAAAATCTATTGAAATTCTGAAAAGCCTATGGTTGGAAAGAAGCCCTTTAGGGTTAATGCCATGCACACGCTCACCATTTTTAAATTTTATTCCACTGGATTTTTGGCACGCGGCGCAATCTTTAAGGCTTAAAATATGAGTTGGTAGCCTAAACGGAGGAGGTGGACTCATGTTACGGGAAGAAGAGAGGACTGTTGAGGTCAGGATCCGGTGGACAGACTGTTTTAAGTTCTGGGTAAGTGGCTTCCTCTTCACCTTGCTACTGGCATTCTTGGTTACGCTGATAGCCCTGTTCGTGCCCGGAGTTCGTTCATGGCCAGTCTGGAGAACCCTAGGAGGTACGCTACCTTGAACGCATCATTAATAGCCATTGCGTATCTTAAAATCTTTGAACTCTCCACGGTAGTCTTCCCAATGGACATTTACCTTGGTCACTCTTGCTCCAGGAGGGCCTCTTTGACAAAAATTAATCAGCTCTTCCACAGCTTCCTTCTCTCCCTCAAAAACGGCTTCAACCCTTCCATCCGCTGTGTTTCGAACCCACCCCTTCACACCAAGCTTGTTCGCCTCATATTGGGTCTCAGACCTGAAGAAGACGCCCTGAACCCTTCCGCTGACATATACGTGGGCTCTAACCTTCACCTTATAACTCCCAACAAATATGCTAGCAGAAATATTATGGAGGCGATGATTAAGATGGGTGAGGTTGCGAAATAGAAGTTGTCGTGCCTGTAGATGTAGAGGACGATTGGCGGCACCCTTTCCAGGGCTGGAGCATGCTTAACCACAAGCGGTATTATGACAAGTATGACCCCTATGACGATTAGGGCTAGCCCAAGCATGGTGAAGGGGCGGTAAGGCTCAGTCAGCTCGATCACCTCTCTGATCAGGGGATGTGTTACTCAACTGTTATGCCGTGCTCTCTCATAGCCTGTTTCAGCTTGAAGATCTCTGTTTTAAGCATCTGAACCTCGCGGAACAATTCTTCTAAACCCGTTGGCGCGGGTCTGCTTGGGGCTGGTATATGCGGCATGTCCGGGGTTTCTGGGCGGGGCCTCCTGCGGATGAGGCTTTCAGGCCTTCGAACTTCACCCATGCTTAACCCTCATTTTAAGGCTATGTTTGCCAGCGTTTCCTTTGCGACTTTCTTAGCCGCATCTTTGCCGACCAACTTCTCGGCCAGCTTCAACGCAAACGCAATTGCCGTGGCAGGCCCTTTGCTCGTGATGATGTTTCCATCCACCACGACTAGGTCCCTCTTTCTCGGTTTCCCTCCACTCTTTAAGAGCTCTTCCTCCATCCCTGGATATATTGCACATAGTTTACCTTTGAGGATGCCTGCTTGCGAGAGGACTGCTGGAGATGCGCAGATGGCAGCTACAAGCCTGCCAGACTCAAAAGCCTCCTTAACCATTCCTATAACCCTCTGGTCTTTCCTCAGGTTTTCGTAGCCAGGAGCACCCCCGGGACAGACAACCGCATCAAAGTCTTTTGCGGTCACCTCATCCACAGACTTGTCTGATGTGAACTTTATTCCATGCGCACCCTCGACCACCCCTGGCTTTAGGCCAGCTAGGGTTACTTCCACGCCACATCTTCTGAGAACATCCACAATCGTGGAGGCCTCTATCTCCTCAAATCCTGGAGCGAGAAATACTAATGCCTTAACCACTACCAGCACCTCAGATTTCAATAGAACATGGATTCATTTTAACTCTTCGCAGAAATGTTGCAAAAATGGTTAAAACAGCGCGGCTTGGAAAGGATTAAGGGTGTAGGATCCGCTACGGCTTCTAAGCTCCGTGCAGCTGGCTTCACAACTGTTGAAGCGTTAGCTGTGACCCCGGTTAGGGAGATAATGAGCAGGAGTGGTTTGGGTGAGGAGGCAGCCTTCAAGATGTGCGAGGAGGCTAGGAGGCTTATGAACATCGGCTTCGTTAAGGCTGCGGAGCTTTGGGAGCGTAGAAAGAACCTGCTGAGGTGCACGACGGGTTCAAAGGAGCTTGACGAGATTTTGGGAGGAGACGTTGAAACACAAGCCATGACAGAGCTTATAGGAGACTACGGAGTTGGGAAGACGCAGATATGCATGGTGCTCTCAGCTATGGCTCAGCTTCCAAGGGAGCAGGGTGGGTTGGAGGGTAACGTGATATTCGTGGACACTGAGGGAACCTTCAGCCCTGAAAGGGTTTACCAGATAGCCTCTAAAAGGGGTTTAGATGGGAAGAAGATCTTGGAAGGCATAGTCGTAGCCAGAGCCTACACCAGCGACCACCAATGCCTCCTAATAGACCACCTTTTCAAGGAGTGTCCTGAAGAAAACGCTAAGCTCGTCGTTGTTGACAGCATGATAAGCCACTTCAGAGGCGAATACATAGGGAGGGATATGCTTTCCGAGCGTCAGCAAATTCTAAACCAGTACGTCCACAAACTGCTTAGGCTTTCAGAAGCCTACAACCTATCGGTTGTCATAACCAATCAGGTTCAGTCCAACCCAGCCATTTTCTACGGAAAACCGGAGCATCCAACGGGAGGCCACGTGATGGCTCACTCGTGTACACATAGGATATACATGAGGAGGGGGAAAGGCGGCACCAGAGTTGCCAAAGTGATAGACTCACCATACCTTCCAGAGAAGAAGGCCTCATTCATAATAACAGAGAAGGGCATAGAAGACTCTGAGAAGAGAGCTGAAGAAGAGGACGCAAACCAGAGCCAAAAAATTTAACTCCCAAACAAAATAACTTAAATGGTGCCTTAATTGTCTGAAGAGAAGCTTGCAGACTTCTTGAGGAATGGTAGGGACTGGGCTAGGGTGAGGACGAGTGTCCCTGGGGTGTTCGTTTTGAAGCTTCCAGCTTATAGGGGTTCTCCAAGCATGCTGGCTGTGGAGCTTAACCCTGTGGGCGAGGATGGAAGCCCGAAGAGGAGGCGTGGGCTTGTGTTAAGATCCGCGGCTGAACTTGAAGATTTTAAAGGACTCTTCCAATATGAGAAGCTCTCTAAATTAATCAGCGTACTTGACGGTGTTAATCCTAAGGTTGAGGCTGCCAGGCGAGGCAAGGGAGAAGAAGTTATAGAGCTGTGAGGCTTATGCCTGAAGGCCATGCGCCAAAATGCTTGGTGCACCCGCTCATCTGGAACGGTGGAGTTTAGGCTCTACCAGAAGCGCATAGCCGAAACAGCTTCCGAGAGGAATACACTCGTCATACTTCCAACAGCACTGGGCAAAGCTGTCATCTCGGCAATGGGACACAGTCATTTTAACAGGCAGAACCCCTCAGATCATAGGAGGCTATTCTGGGAGGGTGAGGTGAAGCTATGGCCACAGATCT
>Ga0315268_10003367_pt1 | contig 17651 bp, 14 predicted proteins | sample C1_top_MG_FD_204535 | JGI IMG/M metagenome (GOLD analysis project Ga0315268, IMG submission 204535) | Sediment microbial communities from Yellowstone Lake, YNP, Wyoming, USA - C1_top | ecosystem: Environmental > Aquatic > Freshwater > Lake > Sediment | place: USA: Wyoming | collected 2017-08-01
TTGCGCGCGGGACAATCTTAAGAACCTCATCCATCATCCCATTCGTCCGGTTGTCTCGATAATGGTATGGATTCCCCAAAAGATTATCCTGTTCATCAAGCAAACCGAAATCAACACCCCAGGTATCTAGACCAATGCTGATCAGGTTTTCACCAGCCTGTGTTGTGGCGTGTCCTAAACCTATCTGGATTTCGCTCCACAGGCGTAACAAATCCCAGTAAATGCTGTTTCCAACCTGAACTGGGCCGTTAGGAAACCGATGTACTTCCTCGATACTAAGACGGCTATTTTCAAGGTGGCCAACGACAGCGCGACCACTTTCTGCGCCGAGGTCAAAGGCTAGAAAAGCTTGATTGGCCGTAGAGTCCATGCAACACCTTCTCTAATTTCAATATTTCCCGTAAAGTGGGCCAAAGTTTTGGCAGGCACGGTAATCTGCGGAGACAGGATCCATAGCACCAAAGAGATTCCATGCACTGGGTCGGAAAACTTTATCTTCCGATACATTATGCATAGTGACCGGGATACGCAGAATTGATGCCAGTGTGATGAGATCTGCTCCCACATGACCATAACAGAGAGCAGCATGGTTTGCACCCCAACTATTCATAACAGAATATACATCCTGGAATGGACCTTTTCCATTCAAAGATGGGACGAACCAATGAGTTGGCCAGGTTGGGTTAGTGCGTTCATTCAAGACTGTATGTACATCCTCCGGTAAATCCACTGTATACCCTTCGGCTAATTGAAGGACTGGCCCCAGCCCTTTGACCAGATTAAGGCGAGCCATTGTCATGGGCATACCACCCAAGGTCAGAAAACCAGATGAATAACCCCCACCCCTGAAATAATCAATCACCGCGGGATACCATGTAGTTGCCTGTAAACAATCCTGAATTTCTTTATCGGTGATTTTCCACCACGGTTTCATTACTGGCTTTCCATTGTGATTCTGTCGCCCTGTGGCATCTATGGTCGCAGCACCCGAATTAATTAAATGGATCATTCCGCCTTCTGCGATCCCTGTTAGTGAATATCCTGTGACACGTTTGATGGCCTCAGGACTCCAATATGTTCGGACATCGGCGAATACTTGCGCAGTGTTGGTCAGCAAATGACCAAAAAGCATGGTAGCTCCATTTAAGCTGTCATTTTCAGTAGCGAACACAAACGGCTCCCGGCGACCGTTCCAGTCAAATGAGGTATTCAGGATAGCCTCTAGAAAATCACCATTGGGAAAGTGGTCAGTCCATTGACGTTGTCCTTGAAATCCACCAACAATTGCATTATGACCAAGGGCTTCCTCGCCGTACCCCAATTCTGAGAGTCGCGGATTACCGATCATAAGATCTCGTGCAATCAGAGTCATTTTAACCACAGTCTCCCAGTCCTGATCTTTTTGGGCACGACTCCGCTGCTTTTCGGGCGGGTTATGGTCGCGCCCTTCTTTGCAATTGTTTTTCACCCATGCGAGGGCTTTGTCATATTCTTGCGGATCATATATTCTTCGATCGATCCGGCGTGCGAATTCTGACATATCTTTGACTTCCACCCGCATCCCCAGATAGCTCTCAAAGAAATCTTGGTTCACAATAGATCCTGCAATGCCCATTGAAACACTGCCAAGAGATAGGTAGGATTTACCTTTCATCATGGCAACTGCCAATCCTGCACGGGTAAATTGGAGGAGTTTTTCCTGCACGTCTGTTGGGATAGTTTTATCTTCTTTTTCTTGCACATCGCAGCCATAAATTCCGAAAGCAGGTAAACCTTTTTGATTGTGAGCTGCTAAAACGGCAGCCAGATAAACAGCGCCTGGATATTCTGTTCCGTTAAGTCCCCAGATGGCTTTAGGTATCCAAGGGTCCATATCCATGGTTTCTGCGCCGTAACACCAGCAAGGTGTAATAGAAATTGAAACCCCAACCCCTTGCCGGTTAAACTTGTCGGCTGTCTGTGCCGCTTCAGCCACACCACCTATGCAACGATCCGCAATAACGCATTGAATTGGCTCGCCGTTCGGATAACGAAGGTTAGAACTCAAGAAATGTGATACCGTCTTGGCTAACTCCATGGTTGGTGATTCCAAATCCTCGCGGACACCATTTCTTCTGCCGTCTATGATTGGCCGGATTCCAATCTTAGGATACATGCCGATCAGACGATTTGTTCCAGACTCTTTTTGCTGATCAGTGTAAGCCATATTGGTTTCTCCTTTTATGATACAAGGGATATATGATTCCGCTAGAGAATAACTCTATGATCTTTACATCGGGACCCATTTGCAGTTCCAAGAGAGACTCCTAATCATAATATATCATATCTTAACGGTATGTGAAAACGGCGATCCTAAATTGCACGTCCGACCAGAAAGGAGGAAAGAATATTGGCCGTCTTGCCTACGGCGTTGGATCCCGGAAAATCAAAAAAGGCCATTAAAGGGTTATGGTATAATTTTTTAATTGCTTGTGATTAGCTCGCCTTCTTCACTGGGAGAACACTTTGGCATTTAACCCTTTCAATTGGTTAATGGGATTATTCTCTTTAGATATTGGTATTGACCTTGGTACGGCCAATACACTGGTGAATGTGCGAGGAAAAGGGATTGTCATTAACGAACCATCCTGGGTAGCTATCGATAAGCGTACTCGGAGGCCATTGGCGATAGGAGCACAGGCCAAGGAAATGGTAGGTCGTACTCCGGCCAATGTTATTGCTATTCGTCCTTTGAGAGACGGAGTTATTTCTGAATTTGAAATTACACAAGCAATGCTTGGTTATTTTATTGGAAAAGTACATCAACAAACAATTGTTCCTATGCCGCGCCCACGAGTAGTGATTGGCATACCTTCAGGGGCTACAGAAGTAGAAAAGAGAGCGGTTTACGATGCTTCTATGGCTGCAGGGGCAAGAGAAACCTATCTTGTTGAAGAACCGAGAGCAGCAGCGTTGGGCGCGGGTCTACCAATCTCAGAAGTGCGGGGTACGATGATCGTCGATATCGGGGGAGGTACCACCGAGGTAGCCATGTTGTCCATTGGAGGAATTGTTGTTTCGAGGTCCTTACGAGTTGCCGGGGATGAATTAGATCAGGATATAATCACCTATATTCGAAATAAATATAACCTGTTTATTGGTGAAAGAATGGCTGAGCAAGTAAAGATAACAATAGGATCTGCTTACCCATTGCCTACCGAAAAAACGACGATTGTCCGAGGAAGAAACCTGGTTTCCGGCCTTCCAGAAGGGATCGAAGTATCGTCTGTGGAGATCAGAGAGGCAATTGCTGGTTCAGTTCAAGTGATTCTTGATACGATTAAGGACGCATTGGATGAAGCACCACCAGAGATTGTGGCTGACTTAATTGATTCTGGAATATGCCTTGCAGGAGGAGGCGCGCAACTGCAAGGATTGACAGAACGTCTGGCAGATGAGTTAAACCTGCGGGTTTGGTTGGCTGAAGATCCAATGACTTGTGTCGCGCGCGGTGCTGGTATGGTTCTTGAGAATCTGTCTCAATATGACCAATTTTTGGTTGGTTTAGATCGGACTAGTGCTCGATCATGAGTTGCCGAAAATAGACGGATTCTGTTCGAATTAAAATCTGACATGAAAAGAACCTCTCCGCAAATGTGGCAGACTGCTTTTTTGCTGCTGATTGTGGTTGGAGTTATTATCCTGGCGTTGAGCGGGTACCTCGGCACGGTAGCAAAAACAGCGTTTGCACCATTTATTTCTATTGAAAGCTGGCTATCGGATCGTTATAATGCCATATACGAATTCCTGGCGGTGCCGAGAGATGTTGCTACTTTACGAGCCAGGAATGTAGAACTCGAGCAACAAGTATCAAGTCTACAAACTCAAGTCATCAGTTTACAGCAACAGTTGCAGGAAGCGCAAGTCCTATATGCTTTGTTGGATTTTGCGCGTGCTCGACCTCAGAACCAATATGTGGCAGCTGCGGTGATTGGCCGAGATCCCAGTCCATTTCTGCATTATGTATTTATAGACCATGGTTCAGACGACGGCATCCGGCATGGAATGCCAGTGGTAACTGAACAGGGGTTGGTGGGAAAAGTCGATGCTGTCACTGCTGGAGTCGCACGTGTACAATTAATCACTGACCCCGGTTCTATTATCAATGTGCGTTTACAGTCTGTTAAAGCGGAGGGAATGCTTTCTGGTTCTTTAACCGGAGATGTCTCATTGGATATGGTATCTCAAGAGGTGGATCTCAAACAAGGGGAACTCGTTCTAACTTCTGGATTAGGTGGGGATTTTCCTTCTGATGTTCTTATTGGCCAAGTAATTAGTGTTAGAAAGCGCGAGACTGATTTATTCCAATCTGCTTCTATACAACCCGTGGTAGACTTTAACGCTCTGAGGGCAGTATTGATCATTGTTAATTTTAGACCTGTCAATATCTCACCATTGGTCCCCACGTCTATACCTTAACGAATGGCAACTATAGTAGCTTTCCCCATAATGATCTTTTTATTAATCATACAGACGGTTGTCATAAGCCGCCTGCCATTATTGGAAGGGACTGCTGACTTGATTTTATTAGCATTAGTAGCTTGGGCATTGCAGGAGCGCGTTCCAAATCCTTGGGTTTGGACATTAATTGGAGGTGGATTAGTCAGTTTTATATCAGCGTTACCCTTTCCAACACCTGTTCTTGGGTATTTGATGGCCACAGGCATTGCTCGTGTCTTACAAAAACGTGTCTGGCAAATGCCAATTCTAGCCATGTTTGTTGCTACAGTAGTTGGAACGGTCCTGTATCAGACTTTATCCATATTAGTATTACGTTTTCTTGGAACGTCACTGATATGGGGAGAATGTATTTCTCTAGTTATTCTCCCCAGCATTTTACTGAATTCTTTGCTTTCTTTACCGGTCTATGCGGTTGTTGTGGACTTTGCCGGTATGTTGTATCCGGATAGAGTAGAAGTATGAAGAATTTAACCTCCCTCTCAGGTCACTTCGAATTCTGGCGCTTACTGGTTATTTATAGCGCTATTATTGTCATCTTTGGGTTTTTTATCATTCGGCTGTTTACCATACAAATCGTTGAAGGTGCCGGTTATCTTGAACAGGCAGATAAGAACCGTACAACAAAAATTAGTATCCAGACCCAAAGAGGGATCATATATGACCGGAATGGGTTTGTCCTGGCCCGTAATATAGCTTCGTATAACGTAACCATTACCCCTGCCTTATTGCCCAGTGATGAAGGATCTATTCAAGAGATATATCGCCAGCTTTCAAGTTTGATTGGAGTACCCGTCAGCCAGGGAGATATTAAGAATGAAGATGCGGTTAGAGCTTTTAAGCCTTGTCAAAATGACTTTGGGATTGCACAAATCGTATATATCCAGGACACAAATGCACCATTCGATCCTGTTCGCGTAAAATGTAATATTGATGAAAAGATTGCGAGGATTATTAAAGAAAAGAGTTCCGATTGGTCAGGGGTGGGAATTGAAGTGGAGCCAATACGCGATTATCCAACAGGTAGCCTGACCTCTGAGATCATAGGTTTCTTAGGGCCGGTTCCTGCTAGTCAGGAGAAATACTACCGCGACCAGGGATTTGATCCCGAACGGGATAAAGTGGGTTATGCTGGGATCGAGTCCCAGTTCCAGGATACTTTGGGTGGAAGAAATGGTGAACGCATTATTGAGGTTGATGTGGCAGGTAAGGAGTTGAAAGACCTGGCACCTCCAGTTGAATCAGTACCAGGATATAATTTAAAACTTACGATAGATACAAGATTACAAGCCGCAGCAAAAGAAGCATTAATTGGGGAGATGAATTCTTGGAATGCCTACTTAAACGATCTTCGAATGTTAAGCGGTGTTGTGATCGCAATGAACCCAAAAACTGGTGAAATTCTGGCACTTGTTTCCTACCCTACATTTGAAAACAATCGGATGGCGCGCATAATCCCTGCTTATTATTATGAGCAGCTCAGCCGAGATCCTGCAAAACCTTTATTGAACCATGCAATTTCAGGAGAGTTTCCACCTGGATCAGTATTCAAGATGGCGGCTGCACTTGGTATTCTAAACGAGGGTGTTGTCACCCCAGAGCAGCAGATCGAAGATCCCGGTAAGATTACCATTGAGCAAAAGTTCTCACCAAACGATCCTGGGACGCCACGTGACTATGTGTGTTGGAATGAAGCAGGGCATGGATTAGTCGATTATCTGCATGGCATAGCCTGGTCATGTGATGTTTATTGGTACAAGGTCGGTGGGGGTTTTAAGGATGAAGTTCCAGTTGGATTAGGAATCTGGAGGATGGGCGAATATGCCAGAGCCATTGGTTACGGTGCACCCACGAGAATTGAACTTCCGGGAGAGGCCAGTGGGTTAATCCCGGACCCAGATTGGAAACGCGTAAATATTGGCGAGAACTGGGCGACGGGTGACACTTATATTGCCACCATGGGCCAGGGGTACGTGTTAGCGACACCGTTACAGGTTTTAGTGTCGATTGCGACAATTGCTAATGACGGAAAGCGGATGCAACCCACGCTTATTCGGGAAATCTTAGATTCGGAGGGGAATGTCGTACAACCATTTCAGCCAAAGCTTGTGGTGGATATTACAAAGACGCCGGTTATTAATATTTATGATGAAAACCAATTTCAGACTGGTGAGAAGAAAGTGGTTGAACCATGGGTAGTTGCCCTGGCTAAAGAAGGTATGCATATGGTGACCCTTGATGGTGGCACGGCATACAAGGCTTTTCGTGATGTCCAAATCCCCACAGGTGGAAAGACTGGAACCGCGGAATATTGCGATAATGTGGCGCAAGCAAAGAATAGATGCAGTTTTGGAAATTGGCCTACACATTCCTGGTATGTAGGTTATGCACCTTACGATGACCCAGAGATTGCAGTCATTGCTTTCGTGTATAATGGTGGCGAAGGTGCAAGTGTTTCAGCTCCCATTGTCCGCAAGGTGATGGATGCTTACTTCGAGTTAAAAGCAATTGGCTCTTCTGCAGGAAATCCATAAATAATCCTTAGATTTAAGTATACCAAGGTTGGAATGGCAGGTACTTCACAATTATCAGTTCAGATAAAGGGTATTCGGGATGGTCTATTGATTTCTATAGGAGAAGGCAATTGGGCTGACTTGCAGGACAGGCTTTTTGGTCATATTCAGGAACGTGCGAATTTCTTCAAGGGTGCCAGGGTTGCATTGGATGTAGGTAATCACATTCTACATGCGGCAGAGTTGGGTGCCTTGCGTGACTGGTTTTCTGATCAGGAAGTGTCTTTATGGGCGGTTTTAAGTAATTCGCCGACCACTGAAGCGACGGCCCAATCCTTGGGGTTGGCCACACGACTATCTATTCCAAAGCCTGATAGGGCTGTCCGTCCTCTTGATACTAACCTGGCTGGCGAGAGTGCTGTTTTGGTTCAACGTACACTTCGTTCCGGTTTCCGGGTTGCTTTTGCAGGTCATGTGGTAGTCATTGGGGATGTTAACCCAGGTGCAGAGATTATTGCGAGTGGTAGTGTGGTTGTATGGGGTCGTTTGAGGGGGGTTGTTCATGCTGGGGCAGATGGGAATGAAGAAGCAATAGTTTGTGCCTTGGATTTAATGCCCACCCAATTACGAATTGCCAGTATCATAGCGCTAACTCCTTCCAGAAAAGGCAAGCCCGATCCCGAAATTGCTCGAGTTCATAATGGGCAGGTTGTCGCTGAACCATGGAATTATAAAGAGAGAGGAAAATGACAGCTACTGTTCTAACCGTTACCAGTGGAAAAGGGGGTGTAGGGAAGACGACCACCACAGCGAATGTGGCTGTAGCATTAGCTGCCAGTGGGTTAAAGGTCGTTTGTATAGACGCTGACATAGGTTTGCGTAATCTGGATGTCGTTTTGGGCTTAGAAAACCGAATTGTTTACGATCTAGTCGATGTTATAGAAGGGCGATGCCGGCTGCGTCAGGCGATGATCCGGGATAAACGCCTGCCAGAGCTATTCCTAATCCCGGCCGCACAAACACGTGATAAATCGGCTGTATCTCCTAGTGATATGGTCAGGTTATGTGATGATCTTCGACCTGATTATGATTGGGTTCTAATTGATTCACCAGCAGGAATTGAACGAGGTTTCCGAAATTCTATAGCACCTGCTGATATAGTCCTGGTTGTCACCAATCCGGAAGTATCTGCAGTACGTGATGCCGACCGGATCATTGGTCTTATTGAAGCTGAAGAGAAGGGACCGGCTCGCTTAATCATAAATCGGTTAAACCCTTCGCTGGTCAAGCGAGGAGATATGTTGACTGCAAATGATGTGCTTGAATTGCTTGCGATAGAGCTGATCGGGGTTATACCAGAAGATGAAAATGTTGTAATCAGTACAAATCGCGGACAACCAGTGGCTTTAGATCATAAAACCAGGGCTGGGCAAGAATTTATCAATATTAGCAGGAGACTGCGTGGTGAAAAGGTTCCGTTCTCCGAATTAGCCGAGAAGGATGGATTTTTTCGAAAACTTTCTCGAGTGCTACGTCCGGGAGGAAATTAATTATGGCTGGCTGGTTAGAGAGGCTTCCTTTTTCCAGAACGAAAAGCGCAAATAAAGCAAAAGAGCGCCTGAAATTGGTTCTCATCCATGATAGGACTGATCTAACTCCCCACATGATGGAATCCTTAAAAAATGAGTTACTCGGTGTGATATCGCGCTATGTAGAGATTGACGCGGAAGCCGTAAGAATATCGATGAATCAGGATGGACGGGAACAACGTTTGGTGGCTGATATTCCTTTAAGGGGTGCAACACGCCGGCGAATCGGTTAGCTTGGCGATATGAAAAGAGAATTTTGGCAGAACTTTGATTTTTTATTATTCGGTAGCATGATCATGGCATGTCTTTTTGGCATTGCGATGATCCGCTCTGCAATTGCGGGTAATGAAGAACTTGCCAGCTCTGTGCGTAGCCAAATAATCTATGTGATATTGGGATTGGTATTATCCCTGATAACATCACTTATTGACTACCATTACTGGCAATCATTATCGCGATTCATGTATATAATGGCAATCCTATTATTGGTGGGTATTTATATTATTGGTGAGGCTGCTTTTGGTTCCAGACGATGGTTTCAGGTTGGTATCATAAACATTCAGCCATCCGAACTGGCAAAAATCATCATGATCATTGTGCTGGCAAATTACTATGCCAATAATGCGAATCAGCCTAAAGACATTCTTTGGATCTTACGTAGTCTCGGACTGACGCTCGGAGTTGTCATTTGGATTTTATTACAGCCCAACTTGTCGACTTCCATCGTTATTTTAGTACTGTGGTTTTCTATGACTTGGATCAGTGGGTTAAAAACCAGGTATCTAATAATATTTGGTACCATTGGAATAGTTGGGTTAGCGGTATTCTTGGGATTAATTGCGTGGGGAGTGAAGTTACCGTTTGTTGAGGATTACCAGGTAGCAAGGGTGGTGAACTTCCTTTTCCCTGATCCTACTGCGAGACATGGGAATGTATACAATGTAGAACAAGCGTTAATTACGATTGGCTCTGGAGGATGGTTTGGAGAAGGCTATAGCACGAGCACGCAGGTTCAATTACGGTTCTTGAAGGTCAGGCACACGGATTTTATTTTTTCAGCGATGGCGTCGGAATTCGGTTTCATTGGTACTGTTCTAATAATCCTATTGCTAGTGTTTATAATCTTAAGATGCTTAAGGGCAGCAAGGTTAGCCAGTGATATGTTCGGTGCATTGATCGCCTATGGTTTTTCCACTTTGATGTTCTTTCAGACAGCAGTCAATATTGGAGTAAACCTTAATCTGCTGCCGGTGACTGGGTTAACCCTCCCTTTTATCAGTTATGGGGGTAGTTCACTTCTATCATTGGTTCTTGGGGTAGGGTTGGTAGAATCAGTGATTGCACATAGAAAAGCTTTGGAATTCTAATGGGAGTGAAATACCCAAAGACAGTAAAATTGCCAATAGGAATTTTACTGGGAATTGTTAAAGGCTTCTTTCTATTTTGCCCCAGGTATCTTTAAGGCCAACTGTACGGTTGAAAACTAATTTCAACTGCGGCTGGCTATCTTTATCAACACAAAAATACCCGTGCCGTTCAAATTGAAAACGTTCCAAGGGCTGTGCCCCAGATAAACAAGGTTCAATATAACAATTGGATTGAATTTCTAACGAGTTTGGATTGATGTTCTCGAGGAAATCCTCTCCTTCTTCTTCGGGATTTTCTTTCAAGAACAATCGGTCATAGAGCCGCACTTCAACAGGGAGAGCGTGTCTAGAGGATACCCAATGGATAGTAGACTTAACTTTTCGACCATCCGGTGCATTGCCGCCGCGTGTAGCAGGATCATACTCGCAGAAGACTTCTGAGATCTCTCCATTAGAATCCTTTTGGTAATCAATACACTTGACAAAATACGCATACCGTAACCGGACTTCGCGACCCGGGGCAAGGCGGAAGTACTTCGGTGGGGGATTCTCGCGAAAGTCGTCTTTTTCGATGTATAAGGTTCTGGAAAAGGGTACCGCCCGAGTTCCCATTTCAGGATCTTCTGGGTTATTAATGGCCTCCATTTGCTCAACTAACCCCTCGGGATAATTAACCAAGGTTAATTTAAGTGGTCGCAAAACAACCATTCGACGGGGAGCATGTTTATTCAGTTCTTCGCGAATACAATGCTCAAGTAAAGAGATATCTACAATGCTATCCTTTTTGGCAACGCCAATCCGATTGCAAAAATCGATTATAGATTCGGGGGTGTAACCGCGCCGGCGTAAGGCAGAAAGAGTGGGCATGCGAGGATCATCCCATCCCGATACATACTTATCATTAACAAGTTTTCGGAGCTTCCGTTTACTGAGGACAGTATAATTTACATTCAAACGAGAAAATTCGATTTGTCGTGGCTCGAATATTTCAAGTTCCTTCAAGAACCATTCATAGAGTGGGCGGTGATCTTCGTATTCAAGTGAGCAAAGTGAATGGGTTATGCCTTCAATCGAATCGGATTGGCCATGAGCGAAATCATACATTGGATAAATTGGCCACTGCTTACCAGTTCGATGGTGAGGGGGTTCGTGTAAGATACGGTACATGACAGGGTCGCGCAGGTTCATGTTTCCTGAGGTCATATCAATCTTGGCTCTTAAAACGCGTGAACCATCCGGAAACTCGCCAATTCGCATGCGTTGGAAGAGATCCAAATTTTCATCTATTGAACGGTTCCGATAAGGGCTCTCTTTTCCTGGTTCCGTCAGTGTACCCCGGTATTCACGAATCTCCTCTGGGCTGAGATCATCTACGTAGGCTTTCCCTTTCTTGATTAATTTTATTGCGTACTGATAAAGTTGCTCAAAATAATCTGACGCATAAAACTCACGATCTTCCCAATCAAATCCCAACCAATGGATGTCTTCTTTGATAGAATCGACATACTCTACATCTTCCTTGACGGGATTTGTGTCATCAAACCTAAGATTGTACTTGCCGCCATAGTCACGTGCGATGCCAAAAGTAATCGCAATTGCCTTGGCGTGACCAATGTGCAGGTAACCGTTAGGTTCAGGGGGAAAACGCGTATGAACATGGTCAAATCGACCAGTTCGCAAGTCATCGTTTATGGCCTCTCGGATAAAGTCTGTTGCCGGAGGTAATTCTATAGGAGGCATAATGGATTTAGATACCTCATTTCATTCAAGTTCGGTTTATTATAACGTCAATCTCTTTGACGTGATAAATTAGTTATGATAAAATCTCTTTACAGTGGGGGTTCGTCTAATGGTAGGACGACAGACTCTGGATCTGTTTGTGGAGGTTCGAATCCTTCACCCCCAGCCTAGCACCCGAGTAAAACCTCGGGTGTTTTTTCTTAAAGAAAACATCTTAAGGTGATATATAAACATGTTTTTCTAGAGATGGAGAGCGAAAGAGGTGCGAGTATAACTGAGATATATGAACCAAAAATCTGGGGTTCCGCATCTGATATAAGATTGCTCAACCCCAGATAGTTTGGTAATTTTGGAAGAGCTCTATATTGATGTTGGTTATGATGAGTGTAAAACTCCTTGGCCGATTGCATGGGGATTAATACTCATCCTCATCCTCATCCATCCATAAGTCTTCATCGTCTTCTTCTACTTCCTCCACTTCTTCCCATTCCTCTAATTCTTCTTCTTCATCCCATTCATCACTTGCAGACGCTCCAGCAGCGGGTGAAAATGTCATACAACCCGAATCCGGGTCAAGCTCAACTGAAGCGGCACTGCAAAATCCATCATCTAAGAAAGCGCATTCCAGGTAATGGCAACGAATTCTTGGCATAAATATTCCTCCTGACAGTATTAGGTCATGGATTTTAGTTGATGATTATACAAGCGTAGTGATGATAATAATAACAAAATTAACATAGCTATTGCAGATGCTACACAGAATCTGCAAATTGTTTTTAAGATGACCAGTTCTACATAGGTAAGGTAGGCAGAGTAGAGGGTTCCCGTAAGGGTTATCCCAAATAAGATTAAAGGTGCATTCACTCTCCAAAAATCGTTGGTATGATCCAGCAAGGTAAAAATAACAATCGCTATGTAAGCGATAGCTCCTAAAAGGGCAATAGGTACCCCAAATATTTCTGAGAAAGGACTGTTGTTGACTGACCAACAATCTCCAACACCGGCTAGGCACATCTGTCTATTTTGAGTCAGTTTTGCGATAGTAAGGTTCAGGGCATCCGCGAAACCGAGGAACGCAACTGCTACAATGCTCCAGCGAAGAAGGCGATCTGATGATTTGGGATTATTCAAATTTTTCATAAAATAATTATGTTAATGACTCATTTCATCAAATCCCATAACAGAAAGCGATCTTATCCTACAGGAAATAATCCGTAAAGTTTCTATTCCACCTTAGTATCATTTACCTGGATAAGAATTGGTCATTTTAAGCGGTTGGCTATTATAACATCATTTAACCTGGTTTTAAACGATGGGCCTCCATAACATTGGGGAGATTCTCAATTCGGGTTAATACCCTGCTAAGCTGTGATATGTCCCCGACTTCGATAACCAATCGAATGGCAGCCATGTTGTGTGATGTCTTAACGTTGAAATCAATCAAGTTGATACCTTCATTGTTTAGGATATTGTAAATATCGCCCATTAGTCCTTGCCGGTCGTAGGCTTTAATCTCCAATGGGACAGGATATGTGTTATGCGGCTCTCCCCAGGTTACTTTGACAACCCGCTCTTTTTCTGTCATGCGGAGAATATTCGGACAATCCTTGCGATGAATTGTTGCTCCGCGTCCACGTGTAATATATCCAATAATGTCATCACCTGGGGTAGGATTACAACAGCGAGCAAAGTTGGTGAGGATGCCTTTTAGGCCTAGAACGGTCACGGAATTGCCGTTTTTGGGTATATCTTGAGCAGGTAAAGGTTCTAGCAAGGGATCTGTACTAGGTTTAGTGACTTCATTCAGCTTATTGATAATACGTCCTAAGGACAGATCCCCACAGCCCAAGGCTACAAACATATCCTCAACACTGTCGTATTCAAACGAAGGCGCCAAGATCTCCAAATCCATATCCATAAAGCCCAAACGACGCAGCTCTCTATCAAGAATAGCTTTTCCCTGAGAGAGGTTTTGCTCACGATCCTGATGTTTGAACCACGCTCGTATCTTAGACCGAGCGCGTTGTGTTGTGACTAATCCTAAATTAGGATTCAACCAATCACGAGAAGGACCTCCTTGCTTTGCGGTAAGAATCTCAATCTGATCACCAGTCTTCAATGTGTAATCTAATCCAACCAACTTACCATTCACCTTTGCACCGCGACAGCGATGGCCTATTTCGGTATGGACATGGTAGGCAAAGTCGATCGGAGTAGAACCATTTGGCAGGTCGATGATATCCCCCTTGGGCGTGAAAATATATACTCGATCGCCAAACACATCACTCTTCATTCCATCGACAAATTCCTGAGCGTCTTCGACATCCTGACGCCACTCCATGAGCTTACGGATCCAATTTATCCTTTGTTCGTAAGAATCATCAATTTTTCCCTTTTCCTTATACCGCCAATGAGCAGCGATGCCGTACTCGGCACTTTGATGCATTTCTTGAGTGCGGATCTGTACCTCGAGCGGTTTACCATCGTCATATATGACAGCAGTGTGAAGTGATTGGTAAAAATTATCTTTGGGCGAGGCAATGTAGTCGTCAAATTCATGCGGAATCGGACGCCAGTGACCATGAATCACACCCAAAGCGGCGTAGCAAGAAGGTGTATCAGGAACAATGAGGCGTACGCCACGGAGATCGCGCACCATTTCAAAAGGCTTTCCCTTTTCAACCATCTTTCGATAAATTGAAAAGATATGCTTGGGACGGCCAGATATTTCAACTTTAATTCCGGCTTGATCAAGAAGCGGTTTTAACCGTTCCACAATCTCCACGATTTGCTTTTCACGGTCAGCCCGCCGTTCTGAAAGATTCTCGGCAATTTCCTTATATTTCTCTGGATTGACGTAACGGAACGCAAGGTCCTCCAATTCCCACTTAATTCTCCAAATACCCAACCGATTGGCAAGGGGGGCAAAAATATCCAAGGTCTCCTGTGCAATCCGCATTCGTTTTGCTTCCGGCATGTAACCCAGGGTTCGCATATTGTGGAGGCGATCAGCAAGCTTGATAATGACCACCCGAATGTCTTCTCCCATCGCCAAAAAGGTCTTGCGTAGTGTCTCGTTGCGTAAGTCCTTCGTGCGTTGTCTTATCTTCTCATCTGAAGATTCTTCAAGCGAATCATCGGGAATGTTATTCTCAAGCTCCTCAATATGCTGGTCTGCGCGAGAAAGCCTCGGTAAATTGGTTAGTTTGGTGACCCCATCCACTAATCTTGCGACTTCCTCACCGAATTCACGACGGACTTCCTCAATAGTTACTTGCGTGTCTTCAACTGTATCATGCAAGAGGCCTGCGATCACAAGGGAAGGTGGAACACGTAATTCAGCCAAGATCGATGCAACATTTTCGCAATGGCTTATATACGGTTCACCAGAAGCTCGTTTCTGACCGGCGTGAGCCTTTTCTGCGAATCGGTAAGCGCGCATAACCAGGTCGCGTTCGACGACACTGTAACCGTCGGGAAGGGATTCGATCAAACGTTCAACCGTCATATCTATCTTTTAGTTACATCTATAGGCATGTAATTGCCTGTCTGATAGTATAACCTTCTCTAAGGAAATTTCAAGTGGATTTCCTTGTTGGTAGGGAACATCACCAATGGAATATCAACCTGGTGGTATTTTGGAGATATTATTTATTTCAAGGCTTCTTGGAAAGTAAACTTTCGATTGGGAGTCAGGTATTGCAATACTTTTCTATCTTCCACTGTGGTTTTGTTTAATACCAGGCGTGTTAGTAATTCTGCAACCCCCGGACCGAGCATAAATCCCTGCCCACACATCCCAACTGCTAATAGAAAACCTTCGACGGATTCAGCCCATCCAATGATGGGGAACCCATCCGGTGTCATGGGATAAAGACCACGCCAGGTGCGTCGGATGCGAATATTCGCCAGACGTGGCATGACATCTAGCATTCGTTTTGAGACCATTGGTAAGAATTGACTGGTCTCTCTTGTATCGTATCCCCATATAGAAGGATTAGGTGTTAAGCAAAAGAGAAGCTGACCAGTGGAGTGTTGATAGAAATAGCAGTTTGAGGAACCGGCTGATGGGCGGATATCAACAATCAAAGGTTTTAGAAAACGAGCAACGGGTTCAGTCACAGCTGCTTCGTGGCAATCAGGCCTGACAGAAAGGTCAATATTGACCATGTGGCCAATCTGCATTGCCTGAGCCCCAGCTGCATTTAGAATGACATCAGTTCCATAATGGGAGATATTAGTCTCTACTCCAATAATCCTACTGTTCCTCGTTATGATTTTTATTACCGTCTCGTTAAAATGAAATTCCGCACCTGCAGCTTTAGCATGCGAATAGAAAGCGTGAACAGCGAGAAGGGGAGATGCGCTTCCATCTTCGGGGGAGTATGTTCCACCTAAGAGGTTGATTGGGTTGAGATCTGGAACAATATCAAGTAAATCTTTTGTTGAAAGCCATTGGATATCTAATCCCATGGATTTCTGAGTAACCAGCAATTCTTGCAGAGTTCTTTTCTCCTGGTCTCTATAGGCTACGAAACAATAACCTCCCTGGAACCATTCAATATCATCGCCATAAGTCTCTTTCCATGAAGAAAATATCTGTAAACTGCGTTGGCACAGACGGATTTTTGCTGGGTCAGAGTGGGTAGCGCGAATCCCACCAATTGCACTTTTATTTGATCCCTGCCCCACACTTGGTGCCGAATCTACCACCAATGTTCGTAAACCTGATTGCGCCATAGAAAAGGCTGCGGGCGTGCCAATTGATCCAGCACCTATAATGATTACATCATAATGCGGTATAGAGTATTTCATGTTTCTCTTTTTCTTGTACTATTAGCAAAAATACCTAAAGGTACTTCAACAAATAAAGGGCGAATAGGAGGATCAGTTATTTCACTATCTGGAATTCCTTCTTCATGAAACAGACGATGAAGAAGAATAGAACAGGTTTTGGATCCACAGGCTCCCATCCCAGCGCGTGTTATAGTCTTGATCTCATTTATGTCTCTAAGTCCTTGACAGATCAGGGTCTGAATATCCCGGGCTGATACACGTTCGCAACGGCATATGATCGTATCATCAGAGAGATGTGGAACGGGTTGCGGTAAAGCCTGGATGGCTGGCATGTTTGGCAAATAAACGCCAGCGATTTTAAGAGCGATTTCCTTGGGGACCTTAACTTTTATAATTAGTGTTCTGTCATTGGAACGAGAAGATTGAATAGCAACGATATCAAACTCGCCCAAAAGGTTTCCACCGGTATCTGAAGCAGAAATTTTCTGATGTCCATTAAGAGTGTCTTTTGAGAATTCAAAAGGTATAGAGACTAGAGGAAAATCCTGGTCTTGGCGATAATCGACCAAGGTGATTGCCAGGCCGGGACAGCCGATCACACATCGCTCACACCCACGGCATGAGTGAGCACTTCCTATGAAAACAGGAGTATTTCGGATATCCTGAGGATTGATATTAATGAGCTTCTGCGGACAGAGCGCGGCGCAAGGATCGCATGGGATTTCCTGTGTGCAATGAATCATGGGAAAAACGCCATCTTTAAAATCTAGAGGAATTTCTCTTGTAATGTGCCCTGGTTTTGATTTGAGGATTTCTTTCAAGATATACCAATCAGGAGGAATCTCAGGGGTGGAAAAACCCATCTGCCGGGCAATCTCTCGGCCAGTAATTTTACCTGAGAAGATTGCTGCCGATGCTTCTGCTATCTCTGCTGCATCCCCAGCGCAAAATGCGGACAAGCCATAAGAAATTGCCTTTCGATAAAACTCATTGATTGGATCTAAACCTATTGCGATTAAAACAGTATCACACTCAAAGGATTGTTCTGTGCCAGGAACTGGGATTAATTTTTCATCTACTCGGGCGATGGTCACAGATTCCACATGGTCTTTCCCATTGGCGCTTAATATGGTGTGCGAAGTATAAAT
>Ga0315268_10003368_pt1 | contig 17642 bp, 11 predicted proteins | sample C1_top_MG_FD_204535 | JGI IMG/M metagenome (GOLD analysis project Ga0315268, IMG submission 204535) | Sediment microbial communities from Yellowstone Lake, YNP, Wyoming, USA - C1_top | ecosystem: Environmental > Aquatic > Freshwater > Lake > Sediment | place: USA: Wyoming | collected 2017-08-01
TCAAAGCGTGGGTCAGACTGCCGCGCATGTACGGCGTCTATATGCTTACCATGGCATTATTCACATTGACGAGTGGCTGGCTGAGTGGCCTGCCGCGTTACAGCACGACCTTTTTTCCAAGTTTTATGGTCCTGGGGCTGATGGGAAAACAAGCCTACTTGGACAGAGCCATTCTTATCGGCTTTCTCTTGTTGCAGAGCGTGTTGGCGCTCATGTTCTCCAACGGCTACTGGATCGCGTGAGGAATTCGATGCAACTGGAACGACCCAAGCCGCACAGACACAGCCTCATTCGCATCACCCTGTTGGTCGCCCTGATCGCCGTGGGCGTCTACCTGCTGAACCGCAGCGACGAAGCCGCCAAGCCCGTCACACCCACACCTGCCCCTACGCGCACAGCGTCGTCGTACATTGCCGAAGCCGAGGCTGACGTCACGGCCGGCAAGCTCGACGACGCCATCCTGGCTTACAAGGTGGCGCTGACGCTAGAGCCGGACAACCCGGCCATCGCGCCGCCGCTGGTGCGGCTGATGATTTACCAGAGCCAGGGGCGCAAGGACCGGCTGATCGAAGCGCTGCGAACCGCGCAACGAGCCGTGCGCGCCACGCCCGATAGCGCGCCAGTGCAAGCCGCGCTTGCGCTGGCATTGGACTGGAACGGGCAAATGCTCGAAGCAATCAATGCCGGGCGCACTGCCACCCAACTCGATCCCAATTATGCAGAGGGGTTTGCTTTCCTCGCCGAAGCCTATGCCAACGGCCAAAACTGGCCGCGCGCCCAAACCGCCATCGAGACGGCGCTCAAGCTCAATCCCAACAGCGTGGATGCGCACCGGGTTCAAGGCTACATCCTGGAAACTCAGGGCCGCTTTGGCGAAGCGATCGGCGCGTACCAGCGCGCGATCGGCCTGGCGCCCAAGCTGGCGTTTCTTTACTTGCCCATCGCACGCAACTATCGCGCGTTGGGCAACTTTGACGGCGCCATCATCCAATACCAGAAAGCGCTCGAGCTCGAGCCTGCTCGCGGCGACACACAGGACGAGCTGGGCTACACGCTTTACCTGATGTATGTCGCCTACGGGCGACAATCCGACCTGCAACGCGCAATCACAGCGTTGGACACAGCAACCACAAGCAACCCAGATTATGCCTCTGCGTGGGCGCATTTGGGCATGGCCTATTACAGTCGCCGCAACTATGAAGACGCTATTCCGTCTCTGCAAAAAGCGATCGAACTGGGCGCAACCAAAATTGACTATTACGATACTTTGGGCCTGTCGTATTTTTACATGGATCAGTGCGAACAAGCCATGCCGCTGTTTCAAAAAGCACTAGCCGTAGACCCCAACGATTTGAGCGCACAAGGCGGTACGAACCTGTGCCTGGGCGTAACTGCGACCCCACTGCCACCCACCCGCAAGCCGTAGCCATTTTGGAACGGAGGAGACCATGAAACTCGTCTTGGCTGTGATTCAAAACGAAGATCAAGACGCATTGACGGAAGCGATGGAGACTGAAGGCTTCAGCGTCACACGCATCGGCTCCAGCGGCGGATTCCTGCGCGCGAGTAACGTCACGCTGATGACGGCTGTAGAAGATAACCAGGTGGATCGGGTGTTGGCGCTCCTTGGCAAATACTGCAAACGCCGCACCAAACATCTGCATCCCTGGGTGCCGAGCATGGAAGCGCGTGAGCGCTTTCTCGGCGCAATTCCAGTCGAGGTTGGCGGGGCGGCAGTGTTCGTCCTCAACCTGGAACGGGTAGAAAAAATCGGCTGAAAAGTTAGCAGACAGCCTGACAAACTGCCCAAAAAGGGTCTTGACAAGCCATATTTCCTGTGGTATCATTTCGGTCGGTTAGCACTCATTTTTAGCGAGTGCTAACCGACTTTGTTTGCTCAACATTTGCAACTCATAAATCCACAGGAGGACATGAAATGGCTAGCAAGTTGAAAATGAATCTCAAGCCGTTGGGTGACCGCGTGGTGGTGGAACCGGCTGAAAAAGAGGAACGCACTGCCAGCGGTATCATTTTGCCTGAGACGGCCAAGGAAAAGCCGCAGGAAGGCGAGATTCTCGCCGTTGGGCCGGGCCGCCGCGATGACGAGGGCAAGCTCATTCCGATGGACGTCAAGAAAGGCGACATTGTGCTATACGCCAAGTACGCCGGCACCGAAGTCAAGATCGAAGAAAAGAAGGTCCTCATCCTCAAAGAGAGTGACATTCTTGCGATTGTCGAAAAGTGAACTACCTGCGTCATTGCGAGGCGAAGCGCCGAGGAAATTCCGGCACAGAGATTGCGTCGCCCCTGCGGGGCTCGCAATGACAACCGAGTAATCAAAGGGAGAGAATAAAATGGCAAAGCAACTCGTTTTCAGTGAAGAAGCTCGCCGCAAACTCAAGACCGGCATTGACACCCTGGCGAACGCGGTCGTCACGACGCTCGGTCCCAAGGGCCGCAACGTTGCGCTCGACAAGAAATACGGCGCGCCCACCATCACGCACGACGGCGTGACGGTGGCGAAGGAAATCGAACTCAAAGACCCGTATGAGAACATGGGCGCGCAACTCCTCAAGGAAGCCGCCACCAAGACGAACGACATCGCCGGCGACGGCACCACCACCGCGACCGTTCTGGCGCAGACTATCGTGAACGAGGGCCTCAAGATGGTTGCCGCCGGCGCGAACCCAATGCTGCTCAAGCACGGCATCGAAGCCGCGACGGATGCCGTGGTCGCTTCGCTCAAGAAGCAATCCGTCTCGGTCAATGACAAGAACGACATTGCCCACGTGGCGGCCATCTCCGCGGCCGACAGCGAAATTGGCGACCTCATCGCCGAAGTGATGGACAAGGTCGGCAAGGACGGCGTCATCACCGTCGAGGAAAGCAAAGGCCTGGCGTTCGAGAAGGAATACGTCGAGGGCATGCAGTTCGACCGCGGCTACATCAGCCCGTACTTTGTCACCAGTTCCGAGACGATGGAAGCTGTCCTCGAAGACCCCTATATCCTGATCCACGATAAAAAGATTTCTGCCGCCAGCGACATTGTGCCACTGCTGGAAAAATTGGTCCAGAAGGGCAAGCGCGATTTGGTCGTCATCGCCGAGGATATGGACGGCGAAGCGCTGGCGACGCTGGTGCTCAACAAGCTGCGCGGCATGTTCAACCTGCTGGCCGTCAAGGCGCCGGGCTTTGGTGATCGCCGCAAGGCCATGCTCGAAGACATCGCCATCCTCACCGGCGGCACCGTCATCACCGAAGAGCTGGGCCGCAAGCTCGAATCGGCGACGCTCGAAGATTTGGGCCGCGCGAGCAAGCTCATGGCCGACAAGGACAACACGACCATCATCGAAGGCGCCGGCAAAGACACCGCGATCAAGGGCCGCATCGAGCAGATCAAGGCCGAGATGGAAAACACGACCAGCGACTATGACAAGGAAAAGCTGCAAGAGCGGCTGGCCAAGCTGGCCGGTGGCGTCGCCATCGTCCGCGTCGGCGCTGGCACCGAAGTCGAGCTGAAGGAAAAGAAGCACCGCGTGGAAGACGCGCTGTCCGCGACCCGCGCCGCGGTTGAGGAAGGCATCGTGGTCGGCGGCGGCGTGGCGCTCATCAACGCCATCCCGGCACTTGACAAGGTCAAGATGGAGTACGAAGACGAACAAATGGGCGTCAACATCGTGCGCCGCGCGCTAGAAGCCCCGCTCAAGGGCATCGTCGAAAACGCGGGCATGGATGGCGCCGTCGTCCTCGAGAACATTCGCTCCAAGCAGAAGGAAGAAAAGAACAAGAACATTGGCTACGATGTGATTGCGCAGGAATACACCGATCTGGTCAAGCGCGGTATCATTGACCCGGCCAAGGTGACGCGCAGCGCCGTGCAGAACGCCGCGTCCATCGCCGCCATGATCCTGACCACCGAAGCGCTCATCACCGACATTCCCGAAAAGAAGGAAGCTCCGCAGATGCCGCCCGGCGGCGGGATGGATTACTAATCGCAAGCCTGAAGTCAGAAGCCGGAAATCAAAAGGCCCCTCCAAGTCGAGGGGCCGTTTTTTTCACCGCAGAGAAGCAGAGGCCGCAAAGAATTTCTGAAGAAAACTCGGCATTCTCTGCTCGGTCCGCAGTTGTTATTTGCCTAACTGGCTGGCGCGGCTGATCAGTTGCGCGAACTCGGCCACGTCCTTGTCTTCCGACAACGCCTGCTTCATGCGCTGGGCCAAACCTTGCACGTTCTCCAAGCTTGAACCCCTGGCCCAGTAGCTTGCGCGCAAAACCTCGGCGTACTCGGCAACGACAGCGGCGAGCTTGAAGCTGGGCGAGGTCGCGTCGAATGAGCTGGCGAACTGCGTGCGCGCAAATGTCTGATTGATCTCGCTTACCTTGCCGGCCTCGGGGTCTTGATAGCGCACGTACACGATCAGCGCGTTACCCTGTTGACTGGGCGGCGCTTCATCCTTGAACCTGACCTCGTACAGCGCAGTGACGTTGTGCCCCGCGCCGACCTCGCCCGCGTCCACTGTGTCATTGCGAAAGTCCTTGTTCTCGATCGCGCGGTTCTCGTATCCGATCAGGCGAAAGCGGCTGACGACGGCAGGGTTGAAATCTACCTGCACTTTGGCATCTTTGGCGATGACTTGCAGCGTGCCCGTCAGGTTTTCGACAAAGACACGATGCGCCTGCTCGACCGTATCCACGTAAGCATAGTTGCCGTTGCCCTTGTCGGCGAGTTGCTCCAACAGCACGTCGTTATAATTGCCCATGCCCACGCCAATCGTCGAAAGCGTGATGTCGCGCCCGGCATATTCTTTAGCCTGCGCCAGGATCGCATTCGCATTCGTGTCGCCGACGTTAGCGACGCCGTCCGAGCAAAGAATCACATGATTAATCGCTCCCTTACGATATGCCCGCGAGGCCATCTGATATGCCAGCGTCAGCCCGCCTTCGACGTTAGTCGAGTTCTCGGGCCGCAAGCTATTGACCACCGACATGATTCGGCTTTTGTCAGAAGCCGGTGTAGGCTGCAACACCTCGCGCGCCTGCGTGCTAAAGACGACGATGCCAACTTGATCAGTGGGACGCAATTCGTTGACCAGCATCCCTAGCGCCTGCTTGACCATTTCCAGCTTTTGATTGTCGCCCATCGAGCCGGACACGTCAACCAGAAAGGTCAGCATGGCATCCTTCCGCTGCGAAGCGTCAATGCGCTTACCTTGCAGGCCAACGCGCAAGAGATAGTAGCCTTCACCAAAGGGCGACGGCGCGCCTTCCAGATGGATAGCAAACGCGCCGGTCTCGGGACCGGCATAGTTGTAGTTGAAATAGTTGACGTACTCTTCGACGCGCACGGACTCGGCGGGCGGCAGGTGTCCATCGGCGATGTATTTGCGCATGACCGTGTATGAAGCCGTGTCCACATCCATCGCAAAGGTGGACAGGTGCTCTTCCCTCGTGTCAATCAGTGGATTGACGCCATAGTGCTGGAAGAACATGTCAGCCGGCCAGGACTCGGGCGGCAAATCGGGATTGGGCGTTTGAGGGAGCGGCGTAATGATCACTTGACTCCCCGGCCTGCTGACGACGGCGACGGGGATCGGTGTTGCTGCCGGTGCGGCAGCGGGCATAGCGGGGGCTGAAGTTGGTGCTGGTGCTTGGGTTGGAGCAGCAGCGGCCTTGCTTTGCACCTGAAGCGGCGCGGGCGTCGCTGCCGCGCCACATGCAGTAAGCGTCAGCACGGCAACACAAACAAACACGAACGCGACATTGAGCATAGAGCGGGTTTTCATCTTTTCCTCCTGCTTTGTGAGACCTCCGTGGTCTGCAAGACTTTAGAGGTCTGTTGGTTGAATCTGCTTGTTACACGCAGGTCGGGGCGATTTTGTTCAGTCACGCATGGCCGAATTGTCCGCTTTGCGCTCTACGATGGTTGTGCTTGATTATGGCTTGTCAATGGCCAGAAGCAGAGATATACTAATCCACGCCAAGCAAACCGGGACACCTGTCATATCTCCTGGAGAGCCAAAATGAGTGAACTAGCCGCCCCCCCACAGGCGAGTATCTTGGTCATTGACGATTCAGCTACCAATTTGCGGCTGTTAGATCGGATTTTATCAAGTCGCGGTTACTCGGTGCGACTGGCATCCGGCGGCGCGCAAGGGCTCGAGTGCGCACAAACAAATTCCCCCGATCTGATCCTGCTGGACATCATGATGCCTGGCATGAACGGCTATGAAGTTTGTGGACGGCTCAAGGTCCACGAGCAAACCCGTGACATTCCCGTTTTATTTATCAGCGCCCTGGATGCCACCGAGGACAAGGTGAAAGCCTTTGAGGCTGGCGGCGAAGACTATGTGACCAAGCCTTTCGAACATGAGGAGATATTGGCTCGCGTGGCCACTCATCTTGCTTTGCGCAGGCTGCAAAAGCAGGCTCAAGTCGCCAACCGCGAATTGGCTATGCGCCTTGAGGAATTAGATGCTGCTAATGTGGAATTGCAAACGCGCAACGCCGAGTTGGATGCTTTTGCACACACCGTGGCCCACGATCTCAAGAATCCTCTGCACCTCATCTTGGGTTATGCTGAGATGATGGCAGACGAGTATGCCAACCTGCCGCCACAGGAAATGGTCTACCACCTGCGCCAAATCGAGCAATTCGTGATCAAGATGAACAGCATCATTGACGAGCTTCTGTTGCTGGCCGGGGTGCGTGATGCCGAGGTGGATCTGATCCCTTTGGACATGGCGGGCATCGTGGCCGAAGCACTAAAGCGCCTGGGTCTTTTCGTCAACGAGTATCATCCCAGATTTATCCTGCCCGAGGCGTCGGCGTGGCCGGCAGCATTGGGCCACGCGCCGTGGATCGAAGAAGTGTGGATCAATTATCTCAGCAACGCTCTCAAATACGGAGGCCAGCCGCCACGACTGGAATTGGGCGCAGACAGACAGCCCGTCGGCATGGTTCGCTTTTGGGTGCGCGATAATGGCAAGGGCCTCGCGCCGGAAGAACAAGCGCGACTGTTCACGCCGTTCACGCGGCTCGATCAGGTGCGGGCTAAAGGGCATGGATTGGGGCTTTCTATCGTGCGGCGCATCGTGGAAAAACTCGGCGGGCAAGTTGGCGTGGAAAGTCAGGCGGGGCAGGGCAGCACCTTTTTCTTTACTTTGCCGGCTGCGTAAATCACGTTTCACTCTATTGTTGTCCGGGCAATTCCTCCAGCGGTTTTATCGTCCTTCGTCATTTGAACTTTTTTCCCCGTTGCTGCGTGTAATGAGCAGCAACCAGACTCGCACAAGGGGAGGCGGCCATGCCTGTTGCCACCGAAGACTTGATCCGCCGCTTTCAACGCGGCCAGCCCGGCGCGTTCGACGCGCTGTTCGAGCGGTACAAAGACTATGTCTTTCGCGTCGCGTTTTTCGTCACCCGCAACAGCGGCGATGCCGAAGAAGCCACGCAAGAGACGTTTCTCGATTTGCTTCACGCCCTGCCGCGCTTCAAAATCGAAGGCCCCGCCCGTTTTGAAACGTGGCTCTACAAGATCACCGCCAACCGCTGCCGCAGCCGCTTCAGGCGCAAGCGTCCCCCTTCCGCCGATTGGGACGAACTGGCCGAAGAGCTTGTCGCCGGCGTCAACGGCGATCCCGAACACTCGGCGTTCAAGCGCGAGACGTGCGATGCGATCTGGCAGGCAGTGGACGGTCTGCCCGCCGCGCAGCGTGAAGTGATCGCGTTGCGTTATTTGAGTGACCTTGCATACAACGAGATAGCCGAGGTATTGGGTATTAGCCAGGGCACGGTCAAGTCGCGGCTGTTTTACGCGCACCATGCCTTGCAGAAAAGCCTCACACCTGTAGCCAGCGAGCTGGTCAGAACGGGGGTGGAACTATGACTGAGCATGTGATCGAAGAGTTGATGGCTTACCTCGACGGCGCGCTTTCGCCCGAGGAAACTGAGCGCGTCAAAGCGCACTTGCAAGGATGCGAGTCCTGCCACGCCGAGCTTGCCCGCATGACCGCGCTGCGCACCGACCTCGCAGCGACGCTGCACACTCGTATGGCGCACATCCGGCTAAACGGCGCGGCCACCGAGCGCATCCGCGCGAGGATTCAGGCCGAGCAGAACATGCCCACGTTCATGCAGTTTCTCTCGAACCTGGCCACGCTCTTTGCGCCGATCGTGCGGCGGCGATACGCCCTGGCGCAAGCGACGCTGGCGGTGCTCGTCATCATCTTTAGCGTAGCCGCGTGGAACGCGACGACGTTTACCGCTCGCGCCGACGATCAAGAGACGATTGTCCTGGGCCAGGATCAGTTCGCGCCCGGCAGCCCGGCCAGCGTGCGCGTCGTCGTGCGCTCGGTGACGACCGGCAAACCGATTGAGGGCGCGGATGTCAATGTCGCCTTGCAGAGCAACAAAGCGCCCATCACCTATAACGGCAAAACCGACTCGACCGGCTCGGCCAATGTCTCGCTAAACATTCCGGCGGACATGGAAGGCAAAGCCACGCTTATCGTGCAGACGCGCTCGTCGCTCGGCAAAGACCGCATCGAGCGACCGGTGGAAATCAAGCGCTCGTTCAAGCTGTTCCTTTCGACCGACAAGCCGGTCTACCAGCCCGGCCAGATGATTCACCTGCGCGCGCTCGCGCTCGACGCGTTCGATCATCACGCGATGGCCAATCAACCGGTCGAGTTCATCGCCAGCAATCCAAACGGTGACAAAGTGTTCCGGCAAAAAGTCAACACGTCGGCCTTTGGCATCGCCAGCGCCGATTTCCAACTCGCCTCGCAGATCATCACGGGCAAATACAATTTGCAGGCCGTGATGGGCGATACGACCAGCGAACGGACGGTCGAAGTCAAGCCGTATGCATTACCCAAGTTCAAAGTCATCGTCGAGACTGACCGCCCATACTACCAGCCCGGCGCACAGGTGACGGGCAATGTGCAGGCCGACTACTTTTTCGGCAAGCCCACGTCCGATGCGCGGGTCGAGCTGCGCGGCTACACCTACGACCCGGATCGCCGCCAGACAGTCGAAATCTTTGGACAGACCAACGCTCAGGGCCGCTTTCACTTTGAGTTCAATTTGCCGCCCACGGCAGTCGGCGGTCAGGGCGGCAAAGACACTGCGACGTTTGACATCGAAGTGGCGGTGATTGATCAGGCCGAGCATCGCGAAGAAGTGAGCAAGGGCCTGACCATCGCCAGCAATCCTCTCGTGATTGATGCCGTCGCGGAAAGTGGCACGCTGCGACCGGGCGTCGAGAACATCGTGTATATCCTCGTCTCGTATCCCGATGGACGACCGGCCAAGGCGACGGTGACGCTCAACAACAGCCAGCCAATTCAGACAGGCGAGTACGGCCTGGCCGAGTATCGTTTCGTCGCGCCCTCCTCATCGTCTGGCGCGTGGTTCAACGTTACGGCGCAAGATAACACGGGGGCAACGGCAACCAAGCAAATCAATCTCAAGACAGATGACCAGGGTGGAACAATTTTGCTTCGCACCGAACGCGCGGCCTATCGTGTGGGCGAGACGCTCAAGGCCGAAGCGTTGACGACCGCGCAAGCAGGAGCGGTCTACCTCGACCTGGTCAAAGACAATCAGACCATCGCCGCGTTCAGCGCGCCGATTAAAGATGGTCACGCGACGTTCGCCATTGACCTGGACGCGGCCATGTTCGGCACGCTCGAACTGCACGCTTACAACGTCCTGCCCGATGGCGGCATCGTGCGCGACACGCGCCTCGTCGTCGTGGATCAGGCGCAAGACCTCAGCATCGGCATTGGCGCAGATCGGCAGACCTATCGCCCCGGCGACACAGCGCACATGGCGATGACGACGACGCTGCAAGGTGACAAGTCGGTGCAATCGGCGCTGGGCATCGGCATCGTGGACGAATCGGTCTATGCGGTGCAGGATCAAGCGCCGGGCTTCGCGCGTCTCTACTTTTTGCTCGAAAAGGAGTTGCTTGAACCGAAGGTGGATGTGAGCGGCTTTGACGTGCCGACGCTGCTCGCGCCGCCCAATGCGACAGTTCAGCTAGCGCAAGACACGGCGGCCAAAGCTTCGTGGGCTGGCAGTCCCGCTACGCAGTTTGCCTTCGACATTCGCTCGCGCCTGCAAAAGCTAAGTGACCTGGCTGGTCAAAAAGTCAAAGCCTTCATCGCGCTTTCCGGCACCTTGAGCAAGACGCTCGTCGTCCTGCCTATCCTTGCGCTCATCGTCCTCATCTGGGGGCTGCGCCCGAGCGGCGTGTTGGGCAAGGCCGTGCGAACGGTTGGCAAGTGGACGCTCCTGGCTATCTTTGTGGCGCCGTTTGTTGCCATCGCCCTGTACGTCGGGCTGTGGATCATGAGCGTGCTTTTTGGCCCGCTGGCCGTGATCCTCGCTGCGCTGGTGTGGCTGGCCGCATGGGCGTGGCTGGCGCTCTATGCCTGGCGCATCAACGACCCGCGCGCGCAGTTGATGGCGGGCCTCACGATGGCCTACACGCTGCTCGGCGTGCTGATGGCCTACGTGGCAGAAAATGGCGGCGACCTCACGGGCAGCGCGTTGACGTGGACGCTCGTGGCCTTTGTCGTGATGATCTTTGTGCTGGTGATCTTTGGGCAAGGCTTGCGACTCGAAGGCAAACGACGAGCCGCGTGGGCATCTACCCTGGTCGGATTCCTGTGGCTGCCCGTCGTCGTCGCAGCGGCAATGAGTGGATCGCACTCGCTGTTCGTGCGGTCGCTCGGCAATCCAGTAGCATACTCTGGGCCAATCGGTTGGCTGTCCGGTTGCGCGCCCGCGGCTATGCCAACGCCTGCGCCGCCGGCCAAGGGACAGGTCTCCGCGCCTACTTCTGCACCTGCGGCGATGCCCGCTCCCACCCAAGCAGCTGCGCCGACCGCAGCGCCTGCGGCACAACCGACCCAGGTAGCGGCAGCCGCCAAGCCGGCCGGCCAAGCCGCGCCAGCGGAGCCAGTGCGGCTGCGCCAGTTCTTTCCAGAGACGATGTACTGGAACCCTGAAGCCCTCACCGACAAAGACGGCAAGCTCAAGATCGACGTGCCGCTCGCGGATAGCATCACGACCTGGCGGCTCACCGCGCTGGCTTCCACGCAAAATGGGCAGATCGGCTCGCAGACTTTTGGTCTGCGCGTGTTCCAGGATTTCTTTATCGACCTCGACCTGCCGGTGCAACTAACGGTTGACGATGAAGTGGCTGTGCCAGTGGCAGTCTATAACTACCTCACGCAAACCCAACAGGTGAGATTGGAGATCACGTCTGCCTCTTGGTTCGAGCTAATGGACGACCCGGTCAAGACGATCAGTATCGCCGCCAATGACGTTGACGTGGTGTACTTTCGCATCAAGGCCAAGCAGTTTGGCATCGGTCGCATGACGGTGACGGGTCGCGGTAGCCTGATGTCGGACGCCATCGCCAAAGATGTCCAAGTCGTGCCGAACGGCTCACAGGTGCGGACGACTAAGAGCGATTATCTCGCGGGCAATACCGAAGCGACTATCGTCATCCCGACGCAGGCCATCGCAGGCACCGCGCGCATCGAGGTCAAGCTGTACGCGGGACCTTCGGCGCAAATCGTCGAAGGGCTGGACGCGTTGCTGCGGATGCCCAATGGCTGCTTTGAGCAGACCTCGTCCACGCTTTACCCGGACATTTTGATCTTGGACTACCTGCAACGCACCAACCGAGTTGCACCCGAAGTCAAAATGAAGGCGACAAGCTTTATCGCCGCCGGATACCAACGCCTGCTCACCTACGAAGTCAAGGGCGGCGGATTCAGCCTGTTCGGCAATCCGCCCGCCACGCTGATGCACACCGCCTACGGGCTGATGGAATTCTCCGATATGGAGCGCGTGTACGACGCGGTGGATCGCGCCGTCATCGAGCGCACCGCGCGCTGGCTGCTGAGCCAGCAGGGCGGCGATGGCGCGTGGGGCGGACAAGGCTCGGCCGGGTACATGGAAAGCTGGACGACGCTCAAGAACGACAAGCTGCCCACGACAGCTTATATCACCTGGGCGCTGATTGAAGCAGGCTATGGCAACGACTCTGGCACGCAACGCGCACTCGGGTACCTGCGCGCGCATTGGAGCGAGGGCGATGATGCGTACACGCTGGCGCTTGTCGCCAATGCGCTTGCCGCAGCCAAAGACAGCGCGGCGCAATCGGCGTTGGACAAGCTCGCCTCGTTCGCCGTGCGCGATGGCGACATGGCCCGCTGGACCGCTCGCACGCAATCGTTCACAGGCGCGTCGGGCAACGTGGCCGATCTCGAGACGACCGCGCTCGCAACTCAGGCGCTCTTGCGCGGACGAAGCAATACGAGCACCGCGCAGGCCGCACTCAAGTATCTCACGCGCACCAAGGATAGCTTTGGCACGTGGGAATCCACGCAGGCCACGATCCTTTCGCTCAAGGCATTCCTGGCTTCGTTCGACGCTGGCGCATCGCAGGCCGCCAACGCTACGGTCAATGTCTCGCTCAATGGCGGGCAGCCGCAGACAGTCCACATCACAGCGGAGAACGCAGATGTGGTGCACCTGATCGCTTACGACGATGGCGTCAACAATGGCGACAATCGCATCAGCCTGCGCGTGAGCGGACAGAACACGGAGAACCTGGTATATCAAGTCACGGCGCAATCGTATGTGCCGTGGGCAAGTGTGCCGCCCGCCACATCCGCGCCGATAGACATTAGCGTGACGTACGACAACAGCAATCTGTTCGTCGGCGACGAGCTGACAGCTCAAGTACAGATCACGCTCAATCAGCAGACCAAGACGCAGTGGGCCATCGTTGACCTGGGCGTGCCGCCAGGCTTTGAGGTCGTGACGGAAGACCTGGACAATCTGATTCGCCAGAGCGATACGCTGGCAACCAAGATTCGCCGCTATGAACTGACTGGCAAGCAGATCATCCTGTACATGGAAAACCTGGATTACAAGATCGGCTTCGGCTATCGCCTGCGGGCCAAGCTGCCGCTCAAGGCGCAAGTGCCGCCGTCGTCGGTGTACGATTACTATAATCCCGACGTGTCGGGCAATCAGCCGCCTTCGCTGGTCAGTGTGCAGACGAGGCCGTGACAGTTGACGAAGGTCGAATGTCGGGTGTGGAGAGTCAAGGCTAAAGAAGGGCGGCGCGAGGTGTTGTGCATCTCGCGCCGCTCTTGTAGTACAACGACGATGCGTGATGTTCTGTGGTATCATTGGAATTTGAGAACTGCGTGTGACCAGGGAGGGAATCATGCCAAGTGAAAAGCTCAATCGTTCATCGGCGTGGACGCCGCCTGCGGATTGGATCAAGATCACGACGATGGACGCGCACACGGAAGGCGAACCGTTCCGCGTCATCGTGAGTGGCTTTCCCGAGCCGCAGGGCAATACGATCCTCGAACGACGCCACTACACAAAGGAACATTGGGATCACCTGCGGACGGCGTTGATGTGGGAGCCGCGCGGTCACGCCGACATGTACGGCTGTCTCATCACGCCGCCTGTGACGCCCGAAGCCGATTTCGGCATCCTGTTCATGCACAACGAGGGCCTGAGCACGATGTGCGGTCACGGCATCATCGGCATCGCAACGGTGGTGCTGGAAACGGGGATGCTCTCCATGACCGCGCCGGAAACCAGGCTCAAGATTGATACGCCCGCTGGACTGGTTACGGCGTACGCCAGGATAGATAATGGGCACGTCAAAAGCGTCTACTTTCATAACGTGCCGTCGTTCGCGGCGGCTCTGGATGAAGTGATAGATGTGCCGGGCGTGGGCCGGGTGAAATACGATCTGGCGTTTGGCGGCGCGTTTTACGCCTACGTTCAGGCCGAACAAGTCGGGCTGACCTGCACACCCGAGAGTTTTCGCGCCTTGATCGAAAAAGGCATGGCGATCAAACGAGCCGTCATGGCAAACCGTCCCATCGTGCATCCGTTCGAGCCGGATTTGAACTTTTTGTACGGGACGATTTTCATCGGCCCGCCCGTGAGCCAAGACGCGCACAGTCGCAACGTCTGCATCTTTGCCGAGGGAGAAGTAGACCGAAGCCCGACCGGCACAGGCGTCAGCGGTCGCGTGGCGATTCATTACGCGCGCGGCGAGATCGCGCTGAATCAACCCATCGTCATCGAGAGCATCATCGGCAGTTCGTTTACCGGGCGCGTGATTGGCGCCACCACGTTCGGCCCATATCCCGCCGTTTTGCCGGAGGTGGAAGGCCGAGCGTTTATCACCGGTCGAAACGAATTTCTGATTGATCCGAACGACCCGCTCAAGCACGGGTTCATTCTGCGCTAGAGCAAATGTGGAGCAAAGCGGCGCGAGGTCATTGATGCTCGCGCCGCTTTTGCTTGCAACCACAGTTCGTGATGTTCTGTGGTATCATTGGAATTAGAAACACATGCGCCTGTGCGCCGTGCAGGTGTTTGTCATTTGAGATTTGACACTTGAAACCTTGGCACATTCTACTCGCTTCACTCCTGCTCGTCCTCTTTGCCGCGCAAGTCGCGCTCGGATCGTCCGCCAACTCGGCGGCATTTGACGAAGAGTATCACCTTGCGGCGGGCTATGCCTATCTTCGCACGGGCGACCCGCGCCTCGCAACCGAGCATCCGCCGTTGGTGAACCTGTGGAACGCGCTGCCGCTCACGTTCCTCAATCCCACGCTTTCGCTCGATAGTCCCGCCTGGCAAAACGCCATCCCTGACGATTTTGGCGATGCGTTCCTCTGGCAAGACAATTTAGACAAAGCCGTGCGAATGGTCTTGCTGGGACGTTTGCCCATCATCGCATTGGGTGTACTGTTGGGCGCAGTCGTCTTTCGCTGGACGCGCGAGATGTTCGGCGTCAAAGCTGCACTGCTCGCACTGGCGTTGTACGCTTTCGATCCAAACCTTATCGCAAACGCACGCCTTTCGACGACCGACCTGGGACTGGCCGCCGCGATGACGGTTGCGATGTGGCGTTTGTGGGCCTGGCTGAGAAAGCCGACCTGGCTGAACCTCGCCTGGGTCGGCGTTGCGGCGGGCGCGGTGATGGCAGCCAAGTTCACGGGCTTGATGCTCGCGCCGATGTTTGTGCTGGTGACGCTGGTTTACCCTGCTAGCCCAATGATGAATCATCGGGCTGAAAAAGCCAAGCCAGCTAAAGCTGGCTCCACCCAGGGCGATTCATCGCCCTCCGCTCTTTCAGCCCGGACATTCACGTCCGGGCGGCTGCGCCGATTATTGTCTCTCGCGCTCGCCGCTCTCGTCGCCCTCCTCGTCATCTGGGCCGTATACGGATTCGAGATTCGCAACGGACTGCCTGCGGCAACATACTGGCGCGGACTGGTCAAGATTTACACCGAGTACTCGCAGGGCTATCCCACCTTTCTGTTCGGCCAGGTGAGCCGCACCGGATGGTGGTACTATTTTCCCGTGACCTTTGCGCTCAAGACGCCTTTACCCACACTGATCCTCCTCGCCGTAGGCGTTGCGCTTAGCTTCGCACAAAGAACATGGCGATATGCGTCTGCCGCGCTCATCCCGCCTGCCCTTGCGATGACGGCGGCGATGTTCAGCCCGCTCACAATTGGCTATCGGCACATCTTGCCAGTGCTTCCGTTTGCCATTATCATGGGCAGCAACGCGATCAATCTGCAATTCGGCGGGGCATCACATATCGCCGCACAGAGTCGCATGTTACGCACCACGTTTTACGTTTTACTCGTCTGGCTCATGGCAAGCGCCGCGTTCATCTTTCCACACCATCTTTCCTATTTCAATGAACTCGCTGGCGGGCCAGGCAACGCCGACAAACTCCTGGTGGACTCGAACCTGGACTGGGGACAAGACCTGCCCGCGCTCAAAGCATGGATGGACAAGTATAAAATTGACCAAGTCAACCTTGCGTACTTTGGCACGGCGCTTCCCGAAGCCTATGGCGTGCAATATCTGCCGCTGCCCAGCTTTTTGCGTTTCGTGGCTGGACCCGAAATGGACTCGTACGATCCAAACTCGCCTGCGCCGGGCTGGTACGCCATCAGCGCGACCAGCTTGCGGCTGGGGCTGATGTACCGTATGTCCGAAATGTACGCGCACTTTCGCGACATGAAACCTGTCGCACGCGCAGGCTATTCTATCCTCATTTACCACGTCAGCTATCCACCCGATGCAACCGTAGATCGCGCTGTCGTGATTGGCAAGCCGATACCTTACGTCAGAGCAGAGACGCTGGGGTACAAACCCGATCATCGCCTCATCGCCAAGTGGGCCGACAATCCCGAGGTGTTTATCTTTGCGATGAACGGCCCGGCGCGCTACATCGCTCCCGACCCGCTGCCGTTCGACCGCCTATTGCGCGAAGCCTTCCTCGCCACCGCGAAACAAGACCCTGAACCACAGGAAGGCCCCGACGTCGCGCTGATCGCAGACTTGCGCCCACTCGTCGAGTCACACCTGCCCGAGTGGCAGGCAACCTTGCCGCTCAACAGACCTGCCAATTTCGATGGCAAGCTCGCCCTCGTCGGCTATCGAGTCGGATCGTCCAATGTAGCGCGCGGAGATGCGCTTGACCTGACGACTTACTGGCAAGTCACTGGCGAGCTTGCTCCGCCCATCGCATTCTTTGCGCATGTCCTAGACGGCGAGCAGCACATCGTTGGCCAATACGACGGCTGGGGCACGGCCATTCGCGGGCTGGAAATTGGCGATGTGATCGCTCAACGCGTCCGCATCCCTGTCGAACGTAACGCGCCGCCTGGCAACTATCGCCTGCAAATCGGCGTCTATGCGCCGGACACGATGACGCGCTGGCCGCTCGAACTGGCTCCAGGCGCAAGCGCCGATTCGCTCTCGCTCACTCCCATCACCGTGCGGTGACGCTGTTTGACGCTCCTCTCAAAAACGGCTATACTCGCTTTGCATTTTCCATAGGAGGCGCTTGGTGCAAATTCGATTGGCGCAAGTTGCGGATGCCGCAGAGATCGCCCGCGTCCACGTGGACACGTGGCGCGCAGCGTATCGAGGTATCGTGCCAGATGCCCATTTGAACTCGCTGACCTACGAGCAACGCGAGCAGCGCTGGCGCGATAATTTCGCAGCGGCCAGCCCAGGCGTCTTTCTCTACGTCGCTACCGATGACGACAGCCGCGCTATCGGCTTTGCAGGCGGCGGACCCGAACGCGGCGGCGACCCCACCTACAAGGGTGAGTTGTACGCTCTCTATCTGCTCAAGAGTTACCAGAGCCAGGGCATTGGCCGCGAACTGACACTCACCGTCGCCCGTCATCTCGCCCAACAAGGTTATTCTTCGATGCTGGTGTGGGTATTGGCGCAGAATCCGTCGCGCAAGTTTTATGAGGCGCTGGGCGGCAAATACCTGTACGAAAAGCCGATCACCATCGGCGGCGCAGAATTGATCGAAGTGGCGTATGGCTGGCCGGACCTCGACACGCTCATCCGTGCGCACAAGACAACCGAATCAAGTCAATGAGGCGCACATGGCAAACTATCCTGCACCCGCTCCCGATCCTTTTGATTTTTCCGGCGGCTCGACCGGCGTGTTATTGATTCATGGCTTTACGGGCAGCGCGGCCGAGTTTCGCCCGATGGGCGAGTATCTGGCCGACAAAGGCTACACCGTTGTCGGGCCA
>Ga0315268_10003369_pt1 | contig 17641 bp, 19 predicted proteins | sample C1_top_MG_FD_204535 | JGI IMG/M metagenome (GOLD analysis project Ga0315268, IMG submission 204535) | Sediment microbial communities from Yellowstone Lake, YNP, Wyoming, USA - C1_top | ecosystem: Environmental > Aquatic > Freshwater > Lake > Sediment | place: USA: Wyoming | collected 2017-08-01
TCCACTTCAGGTTTTTCTTCAAGCGGTTCGTCGCCGCCGAGGAGAACCCTGAGCGACTTCACTTCTTCCTTAAGCATACTGACTTCGCTTTCCAATGCTACGGCCTTTGAATTGGCCATCTTTTTCAGTTCGTCGATTTCCAGCATAAGATTCTTTCTTTCAGATTCTAGCGTTCTAATCCGTTCAACAATGCTTTTGAAATTGCTCATTAACTCAACGCGTCCCGTTTCTCCCTTCTCTGCCTCATAGTAGCCGTATGGACACATTTAAGATTTTTGCAGAACCAAAAACGCAGCAACTTTTCAAATATCGAGAATGAATCTCAACGTGACTTTTCCCTTTTCTCTGATTATTTCCATCCTATGATACGTAACAGCCTTAACGCCAACTTTCTGAAGATGCTTCCTCGCGTCAAACTTCTCTCCCCAAATCTTCGCCCTGAGACTGAAACCTGTTGAAGTACGTTCCATATACGAGATATCGAATTTTGAGTAGAGCATTCCGTTTATTTCGGCCTTTACAAGCAGGGCTTCAAGCCAACTGTAAAGCAAGGCATACTCATCCTGCCCTTCGACTTCAACTCGATCCTCACTTGACGGACTGATCTTTTCAGCCTCGGTCATGACTTCAAACATTGCCAGAGCAGCGTTTTCAAAAGCCTCAGTCATATCCTTCCCATAGGCAGCAATGTACGCGTCCGCGGTGTGCTCCAGAAACTCAAAACGTTTTTTCTCAACCATTTCCTTGACCAAGAGGATATTGACGTGACTCTTTTTAAAACGATTTGCACTCAACTGAAAGTAAAAAGGCTTAATTTAACTGCCGTCTAACGTGATTCAACGCTGAGGAGGAAAAGAACCGTCTCCAAGAAGACAGTAGTCCTGGAAATCGTATTAGCATACTTTGCCCTTGCATCCATAATTCTCTTGAGCGCCTACTTTTTCCCAACACCAGAACTGTTAGGAAGTGCCGTTCCCGCAATCGTCTCAGTCTTATTGCTCGCTCCCATTTATATCTGGTACAGAAACTATCGCAAGAAGGCACAGTTTTCAAAACAAGTTCTTGCAACAAACAAGCTTAAGGTGCTTCTGTCAGTTCTAGCTCTCTTTCTGTTAGCACTGAGCGTTCGAATTCCATCTGCCCTGTTCTTCGGCTCACCATTCGAAAAGACACCGCTGATCCTGCTCACAATCTCAACAATACTGGTTATCGAAAAAACCGAGATCTCCGCATTCGGTTTTACAACCAGAAAGCTCGGTAAATCCCTTGCTCATGGGCTTGCATTCTTCTTGCTTCTGAACGCATTAACGTTAACCATCGACGATCTACTCGTTTGCGCCTTCACCAATCAAACGCTCTTCCTGTCTTTCAACACTTCGCCCTTCATCCTCTCACTGCCCTTCATGACCCTGTGCGTGGCCATCAGTGAGGAGGGCCTTTTCAGAGGATACATTCAGACACATCTTGAGAAAATCCTCACACCAATGAATGCTATCATCGTTCAAGCGTTCTTGTTCGGAATCTGGCACTTTGTCTGGAATCTTTCACCATTCGACCCCTTTGGCATGGCTCAATACATGTCGGTCACACTTTTCATAGGCCTGCTCTTCGGCTATTTCTACAGCAAGACAAGAAGCCTGCTCCCACTAGTTCTTGCTCACGGGCTCTGGGACAGCGTTGCCCAAGGAGTGGTGGAAAATCAAGCAGCCTCAGGCGCACTAAACGCCGCAGCTCCGGTAGGCCGGTTCTTGACGTTTCTCCTGCCCTACGCAATACCTTTTGCAGTGACCTTTCTTTACATAAAATACGCGGTGAAAAAGATCGGTGATGATCAAACTGGATCCTGAGTGAGACCCAGCGGAATTTTGACGGCATTCTTCAGGAAGGCTTTGCATCGCTTTTCAAACACGTCCGACTGCTGAGCCTTTCTCCGCTCGGACAGATTGGACAAATCGTATCTGATGAGTTCTCGGCACAAAACGATTGATCGGCATCCATAAGACTCTGCTCGAAACAAAAGCCTGGTAGAAATTTTTGTACGACCTCAGATATCTTGAATCGTGGTTGAATGCGAAGAACTCAGGCGATAAGTCTCACTGCAGTATTTGCAGCTCTACACGTTGTGCTCTATTTTTTTCTTTTGGACTTTGGCGAAACTGGGCGATCTACATAGAATCAGTAGAGGGGATAGTTCTAGGCCCAGAAATTGGTTTTTTTGCGGCATTCATGGGCAGTGCAATCGCAAGAATGATAAGACCGGACATTTTTTGGATGTTCGGCATAATCGCTGAACCTGTCAGCGTCTTGATGACAGGACTCCTAGCCAAGGCAAAGTGGAGACCAGTTGTGGCAATTTATGCAATAATGCTTTCAGCCTATTTAATTCACCCGTTTGGAAGAGCACTTCCCTTGTGGACAATCTTGGACATCCTGTTTGGTCTGATCCTCATTTATCCCGCCGCCAGATTTAGTCGTAACCTGTTCGGAGACGACGTTAAACGCCTCACAATTGCCCTGATTCTGATATCATTCGTATGCACAGTCACAGATTCGCTCGTAAGAGTCTTTCTGCTTGTTCCATGCGGTCTCTACACTCTGTTTCCGAATGTTTTCACGGGATTCACAGGACTTTACCTGATCTTTGTCGGAGCTGCTGTCGATTCATACATTGAGGATTTCCTCGTCGTAATCGTAACATTTCTTGTCGGCGTCCCCTTGCTCATCAGCATTCTCAAGTTCAGGCACGGCCACAAACAAGAATAAACCCTCGCGCAAGCTCTCTTGGCTTCGGGGAACATGTTGTGGCAATTCTTAAATGTTCAAGCCTTCAACATTAGCGCTGGTGCGATCTTGCCAAGGCAGCAGTTTAAAAAAGTGTTCATTTTTCTGGACACTGACAAACACGCAAGCCCCTTTGACATACTGACAACGATAGACGCTTTTCCAGACACTACGATACTGAAATATGAGAACGTGACGGTTGAGGATGCAAACGGAATCATTTACGATGCAATGTTCCCCCGAGGACCTGAAGGGGCAAAACACACAAAGATCTTCATCAACGGGCACGACTTCGAACTCACAAACAAAGTCCTCGGGCAAGCCAAAAAATGCATGTTCCCACCCTTTGAACTCGCGATAATAATCGACCCTAGAGGAGCCTACACGACGGCTTCAGCCGCAGTGGCAAAGACTCTTCAACATTCCCTCGGAAAAAAGTTAGGAAGCTTGGAAAACAAGGCGATCACCGTACTAGCGGGCACCGGCCCAGTTGGACAAACTGCCGCAAGGCTTTATGCGTCTGAAAAAGCAAATGTGACCGTGACCTCTCGGTCACTGCAAAAAGCCTCGTTTGTCACGGCCAAAATAAACGAGGAAATTACTGATCATAGAGTGCAAGGCGTTGAAGCCCAGACGTCTGAAGAGATCGGAAAGGCAATCGAAGGAGCAGAAATCATCCTCTCAGCTGGAGCTGCCGGAGCCGAGCTTCTTCCACTGGCGGTGCTCAAGGAGCACGGGAAAAAATGCAAGATCGTGGCAGACATCAACGCTATTCCGCCGTTGGGAGTTGAAGGACTGGACTCAGAAACCGATGGCAAAGAAATGCTGCCCGGAGTCTTCGGTGTGGGTGCGTTAGCCATTGGAAAACTTAAGAACGCGGTCGAAGTAGCGCTCATCAAGAAAGCCACCGAAGAATCAAGAGGAACATACGATTATAAAGCCGCTTATGAAATAGCTAGGAAGACCGTGGTTGAGAAGCTCGAAGACAAGAAACACGTTGAAAGCAGGCAGGAGAAACATTGGCTGCCCTAATACATGCCTTTCATAATGGTTGAAGCGACTCTGTCCAGCTCTTCTTTATCAGGTCTCGAACCGTAATGAGACCCGAATCTCATCCCGAAACCGTCGCCTTTGAATCTTGGAACAACGTGCAAGTGAACGTGAAACACCTCTTGGGACGCGACTTCACCGTCAGCCAAAAGCAAGTTTACTCCCTCACATCTCACGCTTGACCGTCCCAGCCCTTGTGAAACACGCATCGCAACCTTGAAGACTTGTCCGCCGGTTTCTTCGTCCAGGTCGGACAGATGGGCAGCGTGAGCCTTCGGGATCACGAGTACATGTCCCGGGTTAATCGGCTGAGCATCCATGAACGCCAGAACTTTCTCGTCAGAGTACACTACGCTCGCCGGCGCGACTCCTCTCACTATGCGGCAGAAAACACAGCTTTCCAATCACGAATTCCCCAGATGACTGATTTTCGGCAGCTTATATGCGTATTCGTCAAGGATTTGGACGCAGTTCCTCAACATCAGAAGAAGGGGCGGTGCCATTTCCGAGACTAATCGTGTTCGTTCATGAAAAATGAGGTGTTTTCGGGCGGTCCCTCCGAATCATGTTGCCACTTGATTCAAGACAGGGTATCTAACGGTCCGTTTGACCAGGTTGAACTGCCGCGCTGGGCATTAGCTATCGTTGACGGTAAGCTTTAAAGAAAAGTGTTGCATTATTTGTGTAGCCGCATGAGATTCTATGGTCTGAACGGCGATGGTTGAATCTGGCTCAAGCAACGGCGGTGCTTCAGGAAAGGCTATAGTAGCGGAGCATCTCTGTAAGGTTTTCGACACCACGAAAGGCTTTGTGCGGAGAACGAAGACCCATGTTGTGGCCGTGAAGGATATTTCCTTCGAAGTGGACTATGGAGAGCTTTTTGGAATAGTCGGTCCGAACGGCGCTGGCAAGACGACCACGATAAAGATGTTGACCACCATGCTCATTCCGACTTCGGGCAAGGCCCTCATCCTTGGTCTCGACAACCAGAAAGAAGTTGTAAAGATAAGGGAAAAAATCGGAATAGTCCTAGGCGGAGAAAGAGGCCTCTACACAAGAGTGAGCGCCGTGGACAATCTTCGATACTTCGCTGACCTCTATGGAGTGCCCTCAAAAGTTCGGGATAAAAGGGTGAAGGAGCTCTTGGAGTTCATGGGACTCTGGGACAGGGCTCACGACCGTGTGGAAACGTTTTCAAAAGGCATGAAGCAGCGGCTTCACCTAGCGAGAGGCTTGATCAACGATCCGGAAATCATTTTTCTGGACGAGCCCACAGTTGGGTTGGATCCTGAAATCTCCATTGAAACGAGGAACATGATCAGAGAACTGATTGAGAAGGGTAAAACGATTCTTTTGACCACGCATTACATGTTTGAAGCCGATGAGCTGTGCAACAGAGTGGCCGTGATCAGAAACGGGGAAATCGTCGCGCTCGACACGCCTTCAGGATTGAAGAAGTATGTGAAGGATACTACGATCGTGGAGGTTGAAGGCTTCGGCATCACCGAAAAGGAGGTTGCACACTTCAAGGAGATTGCAGACGTGCTTTCGGTGAGCGCTGAATTGGGTGAGAACAAGCAGGTTCTGAAGATTCAGACTTCGAAGGGCTCCGAAATCATCGCTGAAGTACAGCAGATACTTAGAAACAGCCGCATTTACGACATCAAGATCAAAGAACCAACGCTGGAAGATGCGTACTTGCGACTCGTGACGGGCTGAAGCTGGGTGTGGATATGCCGAAAACGTCGACAGTGATTTACAGCGCGTTCAGGATGGCGATGCTGCATTGGATGGCTGATCCGCAATGGGTCATTCCCAACATTATCGCACCCTTTGTTTTCACCTTCGTGGCCTTGACTCTTTTCAAGGATTCCACCGGACCGTTCGGGTTGTACGCAGTCTTAGGCGGAGGAATGATGGGCATGTGGGGGAACACTATTTACGCGTCAGGTTTCGCGATCGAGTTTGAGAAGTGGCAGGGAACCTTAGAGGCGGTTTTGGCGGCTCCTTCAAAGCTTTTGCACGTGATCACGGGGAGAGCTGTTTCGAACGCGTTATTCGGCCTGACCAACATGGTGGCAGTATTCATCATAGGAACCGTCGCCTTCAGAATCTCGCTCGGAATCGCCGATCCACTACTGTTTGTCGTTTCGCTGATGCTGACTCTTCTCTCTGTTTCAGCTTTGGGATTGATCTTTGCGTCGTCTTTTGTGCTCTCCAGATCGGCGCAGGCGCTGACCAACGGGTTGGAGACCCCGCTCTACATAGTTTCCGGTTCGATGTTTCCGATTGCTCTGCTCCCGTTCTGGGTTCACCCCGCAGCCTACATACTAGGACCCACATGGGGAGTCGACGCGATCAGGCTTGCCACCAGCCCACAATATGCTTCGCAGAGTTTCTGGGCAGGTATGAACGTGAACGTAGCCATAGCTCTGGACTTGACGGTGATGCTTCTGATCACGTTGGCTTACGCAGTTATGGCTGCTGTGTTATTCAAGGCGGTGGAAAAAAGGGCCCGTGTAAAAGGGACGCTGGTTGAAGCATGAGCCGCCTAAAGATTTTCTTAAGCAGTGCCGTCTTTTCATTCCGGGCTCAGTTTGACTGGTTAAACCCGCCCATGTGGTTGACTATGAAATTAGTGCTGTCCTTCTCGCAGATGGCATTCTTCGTGTTCGTCGGCCTGTTCAGTGGAGGCTCAGAAAACGCATCCGCCCTGGTTTCTTTCATAGCCATTGGGAACGCCCTGCAGAGCCTCTCTTGGAACACTGTGTTTTCAGTCATCAACATAACTGGTCACGATAAATGGGACGGAACGCTGCCGCTGGTGTTGGCCACTCCCGCAAGTAGACTACCGCTTTTCGTCGGCAGAGCAATGGTTCATGTGCTTGACGGATTGCTCAGCGTGGCAATATCATTCGCTTTCGCCGCGTTCGTGTTTGGAGTGGACTTTGGACATGCGAACGCGTTGGCGCTCATCGTAACGTTGATTCTCACTGCCCTCACGATGACCGGATTCGGCCTCTTGATCGGAGGCTTTTGCTTCCATTTCAGAAACCCGATGGTTTTCGCGAACATATTCACGTTCGTGCTCCTGATATTCTGCGGAGTCAACTTTTCAGTTCAAGCCCTGCCCCCGCAGATTCAATTCGTGTCCTACGCTTTTCCTTTGACCTACGGTATCTCGGCGGCCAGAAGCGCTATTGAAGGACACACCATCGCTGACGTTTCGCTCACCCTTGTCCAGCAGTTGGTGGTAGGCATCGTTTCAGTGATTTTGGGATATCTCTTTTTCCAAGCGTTTGAACGCTCGGCACGGAAAACGGGGAAAATAGAAGCCTTGTAGCGAGAAGAGTGCAACGCGTGTATCGGCAAGCATTTTAGTAGGCTCATGATTATAATTATGGGTGCAAGCAAGCGGGTAGTCAGGTACTGGCAGGTGATGGCATTGGTCGACCTGTTCCAAGTTGATGTTCCATATTTGGCATCTTTTTCAGTTCTCCTCGCGATGGGTGGTATCTGCTTAGCGCTTTCCTTGTTATTCCGTTTGAAGTCTCGTGCTCTGAAAAGGCTGCCGAAGAACGTGGCCCCTAACGTTTTTGATAAGACTTTCAGCGTGTTCAACCCGTATCCCGACAAGAAGGAGACGATCGGTAGGCTTGCTTCCTCGATTGCTCTCTCACCTCTGCTCGTCTTCGTCATTGTCATGATTTTCACTTTCACCGTGATTTTGAGGCTCTTGGAAATGGGTCTCATGCTAACCTTTTCTATGGCGATCGTCTGCCTGGGTTTGATGATGGTCGCCGAAGCCGTTGAAACTCGAACGAACGCGAATTCTCTTGTGAAAGCGATCAGAAATGGGGACAAGTTGGCCAATGGTGACTTGATTGTCTTGTCGCTGGTGAAGGAACTGCTTCCGAAGCTGAGCGCGTATTACCTGTGTCTGGGATCAGTGCTTGTGGCTTCTTCCGTGACATTATCGTACCTGATTCCTGCGTTCTTCTTTGCTTTTTCTCAGTTTATCGGCGCCTTGGTCGGAACCGCGATGTTTGCTGGAATCTTGGCTCCTATTCTTGCCTCAGGCGTGTTCGCCGTTTCCGTCCTCATGCTCTTCGTTGCCTGCAGGGCGATCAAAAGCAAGGTATTCGGTCTAGAACCTTCAGGACTGCTGACATCATCCTTCAGCGCGTCAGTACGCGTAGGAATCATGAAAGAGAAGCTGGCCCACGTTTTCGACTCCAAACCAGAAGAAGCAACTTGGTAAAATCAAGTCAAAAGACCCGGCTTCCGTTCACCATAAAGGAAAATTGCTCTGAGTGACCGTCGTTAGTTCTATAAACTTTAAGCGCTAGTAGGTAGGTCGGTGAGGAGCCGTGATGTTTGTTCACACCAGTGTTCGGACGAGCAACATGGACAGGTCGATTGATTTCTACACTAGTTCGATGGGTTTGAAGCTTTTAGGTCGGCATGAGATTCAGCAGAACAACGCTGAGATCGCGTTTCTGCGGGATCCGAATGGGAAGGGAGCGACGCTTGAGCTGACGTTCTACAGGAATCAGAAAAAGTTCATTCAGGCTAACTATGAGGACCGGGTTTTTGATCATCTTGCCTTTGAGGTTGATGATATGGAGCGCGTGATAGCTGCGTTGCGGAAGGAGAAAGTGACTATTACCGATGAGCCTTACAGGGTTAGTGCTGGTGGCTCGTTGATAGCTTTCATCGAGGACCCTGATGGGACTCTGATTGAGCTGATTGAAAGAAAATAGGGTAATTGTGTCTTCGGTGTCTCGTTTTCTGCGTTATGGGGGATACAGCAGGTCTGAGTTATCGTTTCCTGTGACGTAGTCGTTTATCGTGTTGACCGCTGTGACTTTGCCGTTTGAGTCAATCGTTATGTCGAAGACTCTCCATATGTCAGTGCCCGTAGGTTGACCTGCTGGTGGATTGTATCGGTTTATCGTTCCTGTGTCCGGGATGATCAGGTTGATCGCCGCGCTTGATGTTGATATGTTGCCTTCTCCTGCGTAGTGTCTGACTGAGAAGCGGTAGGTTCCTTGGCGGAGCTTTGAAATGGTGGTGACTTCTGGGCCATAGCCGCTGGTGTCGTCCGTGTCTAGGTTTGCGTAAGGCTCCATGGTGAGTGAGCCTTTGGCGTCGTAGTAAACGTGAAAGGTGACGTTCCCATTGAGCCTTGCTGCGAGGTGACTGTCTAAGTCACTTGGGTTTTCGCCCCATGAAAGCACTATCGTGATGAGTGGAGCGTCCAGCACTATATCGCCGACGTTGTATTCCTGATTCTGCTGAAGCGGGCCTGCTTGTAGGATCGCGCTTTCGTGGCCCCCTTTGGATGCTTGATACTTGAACGTTACTCCAACTTCGACTGGGATTCGTGTGAAGGTGCCGTTCACGGCTGTTCCTGTTTCTCCGCTGGCCCATCTCTGCTGGTACCATCCTGTGCCCCAACACTTGACTTGGGCATCCTGAACTGGGTTGCCGCTTGAGTCGACGACGCGACCGCTCACATAAGCTGCAGGATAACGGATGTCGAAGTTCCAAGTTGAGAAGTGGCTGACGGTTCCGATGAAACACCCTGAACCCGCGTCGAATGTGCCTTGGCCTTCTTCTCGCCAGATCCCTGCTGACGTGTCGAAGTACCAGAGTGGGCAAGTGCCTAACGCTCCTGCGACTACCTGCATGCTGGCTGGAACGGGAATCGCGATCGTAGCGTTCTTGCCTGTCGTTAGTTTGAGCTTTTCACCGTTCTGGCCGGTGACGGAGATGTCCATGAACCCGTAGGACTTGATTGGCACGGCTGTCAGGTTTTGTGCGGATACGCCCAGGTACTCGCCTGGAAACGCGTTGGCTTCCAATTCGTTACTCGGGTCAAACGTTGTCATGGAAACTGTTGCTGTTCCAGTGTACGCTACGCCTTGTGAGGTGCTTAGCGAGTCTGCTCCGATCGCGATGTATCCGTTGTCTGCGGGATTGGTGATGGTTGCTCCTTGTGAAGCGTCGAAAGAATCGGTTTCGTCAACTGGGCCTACAGTGGCTTTTACAAAGCTGCTTTTCCCCGTTTGAATGTCGGTGACTTGGTAGGTCGTGGCTGAACCGTTCTTGTCGAATGTTACGAGCTGTTTGTTTCCGGGTGCCACGTTTGTGACACTGAACCATCCTTGATCGTTGGTTGTGCCTGTTTGTCCGCCGACGCTGACGGTGACGTTGGAGACAGGGTTGCCTGCGGTGTCAACAACTTTGCCCATGAGAACGCCATACGTTACGTTGCTAGTTCCTCCTCCGGATTTGAAGGGCCACGGAATGACGTTGAAGAAGAACAGTAGAACTGTGGCAACGAGGATTATTGCGATGAGAGCTATGACAATGAGACTTCTCTTCATTTTTCTACCTGTCTTAACCGACGGCGTTGGTGGCGGTGGAGGCGGCGGTGGTAGAGCTGATTTGAATAGGTGTGTCTTCGTTTTTTTCACCTTGAGTTTTGAATACTGACTTTAGCTCATGCTCTGTGTTAATATAGCTTTGCGCTTGCAGGATTCACATTTTGCATACGAACGAAAATGTCTTTGCAAGTGCGTGCCAGAGATTTGCATTTGGCAAGATCGGATTGGAGTTTATATACGATGCGTGTGATCTAGTTTTCAGGGGAAAGACATGTCAAGGCTCAGTTTGAAGGGTTTGTTAGTGCCTAACGTGACGCCTTTTACGCGTGAGGGCGAGTTGGATGTCGATGGGCTTCGGTCGTGTGTGAGGTTTTGGTTGGAGGGTGGTGTTTCGGGGTTGGTTCCGTGCGGGAGTAACGGTGAAGCTCCTTGTCTTTCTCGGGAGGAGAGGATGAAGGTTATTGAGACTGTTGTGGATGAGGTTAATGGGAAGGTTCCGGTTGTCGCTGGCACTGGAAGCGTGAGCACCAAGGAGACGATCGCGTTCACTAAGGACGCGAAGGACTTGGGTGCAGATGCTGTGCTCGTTGTGACGCCTTACTATTTCAAGCTGTCGAGTAAGGAGATATGTGAGCATTATCGGGCGGTTTGTGAGTCATCAGAGTTTCCGCTTGTCCTTTATAACGTTCCGAAGTTCACGGGTTTTTCGTTGGAGCCTGCTGTGTTTTCCAAGATTGCGAATGCAAACGAGAATGTCGTAGGGGTCAAAGACAGTAGCGGGAACGTCGGCTCAATGGCGGAGATCATAAGGTTGGTGGGCACAAGGATATCAGTGCTTGCTGGAACTGGTGATGCAGTTCTGCCAGTCTTGATGTCGGGAGGATCTGGAGCCGTGGTTGCTGTCGCGAACGTTTTTCCCCGGCTCTGTAGCGGGCTTTACGAGGCTTTCGTGAAGGGAGACTTTGAAAGGGCATGCAGGCTTCAGAGGCAGGTGTCATTTGCGAACGAAGTCCTTGTGAAGAGACATAACCAGCTTTCGGCAATCAAGGCAGCATTGAAGTTGCAAGGATTGCCGGGCGGTTATCCGCGTAGACCTGCGTTGCTCTTGGATGATGAAGAAACTAGGGACATTGAGAACTTGCTGAAGACTATGGGAGAGCAAGACTCTGTGAGCAAATGAAGAGCAAGGAAGTATCAAACTGTCTCTCAGCAACTGGGACATGGACGTGATAGGAGGTGAAGGTTTGGCTAAAGATGTGATCTGTGGAATGGAAGTGAATGAAAAGACGGCTAGATTCAAATCGGAGTACAAGGGCAAGACCTACTACTTCTGCAATGGTTTCTGCAAAGACAAGTTTGACGCTAACCCGACCAAATACGCTGGCGAAAAAACGAAGTGAATCAGAACACGGTGGACGCCGATGTGGTCCCAAAGCCAATTGTGGAAATAGTCCGCCGAGACTCCGAAGCCCCGCCCGCGGTTGCCACCAGAGGAAGTGGAGTTGTCAGTTGACCCCGCCACAGGCCTATGGATTCCATCTTCTCAGGAGCATGGAGTTACCGACGACGGTTATGTCGCTGAGTATCATTGAAGCCGCCGCGGCTTCCGGCGGGATCAGTATCTGCAGAGAAGGGAAGAGCACGCCTGCGGCTAGGGGGATCATTATTGCGTTGTAGAAGAACGCCCAGAACAGGTTCTGCCTGATTTTGCTGAAGGTTTTTCTGCTGAGTTTGATACTGACGGCCACGTCGCGGGGGTCGTCCTTGATGAGAACTATGTCGCCGGCTTCAATGGCGATGTCGGTTCCACTTCCAGTAGCTATGCCCACGTCTGCCTGCGTGATGGCCGGGGCGTCGTTTATGCCGTCTCCGACCATGGCTACGAATCGTTTTTGGTTCTGCAGGTTCTTTATCTCTTGAACTTTTCCTGCTGGAACGACTTCGGCCAGGACTTCGTTGACACCCAACTGTTTGGCTATGGCTTCAGCGGTTCTCTTGGTGTCGCCGCTGAGCATGACCACTTTGAGGCCCATTTTCTGCAGGGTCTCAACGGCTTCCTTTGAATGTTCTTTGAGCGTGTCGGAGATCGCAAAGAGCCCAGAAGCATTCCCGTCAACCGCTGTGATCAGCACTGTTTTTCCTTCGCCTTCCAGTCTTTCGATGTCTTTTTCCAGTTGTTCAGTGGACACGTTGTTGCTCGTCATGAGTGCGCGGTTTCCGATCAAGACTTTTCTGCGCTTGATTCTAGCAGATACGCCGAAACCTGGTAACGCTTCGAAAGAGTCCGGTTCGCCGACCGTGTTTCCTTCGGTTTCGGCTTTTTTGACGATGGCCTCGCCTATTGGGTGTTCAGAACGTTTCTCCGCGACGGCGGCCAGTTCCAGTAGGGCTTTTTTGTCTTGTGCGATGATGTCTGTGACTTCGAGTTTGCCTTTCGTTAACGTGCCGGTTTTGTCGAAGACTACCGTGTCGAGGTTTTTTGTTACTTCGAGTACGGCGGTGTTTTTGATGAGGATTCCGTTTTCAGCACCCTTGCCGACGCCAAGCATTATCGCCGCCGGTGTGGCTATGCCCAGTGCACAAGGACAGGATATTGCCAGTACGGAGACCGTGGTCGTTACGGCGAGGAAGTCGTTCAAGAAGACAAAGTGCCAGATGAGAAAAGAGGCTACAGCTATCGCGACTACCACGGGGACGAAGACGTTGACCACTTTGTCCGCGAGCCTCTGTATGGGCGCTTTGCTGGCCTGGACTTCACGGGCCAAACGGACGATCTGCGCGAGAGTAGTTTCTGCGCCTATTTTTTCCGCCTTGAATTTCAAAGCGCCCGTCTTGTTTATCGTGCCGCTGTAGACCTGGTTGCCGATCAGTTTTTCAACAGGTACGGATTCGCCTGTGATCATGGATTCATCTGTGAAGCTGTGGCCCTCGGTCACTGTTCCATCCACGGGGATGCGTTCACCTGGTTTGACGATGATGATATCGTTAACTTGGACTTCGTCGATTGAAATCTCCTTTTCTTCGCCGTCTCGCGCTACGATGGCAGTTTTGGGTTGCAGCGCCATGAGCTTCTTGATCGATCCGCCAGTGCGCTCAACAGCCATGTCTTCAAGCAGCATGCCGAGGGTTATAGTCGTGATGACGACGGTCGCTGCCTCAAAGAAAGTCATACCCTCACTCATGAAGAATGTGGAGTAGACAGAGTAGAAGTAAGCGGTTGAGGCGCTAAGGGCTACGAGAACGTTCATGTCGGCGAAACCGTTTCTTATTGAGTTGTAGGCGCCTTGGTAGAAGTGGAAGCCGACAAGAAACTGCACGGGCGTTGCCAAAGCAAGGAGAATGTAGTTTTTTCCTGAAAAGTTCAAGAGAAAGGCGATGATCACGGTTGGGATCGTCAACGCTAGGCCCAAGAAGAAGACGAGCATCCTGTCTCTCACTTCTTTCCTACGCTTTTCAGTCGTGTCTTCAACCTGTTCTACTGCTTCGTAACCGCCTCTCGTAATGAGTGCTTTGATCTTGTCTAGGTTGATTTTCTCTTCGTCGTATTTTACGATGGCTTCTTTGCCTGCGAAGTTGACTTTGATTTCTGTGACGCCTTCCGTCCTGCTCAGAACTGTTTCGATTCCCTCGGCGCAGGCAGGACAGTGCATTCCAAGAATCTGGAGAACGACTTCTTTTTCCTTCATTTCACGATCGCCTTCGACAAGTCTCCTGAACTATGTTTGTTGGGTGGCCTTCAAGACTTGGTCTAGGAACAGGTTTTCGGGGATCGCTCCTATGAACTCGGTTTTTTCGTTGATGATTGTCTTGGGGGTGGCCATGACCATGTATTTTATGGCTAACTGCGTGAACTCACTGGCGTCGATGACTTCGGCCATTATGAGGTCGTTTTCCATTGCAAATTTGTGAGCGAGGACTGCCGCGGGCGGGCAGTGTGGGCAAGTGAGGGTTGTGAACACTTTGATGTTTACGGGGGTTTTGATTTCCCGAAGCCTTGCTTTCGTCTCTTCTGACAGGTCGGTTTTGCCGCTGGAAACTGTTCTCAAATCTTCGAGTAGGGTCTGGAACTCGTAGCCGTATGGGAGCCCGTAGAATCTTATGTGATAATCTTTTTCGCCCATGATAATGAGTGCCGGAATCTTGTCAACTCCATACTGCTGCGCCAGTTGAGCATCTGCTACAAAGTCGTGGACTTCAACGTTGATCTTGTCGCTTAACGCAGCCAGTTCGATCAAGAGTTGTTTGGTTTCTGCACAGAATCTGCATTCCATTTCCTGAGTGAACATGATGATCTTCACTGGATTGATCAAAGTCTCCGTAAGCTGGTTTTTGATATGCTCTCTATGTTCGTCTGGTATCAAACTCATCCTTCGTTTTCACCGTCCACTTTCGGATCGATCCTTCAGCTTTTCCAAAATCAAAGCGCGATATTTTTTACTCCGTTTAAGGTTTCAAATCTCTCAGATATTAACCTTGTTGGCTCCCTTTTTCCATGCATTCATGTACCTGAGTCATGGTTACGCATGCATCGATCGGTATGCAAGAAAAGCTTCAATAACCTTTGCCCTTTCTGATATAGGGGTTGCCAGGAGTGAATAGGTTTTGGTGAAGCTTTACGCGAATGCTAAGTTGGTCAACGGTTTCAGGATTGATGTTGATGATGGTAGAGCGCATGCTCTTTGCTTGGATCTTGACCGTGACGAGGGTGGAACGGACATGGGGCCTTCAGCCCTCGAGCTTGCACTGATGAGTTTCGCCGGGTGCTACGCAACCATATTCGCTTTGACAGCGAGCAAGATGCGCATGAAGTTGAAGGATCTGGAGATAGAGGCGGAAGGGGTCAAGTCTGAAGAAGCCGGAACAATAACTCAAGCCAAGTTTGACATCAAGGTGAAAGCAGATGCACCTGAAGACAGAATCCAAAGATGCCATAATCTGACAGTAAAAGACTGCCCTGTTGGAAAAATCTTCGAAAAAGCAGGGGTCAAAACGAGTTACAGCGTCAAAACAGAGAAGACATAGAGCAGGTCACGGATGCGATTAGCGATAAACCCTAGCTTCAGGCAAAGGGCGCTCCGGCAAGTAGGTGTAGCACAATTGCATTTTTTCGACGCCGATGACCTGGCAAAATTCGCGATCGAAGGGCAGGAGAACAAGTATCGAAAATGAGCTAACGGTCTACTTCGTCAGCGATTGCAAATGAAAAAAGGAGGGATCGCTTGGAGTGCCTAGAATGGTGCAAAGACTCCGGAGAACACAAGCCAGGCTAGGAGTGTCTTCGCTACGAAACTGAGAATGATGTAGACTCTTTCACCGTACAAGTAGTCCTTCCAGCGTCCGACGCCCTTGTACTGCAGAACCATGTTGACCGCGAAGACCATGAACAGAACCAAATAGATGAAGAGAATCATGTACACGAACGTAGGTGGGTTTACACCAGCAGAGTTGACAGCGGCTATGAAATAAGCGAAAACCACGACCCAAGGAAGCCCGCCAGAGATACAGCCTAGGTTGAAGGCGGACCAGTTCGTCTTTTCGGTTTTCTGATTCACGAGTTCCATCAGGTATCCGAACATTATCATCATCGCGTTCAGCACAAAAATCATTACCAAAGACCAGAAATCCCAAACGCCGACGAACGTTGCAATCAACGCTATCATTATCGAGCTTGAGAAGGCGTACTCGTACCAACGGTAAGGATTCATACCCTTCTTCAGATTTTCATTGTAGCTCTTGTTCTTCGGATACGCAATCACAAAATGTGCTATCGCGGAAATCAGCGGGAAAGACGCAAGAATCACTCCCAAATAAGGGACAGTGAAGAGAATTTGAGGGTTAGGCACCGCGAGGAACTTGGGCGGAGAACCACTAGCTGGACCCAGTTTCAGATAGAACGTGTAAACATCTCTTGTCCACGTCAACAAGAAACCCAAAGTCAACATTATGATTCCCTGTATCAGGTGCAAGACACCTGCTGCAGCATTGAAACGCTTGAGATATACAAGAGAAATAGGCGAACGAGCGATTATTTCCTGTCTCTCTCTAGAGTTCATAAAACCTCTTATAATAAAAAAGAGTTAATATGCCTTTTCTACGCCTACACCCAGCAAGCGTAGGCTGCAATTTCCATCATACCGACGCGCAGACGACAAGGACAACATTCGTAAAATACGGAATTCCACCTTAACGTTCAATTGCAGAATCAAGAAACAGAAAGTGATATGTTCAAGGACGCTTTCGACGAGAGAACTGGACGCATCGCTTCATCCAATCTCGTCTTCACTGTTCAATACTGCTCTCTCCTCCATATGTTATAGGGGCACTGCTTCCAACAGTATGTGCCACCTTTGTAAATGCAGCCTGTACATTCTACCCTGTCAAAGTATCTCCGTCTGCTCACAGCTGACTCACCATGAAGTGGAAGCCAAGTACGCGTGCGCTAGGACTCTCGGAAAATGCTAGCGGGCTCCTCCTCCTTTCTTCCGGTCCAGCCATCTCCCCGTCGTGCCCACGCTTGTTTCGAGTCAAAACTGAAGTTCGTATGAGCACTTTCTGGCGGCTTAGACGAGTGTTTCGTGAAGCACGTCTGACAGTAAACCGGTTTGCCTACTGTAGGCTTGAAAGGCACCATGGCAGTTTTGCCGCAGTCGGTACATTTAACTTCAAACATTCTTTTTTGGAACATGTAGAATCACCTCTATTGGCTCCTGGTTGAAATTGAAAACATAAATTTCCAATTACCATCAATGGTAGAGCCCCCAACACACTTAAAGGTTTCCGTTTGCAAAAAAACGCCTTTCCCCACATTGGACAAATGACCGCTGAGGAACGCTCATCAAACCGTCAACGTGCGCGCCTTCAAGACTCGTGGAGAAATCCCTCTTCATTCGGTAAAGCTCCATGAACCTCCAGCTCTAACAATGGTCTCCGTTCGGGCTACCTACCAAAAACATAATTAATTATTAAAGTCAATATTACACTCGAGAAAATGAAACTAAACATAGATGCATTGATGATTCTGCTTCTGATAATTTTCGTAGCGAGTTTCGCCACAATGATAATATACGGCGAAGCATGGCGAATTAGACTCTCAACGACTGATGCTAAGTTTGGAAGCGTTGATCGTGAACGAGCGAAAAACGCCTTCATAATGTCATGTGCTAGCATCATGTCGGGTGCCGCTATGTTGTACATATTTGGAACTCGATTTATGCAAGACGAAAAGAAGGAGCAATCCCACAGCGAACTCAAAGGTCGGCCAGACTTGGTGGAGAAAGCGATTCAAGAACAGAGAAGACTTGAACCATAGAAGAGTCTTACAGAAGATTTTTTCACAACGTATATCTGCAAGAATACAGTAGAAATTTAGTGACGAGGAGAATGGTTGAAGGGAGAAAGGAGATCGACGCTTTTAACAG
>Ga0315268_10003370_pt1 | contig 17640 bp, 12 predicted proteins | sample C1_top_MG_FD_204535 | JGI IMG/M metagenome (GOLD analysis project Ga0315268, IMG submission 204535) | Sediment microbial communities from Yellowstone Lake, YNP, Wyoming, USA - C1_top | ecosystem: Environmental > Aquatic > Freshwater > Lake > Sediment | place: USA: Wyoming | collected 2017-08-01
CATCTCAAGCGCTCTACGGATCTCTCTTGTCTAACTCCTGCGTGCTCTCCAGCGACGACAGAGAGGCTTCGAAAAGCCTCAGGATTACCACACCGGGGGCATGTCTCGCTAATCTTCACATATTCAGCCTCGGACTTGTTGACAACTTCGACGGAAGAAGAATCATGACGCTCGATACGTCGAACTTGAATCCCACCATCATGAGCCTGATTTCCACATCTTGGGCACACGAATCCGCCGGGCGCCTTGTGCATGTATGATCCACATTTCTCGCAGAACTTCAAGTACGACCGCCACTGTGTCTTCTTCCGACCACCCGGCTCCTCCTAGAACAGTCCGTGGAAAGCACGCGGTAACGTTATGCTCGATGGAGTCGTCGTCAAATAAGCATACCCTTTCTGGAGAATTGTTGATCGTAGAGTCCGCGTACCCTCTGTAAGGTATCCGCTTCGTCTGGGCTCTTGTCATCTCTGATTCTTGCTATTCTCGCGAATCTCAGCGCGAAGCCCGATTTGTAGTGGGGGCTTCGCTGTATCTCATCATAGGCAACTTCCACGACTATGGTAGGTCTCACGGTGACCGTGAACTCTGTTTCTGATGACTTCAGTTCTTGGAGTCTCTTCGTTATCCCTGTGAACTCTTCGTCGGTCAACCCTTTGAAGGTCTTTCCCACTACTAGGAATTCTCCCGTGCTCTCGTCTCGGACCGCAAGATGATAGTTGGATAACCAGCCGGTTCTACGTCCGTATCCCCAATCGGCCGCCACGATGACAAGGTCGAGCTTCTCCGCCCGCTTCAGCTTGAACCATTTCTTGCCTCTCTTCCCAACTTCATATCTACTGTCCAAAGCTTTGGCCATTAACCCCTCGTGCCCTTCGGCAAGCGCCTCGTCGAAGAGGCGCTGTACCTCGCCCTGATCTTTGGATGTGATGCTGGGAGCAAGCAAATCATGAGGAGCCTCTTCCTCCAATATCTTCCGTCGTTCTGCGTAGCTTCTGTCGACTATTTCTTCATCGCCGGCTACCAAGATATCGAAGAGATGCAACTGCAATGGGACTCTGGAGCTTGCTCCCGTCACATCATGAACTCTCCGAAAACGACGCATCAGATCCTGGAACGGAAGAGGCTTCCCACTGTCATCAACAGCAATTAACTCCCCCTCAAGAAGAGCCCGTTTGCTGGCCACGTGATCCTTGACGATTGTCACGATCTCAGGAATGCTCGCCGTGACATCGCTTAGTCTTCTGCTAAAGACTCGGACTTCATCACCCTGCCTGTGAATCTGTATGCGCGCACCATCGTACTTGTACTCGAATCCGGTGCCATCCTTGTGGGATTCCAAGATCTCTCGGATGTCGGTCGCCATCTCTGCAAGCATGGGCCTGACAGGGTTGAATATGATTATCCTTGCCGTATCCACCACGCTTGGACTCGTGAGGGCCAGTTCCGCGATGCGTCCAATATCACCCATCGTCATGTATGCTCGACGAACCTTCTCCAATTCGAGTTTCGAAGCCGCCGCGATCGCAGCGAGGAGCACGCCGTCTACTGCCCCGATCTCCATCTCACCTGAGAGCAGTCGGAATCCGTACTTTTTCTCGAGTTCACTGAATCTGGAGAACAGTCCCTGCAGGATGTTCTCGGCCCTTTGTTGCCGATCTGCACCGCTCAAAGAGGCTAGTGACTGGAGCGCTCTGTTCACGTCAAGTAAGCTTAGCCCCGTCTCAGTTGGAAGTAGTGACACTTGCAGGCTGTCGGCTTTCGCCAGTTTCCAGAGGGTGGCACCGCCCACTCCCATCTTCTTCACCTGTTGCTCGCCGAAGACGCGACCGGTGAGGAAGCGAGCCGCAACTGGAACCTCACCGGGCTGAAGACTGCAGATGAAACTCGAGATCTGTTCTATCTTTTCGTTTCGGCTCCTCGTGGCTTCCAATCTCTGACAGAGTTCTGCGAAAGCTCGGAAAGAAGTTGAAATCATCATGGCTCTCGTCAGCATTCTGAGGTCTTACTTGTCAGCTCAGCCAACGTCCCAAGTCAGATTCTGGAGTACGTTGAGAAACACGTTTCAAGCGCTCCAGCGCAACATTCACTCGCTCCTGCGAGAAACCTCTTTCGTTACACAAGAACTCCAGCAGTCCTTTGGCATCCACAGGTCGTTGCAGAGTCGAATACTGTGATGTAACCTCCGGTCTTAGGAAGATGTTCCTAAGTGTTTCCAAGTCGCGTGGGAGTTTGTCTCTCAAGTCGTCCGGAAGCGCCTCAAGTGAGCCGTGACCCTTGATTAGTTTGAGCGCGGTCTTGGGGCCTATGCCCTTGATACCTTCGTTGAAGTCGGTTCCGATCAGTATCGCCAAATCCACGAGCTGCCCGTACGTGATTCCATGATATCGAAGAAAGCTTGAAAGTTCTATCAGCTCTGGTTTCAGCGGTCGAGAAATACCCTTGCTCGGCAAGAACTCGCGGCCTGAGATCGTAAGGTGTCGCAGAACACGCGGACTCCCAAACAGGATGGAGTCATAGTCCCGGCTGCTGGCTGCCCAGACATCCTCACGTGAAGCCATGAATGCTGCTTGGGCTTCAGCCTCCATTGGTGCCTGCACATACGGTATGCCGATCAGTGACAGCAAGCGCTTCGCGTCGTCTATCATCGGCTGATCGAGCTTGCTCATCATCACAGCCTTGGACCAAGCCGTTTGAAAGTCGTGTCTTCGTAGGGCTTCACTCCACTCTGTCTTGGCCCTCTCTCTGACGGCTCTCCTCTCGGCAAGCACTCTTGCCTTCAATGGATGAGGTGGGCCGTCAAAGACGAATACGAAACTCAGATCGTAGTCGAGCATCAGCCTTGTGGATCTGAACAGCAATCCGGCCAAATGCGAAGTTGTTCGGCCTTGAGGGTCCCTGAGTGAGACTCCGTCTGGTGTTCTGATGAGCGATAGGAACTGGTAGAGCATATTGTTCCCGTCAATAGCCAATACTCTTCCTCGCAGTTCCTCGAGCTTGATCTTGCTTCGAACAATGATGGGCCGAAGATTGCAACCCAACTCGTAGACCTCCGATCGCTTCAGGAACTCGGGAAACGCCTTGGTGATCCTGTGCAGCCTCAGCCTCAGGCATGGCCCAGATAGCTATTGATGGCCTTCACGTCGAACCTATCAGTATCCAAGACGGCGCGGATGAAATTGAAGAACCTTCTCCTGTTGTCCCTCCCCAAATTGGGATACCAGATCGGGCTCGCCACGACCAAGGATCTCCACACGTAGAAGGGCTGAATTACCTCAAGCAATTCCTCGTCTCCGGTCCTATCCAGGTAGGTTCTCATGAACAGCTCGTAGAGTTGATCGAAAGGACTCACCAGCTTATCATGCGTCTGGATGGAGAACAATAGATAGTTAATGGACATCGAAGCTACGTCATCCGCCGGTTCACCCCACTCACTTCGACTCCGATCCAGAGCCGTGAACTCTATTCCCTTCCGGAACATTATGTTGAAAGGATGAAAGTCGCCGTGGACTCGGCAGAGAGAGCGGGACTTGCTCTTCAGCTTCCACCTCCAATCGACACATTTCTTCTCAATCTCCTTGAGCTCGTCCTTTTGTAGGAAATCCGCTTCCTTTGGGTAGCTGTCGACGAGGCCCATAATGCACTCTCCGTGACCAACCAGATCCCTGACCGCTCGCACGTAGAGCTCAGGGGCCTTCTTCTTGACCTTGTGAACGCGGGCGATGTACTCTGAGAGAACGGTGCACCTTTTCTCATCCATGTCTGTCATGACGCCTGAGTCTCTGATTCTCTCAAGGTCCTTGTAGTAGCCTTGGCCCTGTACCTTCTCGGTTAGTAGGAAGAACTCGGAAAAGTCACCGACAGACCTGAGTTCACTCTTCTTCGTGAGTATGCCGACGTCAATCGAACGAACGTGCTTGGGTAACCGATCATACGTGCGGTGAGCGAAGAGAAGCGATTGCGCCCTGTCCCATGGAAAGTCGTGGCCGAATCCTCCTGGACGCATCGTTTCTAGGACACCACTCTTCACTTTTCTGCCAACCCTGTATTCGATGAGATACGGTGTACCGTACCCGAAGCCCTTCAATTTCCCGACAAGCTTCGTCCTTTTTGGCTGCTGAAGACCGCCGACATACACGATCTCTACGTTTCGCTTCTCTAGCGAGCCCAAGTAGTCCCTCAGTGCACTCAGTGGCAAGTCTGCCATATCGCATGCTTCCGGCTCAGGTAGAGCACGAGTCTACACAAAACACTAGCGCTTCGCGGTGCCTTGGTGACCGCGATGGCCAAATTCGGCTAGCACGAACTTCGCTATTTGATCAGCCGACTGGTTGGGTCTGAATTGGAACGTGTCTGTCGTCAGCTCAGGAGAGAGCGGCACCTCATATGGAACGCCTAGGCCTGGGACGGTCTTGCTTGCGCCTGTTCTCGCTTTCGCATAGATGCGTGGTGGCGCCCCGAATCTCCTCTTTCGCCTCTTCTCTCGCTCCATGCAAACCTCAAGCGGGCACTTCAGATAGATCTCCGCGAATCGTGCAATGCTTCGCCTCGCTTCATCACGATACCTTCTCCTGTTCGCTGTAGCGTCAATGATCACGTTGACCTCGTTCTGGGTGAGCATTTTGGAGACAAAGAGGAGGGCACCGTAGACGACGCGCCTTTCTTCCTCAGTGTACTTCGGGTGAACTGTGAGAACCTTTCTCACCATCTCGACTGAAAGCACCTGAGCTCGAATGCGTGAACGAAGAAGTTTTCGTGCCACGAGGCGAGCGAGTGTGGACTTGCCGCTGCCCGGCATGCCAGTGATCCAGATCGCCCACCCACTCATTCGGAGACCTCTATGCGCAAATGATGAGCCGCACGTCTTCTAAGTTCTTCGAGCTGGATTCGAAGCTGGAAAAGTATAAAAGGCATCTGAAGATTGTGCAGCCCACTTTCAAAGTGAAGATAGGAGAATGAGATGCCCCGTTACAAGACAACAACGGAGATCATGAAGATCATCGAGAACAAGGACCAGGTCCGAAAGGCGTAGGCATCAGCCTCGCCCGGAACACATCGGGATCATTGCCCACGTTGACCACGGCAAGACCACTATGAGCGACTCGCTTCTAGCTGCCGCCGGTCTCTTGTCTCCCTCCGTCGCTGGCACAGCTCTAGCTCTAGACTACATGGAGGAAGAGCAGAAACGCCAGATGACCATCAAGGCTGCCAACGTCAGCCTACTGCACGAGCGTGAGGGAACCCCATTCGTCATTAACCTCATCGACACACCAGGGCACGTCGACTTCTCAGGGAGAGTGACCCGATCTATTCGCGCCATTGATGGTGCCGTCGTGGTTGTGGACTCAGTCGAGGAGATCATGGTACAGACCGAGACGGTGACAAGGCAAGCGCTAGAGGACAGGGTTCGTCCAGTCCTCTATATCAACAAGATCGATCGACTGATCAAGGAACTTAGGCTGTCACCCGACCAGATCCAAGAAAGGATAACACGTATCATTGCTGAGTTCAACCGACTTGTAAACCTCTACGCGGAGCCCGAATATCGTGAGAAATGGCTGGTCAGTTTCGCAGGAAACACAGTCGCCATGGGATCTGCCAAAGACCGGTGGGGATTCAATGCGGAGGTGGCGAAGAACAAGGGCATCAAGTTCTCGGATGTGGTAGACGCCTACTTGAACGATAAGGTGGACCAGTTGCGTGAAAGAGCGCCGCTGCATGAAGCGATACTAAACATGGCGGTTGAGGCGATGCCTCCACCCCACGTGGCACAGAGGTACCGAATCCCGAAGATCTGGAAAGGCGATCTGAACAGCGAGATCGGCAGGGCGATGATGAACTGCGATGACAATGGACCTGCCATCTTGGCAGTTACGAATATCATAGTTGACCCGCAGGCCGGAGTTGTCGCAGTAGGGCGTCTATTCTCGGGCACCCTCAAAGAAGGGACACCAATTCACCTTGTTGGCGCCCGAGTGGATCAGAGAATCCAGCAGGTCTGCATATTCATGGGACCCTACAGAGAGATCGTAGGCACGATCAGCGCGGGCAACATACCCGCCCTTCTAGGACTTGACTCTGCCAGAGCAGGAGAGACACTCTCACAGGATAAGGACACCGTGCCTTTCGAGGCCGTCAAGTATGTCACCGAACCGGTCGTCACAATGGCTGTCGAGCCAAAGTTTAGTCGAGACCTACCGCGACTAATTGATACCTTAAGAAAGCTGTCGATTGAAGACCCGAACCTTGTTACCAAGATCAATGAGGAGACAGGCGAATATCTGATCTCCGGCATGGGCACACTGCACCTGGAGATCGCAAATACGCTGATAACGAAAACAGGACTCGAGATTGTCACGTCCAACCCGATCGTGATCTACCGAGAAACCGTCCGCAGCTCGGCGGGCCCATTTGAAGGCAGATCACCCAATAGGCACAACAAGATCTACATCCAAGTCGAACCGCTCGGCGAGGAAACGATCAACATGATCAAGAAGGGCGAGATCAGCGAGTACATGGACAAGCATGCATTGGCGAAGGTGCTACGGGACAAAGGGTGGCCGCCCGAAGAGGCACGCGGCGTTTGGGCTATTGAAGACTCAGGAAACATGTTGGTCGAAGTTACAAAGGGAGCGCAGTATCTCCTGGAGATCAAGGATCATATCCTCCATGGCTACCGTCAGGCCATCAGAGAGGGACCGCTCGCATACGAGAGCATTCGAGGTATCAAGGTCAAGGTAACTGATATCTCAGTCCACGAAGACCCGGTTCACCGCGGACCAGCACAGATCATGCCTATGACCCAGAGAGCCATCTTCGCATGCTTCATGTCAGCAAACCCGACACTCCTCGAACCTGTTCAGAAGATCACGGTGAAGGCGCCACCGGACCTACTGGGAGCCGCCACGAGCGTCATTTCTCAGAAGCGTGGGAAAGTGCTTTCTGTGGAACAGAAAGGGCACCTCGTCTACGTTGTCGGTGAACTTCCCACATCAGAGACCTTTGACTTGTCAGAAGTCATGCGCGGCGCGTCCGCTGGAAGAGCCTTCTGGGGTCTAGAATTCTCTCACTGGGCACCAGTGCCGGGCTCAATGATCAACCAAGTAATCGCAGACATCAGAAAGAGGAAAGGCTTACCACCTGAACCTCACAAGGCGGAAGACTTCCTAGAAGCGTAGGCTACACTGGTTCTGGTAACTCGGGGACTCCTACCCGCCTCCTCAAGGCGCCTGTAACACGACAGCGCGAACGTCGTGAACCCATCGAGTGAGTTTCGGGCGCCTCTTCATCTACGGGAGCAGACGCTCGGAATGGTGGTGTCAGCCAGCACGACTTTCAGAGGCGTGAGGTCTACGTCCTTTTGCTGGAGCGTGCCGCTCATCGCCTTGCTGATGAGTTCAAGCATCGCGTGGACTTCGCCCTCACTGACATGGAGGAGAACCTCAAAGAGTTTGTTCTCCAGGTCTCGAAGGTCAGCTGTTATGTCACATACGCTACTGCATCCGCTCTCCAGATTTGTCCTCGCCAGTGTCAGATCCTCTAGAAAGCCGCTTGGAAGCTGCCTTCCCTGCGACACTACTCTCCCTGTCATGTATGCTAAGGCGACCCATTTCCAGCCGAACCTGTAGTACATGTCAGCTACTTCGGCTCTATACCTATCCTCTTGGGCCTGTGGAGCCGCAGAGACGTGCTCGTGGTCCCCTAGCGAATCCCACTCGAAACCGCACTCGGGACACTTCTTCTTGGACAAACTGTATCTCGGAATGGTTGCGGGGCGCGTCTATGTAAATTCTCCCTAGGCCACTTCGGACCACTCGCATCCCGGTGGACTTGGAATACTCTCCAACGGAACCGTCTATTCCGAAGCCCGAGCGGCAGCCACAGATGGGACATAGGAGACGGACCCCTGTCTGAGAGATCAAACGCTGTTTTCGATTCTACTGTGCCGACTTCGATGCTTCTTTGATGAGTGATTCCCACCTGTGTCGCCGTGTCGCAAGCAACAGTCCCACGAAGGTTGAAAGGCTCAAAGCAGCGGCTTCAAGTATGGTCCCGTGTCGAGTTTCGAGAAGCGTGACAGCTTGATACTCGCTCCATCGCTTGCCACGGCGCGTATGTAGTTGCCAGCACGTTTGTCGGTCCACCAGTTTGCCCCGAAGAGGTTCTCAAGTTTTCGTTCAAGTTCGGCGGCGCGGACTGCAGCGACCATGTAGCTTGGAGAGTAGAGATCGAAGTCCGGCATAACGTGATGTAGCTGCCAGTACTTGCCTGGCAGACGCATGCGCATGAACTCCTCTGTGTACCGCTCGTAGCGGTCGTTCGCCTGCTCCATCGATAGGTTCTCTTCCCAGAATTCGATCTTCATGAGCGAGTTGGCAGCGTAGAAGGTAAGGAAATACAATTCCATGAATCTCGTGCGCTGTAGGGCGTCTTCAGCAACTTCTTTGGACACCTTGAACTGCCTGGTCAGGAAAGCCTTCTTCCTCATGAGCCGCTCGATAAGGGTCGAGAATATCTCGGCGACCCCGTTCGGGATCGTGTACTTGTTCCAGTACGGCGTATCCTCAGAGATCGAGATGAAATGCATACCGTGTCCATGCTCATGGAACGAACTCTCCATATCCGTGAACGGTTTCACCGGACGAACAAGCAGTCGTACATCATTCGGGATCTGAATCCCAAAACATACCGGAGAAGTATGCTTCCCCGGCCGCTCCTCCGCATCTGTCTGAAGTCTCTTGACAGGGAAACCAAGCTTTGCTAGGACACGTTCAGGTTCGGTGACGGAGCTGTAACTCTTGAAGGCAGGGTCGAGTGGTTCAAAGATCTTTCCGCGGAAGTAGTAGAGGTCATCGTAGTATTCGGCGGGTCTGCCGTTCAGTTGTTGAGAGTAGTGTTGGAGCAGTTCGGTGAATGGTCTTTCGGCGGCACGACCTAGTGTCTTCACAAGATCCTTGAGCTGGTGAAGCTCGAGCCCTTCTAGTTGTAGGTACAGTTCGAGCGGAGACGTGCCATACTGGCGTTCAACCTCTCTTGACTTGTCAAACATCGCCTTGATTGTAGGCGTGACGGAGTCCACTTTGCCAACGAACTCATCGAATACTGCCTTCCGATCCGCGGGTGATCCCGCCTGAGCGTTGAATTGCCTCCAGCTGTTCCATGTGACCGGTCTACCGTTCACTTTGTAGGATTTGGAGACGATTTCTTGCTCGCGCTTCCGGTAGAGTTCGAGTTTCAGCGGCGTCTTCGACGCTTCTGCGATGTCGCCAACCTTTCCGACATACAGCCGTTTCGGTTCCTTGAACTCTGACAGGAAATGTTTGGCGTGGTCGATTCGTTTCTCAGAGACAGATTTCATGAAGGATTCGCTGTAGCTGAAACCGCTGTACTGGCGCCACTCCTCGTTAGCGTACGCGATGTACAGCGCTTCGTCGACCGTGCACCAGCTTGATAGGTTCATGGTTCACGGCATGCCGTCTGGGAAAGAAAACACTTTTGGCGCTCACATTTTAACCTATGCAACCAGCACGCGTCCCCACATTGTTTTATGATTGATTGCGGTAGATCTGGGATGCGGCCGGAAGGGCCGGATCGAGGGTGCGTGAGGACCAGCGCCTCCACTAGGCCGTGGTCCAGAACCGCCACCAGACGGTGGGCAGCCTGGTCTAAGACGGAGACGAGCCGCAGGTCTCGCCGCAGGCCCCCCAAGCCTCTAACCCGGGTCCAAATCCCGGCGGCCGCACCAAACTTTACGTTCAGTTTCTACTCCGGTTGAATCTCGCACTCCATCGATTTTCCACTCATGACCGCTCAACTGGTCTCAGATATTCACCACTATGATCGAAGGCTCACGGGAGCCCTCTCGATCCTAGATGGTGACAAGAGAATACTCGAGAAGAATCGTAAGAAGATCAGACAGTTCCTCGAATACATACGAGCCGAAGGATTGAGCATACCGAGACAGGTCAGATACGTGTACGTTCTATGGAAGATCTCAAACCTACTCGGCAAAGAATTCTACCGGACAACAAAAGCCGACATGATAGCCTTAGTGTCAGAGCTTGAGAGGCAGAATACAGCTTACGATACGAAGCTCTCTGAGAAGCAGTGTGTCAAGAGATTCTACAAGTGGCTCCGAAACACCGAGGACGAATACCCGCCCGAAGTAAGATGGCTGAAAGCTAAGCGAAACAACAATCACAAGATCTTGCCTGAACATCTTCTAACAGAAGATGAAGTGAACTGCGAGGAACATACTCTACGAACCAAGACGTGCTTGCGTTGTCAAGAACCAAATTCCCCTACTAACAGCTTCTGTTCAAGGTGCGGGTCTCCATTGGACATGAAAACTGCGATGCAGCTGCACGAAGAAGAGTCGAAGACTGATAGCGTAATGGATGATCTTCTTGAAGATCCAGAGGTCAAAGGGCTCTTATTATCCAAGCTGAAGGCTATGGTCAAGTGAGAACATGCACCATCAGCTCGCTTCCAGCAGTTCGGCGAGAACAGAGATGTATCCGGGAACCTTAGAATCAGTGGTTGCTAGGCAGAGAACTAATCATATCTCATCCCATTGAATCACGTAATTGCCGTCTTGACCTCGAAACACTCTTACTGGTGAAGCGAGATGAGGATTCTCGTTCAGTCTTCTCTTTTCTGCAAGCAGATTCGGCGGCAAATCCTTGTCTGCGACTTCTAGGAGATTGCGATCTTGGTCTGGCCTAGCAGGACCACGACTCCATGTGACTATCTGCGATTTCAATTTGTAACCAGCATGTTCTAGTTCTCGCTTGATCTTCTCCTTGCATTGGTCTTCTGAGACCGTCTCGTTGAATCGGGTATGCCTGATACCGAGAATATCCGATGGGAGCGAAACGTTCCCCTTCAGAAGCAAGTGTACCTTCTCTCGCTGCAGAATGCCTATGCACAAACCGTATTCAAATATGATATTCTGACGTGCTCTTGATTCGAAACATAGTTCTATTGCTTTGTCAATCGCCTGCGGCAGATTTGAAGGCCACGTTCGCATATAGCTGCCGTAGGAGGAAACTGACGATGGAGACCCTTGAACATGGTCAATCACAGTCTCTATGAACTTGGGGACAGCAGATCTCTCCGTTCCAATGTCGTCGGGAGTCATTATGACAAACGCGAAGCTGGCTTGAGGAACACATTCAATGAGTCCCTCAATTAGCGTCTTGCCCTTGCTAGGTTTCTCTTCAAGAAGTATTGGGTTTAGCCCCCATTGAATGAGAGTCTCTTTCAGAATTCTCTTGTTCTCGTCATCTCTCCCATGCACAATAAAGATGCCTTCCGAGTCCCGGGGTCTCTCTTTGGCCACTCCTGCCGTTCCAGGTGAAACCACGGCGGGCAGCTCTAGATCGGTGGCCTCCAGTATTCCTCTAAGTTCGTCCGCAAAGGCGGTTGCTTCATGCTTAGCTTCTTGTATTTCCTGTGCAGTATATTGCGTTATGTGCAGTTGTGTCATCTTGTAGTAAAGTGCCGGGTAAACTGTAACATCCAGCATCATTTTCCCTTCCTTGTGGCGGGTCGCGATAATCTTGGCGTTCCACACGGCGCCTACACGAACCCTCTTGAGTCCTTTGAAATAGTTCTTGTCGATGACCTTCTCAATCTCCTCTGTACTCACATTACGCAGATTGAATGGCACGGCATTCGAAATGGTCACAACGCCTCCTTGCACCCGGAGCCCCCAATTGGGCTGGTCACCATCAGGGTTCAGAGCCGAAAAAAGACGTCTAACCAGCTCGTCGACGTCCTTGACATCTACGATCTATTTCGCTCTGACTATGACCTCTTCGAGGTCAGGCGATCTGGATCCCTCTCGTAGCAGTTGGCTACCCTTTCCTAGTCTCGGAAATATCCTGAATGGGTTCAATCAGCAGTTCGCCCGATAAGTTGTCCGGGGGAGGTTGTATGCCGCCGGTACAGGGGTATTTCGAGACAACGTGGAAGTGACAAAGATGAAGTGAACAGCGAAGAACATGGAGAATGGAAGAGGACGGCATCATCGTCATTCGGCTTCGAGCCGAAGATTCTGTGCGTGGAGCGGTTGGTGACGCGCTGTTCAGGTACCCGAGTCAGCATCCATCATATTCTATGATACTTAGACACCTCGGCGGCCTTGAGAAAGGAGAGACAAAACCGGTTCCACCTTGGCCAAGCAGCCCGCGGTCACTCACCTAGACTCACCTAATGCCGAGATTAGCGCCTTAGGAAAATAGTCGAATCCATCCTCGAACAGAGACCATGAAGGGAAGCGAGAGATAGGTGTACTACACCCTGATTCTCTCACGTCCGCGTACATACGCGCTCAAGTGATTGTCAGTTTGACCCAAGAGGCGGGAAATACGGGTGTAAGACACAGCGTCTTCGCACCAATCTTGAAGAGAAAACGCTGGTGTAGCCCGCAGTGGGCTACACGGCATTGTTGATTTTCGTCTTGCCGGCGGAGCGCAGGGCCTACTTGCGGTCGACACCTCATGACGCGTCTCGGGAGGTGAGTTCGCGAGCAGGGCAGAAGTTACCGGTGGGGCCTACCCGAGCAGTTTCGGCATGCGCTACAGCCCCTACTCGCTTATGGGGGGTCGGCGCCTGAATCGTACGCCGAAATCAAGGGTGTTAAACACCCTAGTTTCAACGGTCCGCGTCCTAGGTCGATGCCACTCTGAAACCCGTGCGCACGAGAGATGCTCGCCCTGAGTAGGCCGCTCGCGATAGCTCTATAGCGTCGCGCAACAGGATTCCCTGTGTTGGCGAGGTGATAGGGATGAGTTCATCATTGAGTCTATCGATTCAGAAGTACCCGACTTGTCCAAAATGCCGGAAGGACAGAGGGGAGAACTGCGACATGGTTCCGGTGAGCCACGGCATAGGAATGCGCGGTCTTGAATGGGTTTGCACAAACCCAGATTGTGGTAACAGAATCACATACACGGGCGAATAGCTCAGCCAGCCTCCTGTTCTGTGCTATCCCCGAACAGACGAGGTGGGAAGATCGCTCTCTCTAGCGTAGTGACTGCCACGCTGAAGAAGTGGAGTTGCTACCGGCTTCCTTTGAAGCTAAGTCGATAGGACTTGGGCCAGTTTGTACAATTGCTCATCTATCGGTTTGTTGGCTGTGGAGGCGTATTCTAGGTCGACTGGAACTATGTGACCTGCCTGGATTCCTGTCATATCCTTTCTCCACCCATCAAGAACGAATTCAACACTTGCGGCACCCATCTCGCAGGCGAGGAGTCGACTAGTACCTGTAGGGTGACCGCCTCTCTGTATGTGGCCGAGCCTCGCAAGTCTGACCTCGAATCCAACCTTCTTCCCTATCACTTCAGCTATGTCCATGCAATCGCCCGCCCCTTCAGCCATGACTATTATGCCGGATTTCTTACCTCTCTGATGAGCCTCCTCAAGCCTACGACAAAGCCCCTCCATGTCCCATTCTTTCTCAGGTACAAGTATCACCTCTGATCCGGCCTCTATGCCCACTTCCAACGCTAAGAAACCGCGATTTCGGCCCATCACCTCCACTACGAAAACTCGTTCATGAGACGTGGCGGTATCCCTTATCCTGTCAACAGCGTCTAGAGCAGCATTCACTGCCGTGTCAAACCCTATCGTAGTATCAGTTCCAGCCAAGTCGTTGTCTATGGTGGCAGGTACTCCGATGACTGGAATACCACTGGCTTCATGGAGCTTGCAGGCTGCTCGGAAGGAACCGTTGCCTCCTATGACTATCAGCCCGTCCACACCATTCTCCTTCAGGACTTCAGTAGCTCTTGAGATTCCCTCGTCGGTCTTCATTTCTTGGGCCCTGGAAGTCCGCAGAATAGTCCCGCCCTGATGCATTATGCCGCCGACTCCTCTCGCGTCCAAGAATCTTGACTCGTTGGCTAGAATCCCTGCATAGCCCCTTTCAAAACCTATGACTTTCAGATTTCGCACCACCGCCGCTCTGACAACGGCTCTTATTGCAGCATTCATTCCGGGAGCGTCTCCTCCCGTAGTGGCTACTGCAATCAGGTTCATCCCATTGTGCACCCCCCGAGATTCTCTCCCAAGCGTTCTCCTTCTTCTTCAGGCCAAGTCATCGTGATGTAATTCTCGAAATCCGTACTCTCACAGGAACAGTCTGCCACATGTGCTCCAAGAGGAACAAGTTGCGTTCACCGTGTTTGCCGAACATCTTTGAGAAGTCATTCTCCCATGTGCCTATGTCTCAAAGAGAGATAGGAGTTCTGAGAGATCGGCCGTCGCGACGCCGACAAGTCCGTCGTTTGCACCATAATATACAAAGAGCTTTTCGTCCAGCAAGACTGCGCCGCAGCAGAAAACGATGCTCCTCTCGTAGTCTTCTCTGGGCTCAAAGATGGGCTGTTTTAGTCTTGATACGTTTTCCGGATTGTCTCGATCGATGAGTGCCAGCCCCAATCTGTAGGTGAAGCTTTCGTCGACTCCATGATAAACGAACAGCCATCCCTTTTTGGTTTCAATGGGAGGTGCTCCGGAACCTATTTTCTTGTATTCCCATTTCTCTCGCGCTGTGGCAGCTATCGCATGAGTGCTCTTTGACCAGTCTTCTAGGCTATTTGAATACACGATCCATATGTGTGGTGAAATGCGATGGTACATCGCATGTTTTCCATCGAACTTCTTCGGGAATAACACGGAGTTCTTGCTATCCACTTGAGGGATGGGGAAAATTCGTTTGCCCCAGTTCCACTTGTGATTAAGAAAGTCACGCACCCTGATCGAAGTCAGCCCTACCTGGGCTAGCCTCATCTTGCTGCCTTCTTCGTGCCATCTTTGGGATCTGCCGTAGGCAGTGTAGCACAGGTAGTATCTGTCATCAATTCTCGTCATTCTTGGATCCTCACAGCCGCATGTCTCGAAATGGTGTGACGGCGAGAAGATCGGCGAGTGATGTCTATAGTCGATATGGTAGCCGTCAGAACTGACGGCATATCCCAGTCTTGATATGTCATCCTCACCTTGAGCTCGGTATACGATGTGCACTTTGCCCTTTTCATATACGGCAGCACAATTGAATACCCTTCTTGATTCCCAGGGGTGATTCCTTATGGGTTCAAGTATCGGATTCTCCGCGTACCTCTCTAGCATCGTGACTTCATGATTTCTCATGATTCTTCATGCTCTTAGGTCTCGGCAGCTTCGCCCCCACGACTCCAAGTAGTTCTCGATCATTGGCATGTGTCTGAACTGTCGTGACAATCATTTGGCTAGGCCACGGGGGAGAACAAGGCGGCCGCAAGAGGAACGGTAAGCCCTGCCCCGGGACTATTGCGGAGGGGCGTACACGCCACCTCCTCTCGCTTTTGGTGGTACTCGTGGCCAGATATCGCGTCTGATGGCGGCAAACCTTAAAGGCGCTTCCTCATGCGGTGCTCGGTCTGAGCACTGGAGCAGCTTGGTGTCGGTGATATGAGAGTCAAGCTCACTCGGAGTCCCAAGAATCCAATCATCGAACCAAGACTCCAGATGGCTTGGGAAAGCATGGCGACCTTCAACCCCGGAGCCGTAAGAGAGGGAGAAATCACTCACATATTGTATAGGGCGGTCAACGAACGCGAAATTTCGTCCCTTGGATACGCGACAACGATAGATGGCGAAACGATCATGGATCGCTCTACGGAACCTGTTCTGTCCCCGGAAGGTTCTTGGGAGGAGTGGGGCTGTGAAGATCCACGTATTACTGCGTTCGATGGGACATACTTTGTCTTCTATACGGCGTATTCGCGACGAGGTCCACGAATGGCCTTGGCATCGACTGCTGACTTCAGGAACTACAAACGCTACGGACTAGTGGGTCCGGACCACGACGACAAGGATAGTGCCCTCTTCCCTCAACTCATCGGGGGGCAAGTCACCATTGTCCACAGGATAGCGCCGAACATCGAGCTAGCCTTCCTAGATAGTATCGAGCAGATGGAGACGTCAAACCCTTACTGGAGGAATTACCTCAAACACATAGAAGCCAACACGATCATGAAGCCGCTGTGCAAGTGGGAAAAGAAGAAAGTCGGAATTGGCCCGCCGCCGATCCGAACCGATACAGGATGGCTGATCATCTATCACGGTGTGGATTATCACGACGTATACCGTGCGGGGGCAGCTCTCCTCGATCTGGAAGACCCACGCCGAGTGATCGCTCGAACTCCAGAGCCAATTCTGGAACCGGAGGAGGACTTCGAAAGAGTCGGAGTCGTGCCTAACGTCGTTTTCCCGGAAGGTGCTGTCGTGGTGAAGGATGAACTCAAGGTCTTCTACGGCGGGGCAGATAGAGTCTGCTGCCTCGCTAGTGTTCCAATAAGAGCGCTCACAGAAATCCTAGAAGGCTATAGCTGAGATCCGTCCGATATCTTCCCAAGCCGATGAAGAAAACGTATTGATATTGACCTGGGCTGAAGTTATCGCTCATCTGCTTTGACCGGAGCTGACTGGATTTTTGGCGTATCACAAGTGCCCCTTCGGCGAGTCGATGAACCAGAAAGAAGCGGCTGAATTGGAGTCCAGCCTCATTCCTTGCTCAAATTCTCGATGAAAGCGTCCGCTGCAAGTAGAAAAGCTAGGGTGGACTCTGCTCCTTGGTTCTCATTTAGACCTGCCTCGTTGATACCGTCTGAGCATGCGCCTGTTGACTCGTCGTAGAGCTTGACCATCTTAGTGTTTAGACCAAAGAACCAGCCTAGAGCTTGCCGTATGGCTGGCTCATATGATTCGGACCTAGTGAGTCTGTAGGCAAGCGTGGTAACCTCGACCATTCCGCCGGCTTCGATTGGCTGTTGATCGTAGAAGGCTCTTCGTGCACCTTTCACGTACCAGCCTTGGTTTCCGATTGGTACGTACGTTCCATTGATTGTTGTGACTTTCGTTAGGAATCGAAGGGACTCCTCCGCAACGTCAAGGTAGACCTGCTTCCGCGTCGACTCATATGCGACCAGCAACGCCTGACTCAACCGCGCGTTGTCATAGGATAGAATGTCCTCGAACCATTCCCAATCCGAGACTCGATTCCCGTTGTACAATTCGACCAGGCTGTCAGCGATTTCCTGCAGATTTGCCATCAAATTAGCATCTTTGGTTTCCGAGCATAGGCGCTCGTGGAGGCCTAGGCAAGCGTAGGCCTTCGTTCGCGGTGATGTTGATTTTCTGACCCAGGGTAACGCTCTATCAAAGATAAGTCGCGCAGAAGCGCGCATGCCACGTGGAAGATCAGAGTTGATGACTCTTCCAGACGCCCAGATGGCGCGACCGAGATGATCGCCTACTGTTGATTGGTCTGGAATCCTCTGCGAGAAGTCCATTAAGTTATGAAACTTTCCGTCTTCTTCCTGCATGAGGAGTAGAAAACTCAGCAGCTTGCGCTGCAACTTCGGAAGCCTTTGATCGGGCCACAGCTTCGCTGCTTTTGAGACGAACACCAATGCGCGGGCGTTGTCGTCTACCATGTACCCTTCCTTTCTCGCCGGAACTGAGAACTTCGCGTGCTGAAGAAGCGCGATATGGTCGGTCAAAGACAGGAGGTGATCAAGCTTGACTGAATGCCGCAGCTTCGTGCACAGCTCTTCAAGGCTGCATTGTAGATCTGAAGATGTCAGCATA
>Ga0315268_10003371_pt1 | contig 17638 bp, 14 predicted proteins | sample C1_top_MG_FD_204535 | JGI IMG/M metagenome (GOLD analysis project Ga0315268, IMG submission 204535) | Sediment microbial communities from Yellowstone Lake, YNP, Wyoming, USA - C1_top | ecosystem: Environmental > Aquatic > Freshwater > Lake > Sediment | place: USA: Wyoming | collected 2017-08-01
TTGATCGACTCATCGCTGTAGCCTGCTATCTGCGTGGCTTTCTGGCGGGGAATCATGACCTCGGCCCTTCTGTTCTTGAAGTTATCTATGGCCATCTTTACAATGCGTTTTGCGTCATCCATCGCGTGATGCTCGTCAAATTCGATATGAACGACATTCTCCTGCTCCATCTTTGCGATCGGATGCGTTGTAATCAGTTTTGTATGGAAGCACTTTGCGACATTGGCAAGGTTCTGGAAAACGCACTGGACATCGACAACCATCGCTTCGCAGGCACCAGTTATTATAGCAAGCTCCTGCTGCAGGAATGTGCCTGCAGGCGGCACGCCGTGGCGCTGGAGAATCTCGTTGCCGGTGCAGCATATACCGCCGAGCTGTATGCCCTTTGCCCCTACCGTTTTCGCATGATCGATCATCTCTTTTGATTGTGAGGCGGCGACTATCATTTCCGAAAGAATCGGCTCATGGCCGTGGATTATTATATTTACATGATCCTGTTTCATGATTCCGAGGTTCGCCTCGGACTGGAGAGGAGAAGGCGTTCCGAACATGACATCCTGCAGGTCGGTCGCAATCATCGAACCGCCCCAACCGTCCGCAAGAGCCGCCCTGGTGCACTGCTTGACTATATTTTTATAATCCTGGTCAACTCCCATGTGGGTCCTGTGCATGATTTCAACAGTCTCCCTGTCAATATTTCTGGGAAGAACGCCCAGTTTTTTCCATCTTTCATAAAGAAGCTCTGGAGCCCTTTTCAGATAGATGAGTTCGCCCTCTGATTTACCCCATTCATTGAGGGCTTTTTCGGCAACCTCAAGGGCTATCTCGTCAAAATTGCGGTCTACTTCGGCGCCGTCAACCGTAACCTTTGTGGCGACTCCGTAATGAGGCGCAATCGCCAGAAGCTTCTGGGGATCTTTAATTTTATAATCCTTGGTCTCCTTGCGCGCAACAGACAGAAATACTTCAGCCACGCCACGTCCGTGGTCGGAATGCGCCGAAGCGCCGGCTGCCACCATTCTTGCAAAATTGCGCGCTGCAACCGTGTTTGCAGTCGCGCCGCAAAGCCCTTTTCTTTCGTCGGGTCCGTCTTCAACGGATTTGGTCAGGGGCAGACGGCAGGGTCCCATGGCACAGTTTTTACAGCATGTGCCCTGGATTCCTATATTACAGGGTTTCATGCTTTCAGCCCTGTCAAAAACCGTTTCAACACCCAGTTCCTGGGCACGCTTGATCATAATCTGGGTCGCAAGGTCCATGGATGCGGCTACCGGATCGGCAACCTTTTTCTCCTTGGGAGCCTTGACAACCTTTTCTTTCGTTTCTTCTGCCATTAGAGGTTCCTCCTCATATTTTGTTATTCCGGGATTTACCCGCTCTGCAATAAGCGGTTTCAAACACCGGACATTTATAGTGTGAAATTAAAATCTTTTGTGTATCCTGTTAAGTTTTTCCAGAATTCTGTCCAAATCGGTCTTCTGCTCGGCAGCAGGTGTCATGGAAACCTTTTTCCCTTTACCGGGAGCCGTTTTCTTTGAAGCAAGGCGCTCTTCACGCTCTTTTGTCCTCTTTTCCCTCAGGGCTTCCTCCTCGGCTTCTTTTTTGGCTCTTGCATCCGCTTCCACCTTTGCTTTAGCATCCGCCTCAGCTTTTGCCTTCGCTGCCGCTTCCGCTTTGGCTTTTGCTTCAGCATCGGCTTTTGATTTAGCCTCTGCCTCTGCCTTGGCTTTTGAGTCAGCTTCAGCTTTTGCTTTTGCATCCGCTTCAGCCTTTGCTTTTGCTGCAGCATCATCCGGAGCTTTTGCCTTGACATCCACTTTCGGCGCAGCCGGCGTTTCCGCCTTTGGCGCAGGCGCCGGTGCGGCTTTTACCTCGGCTTTTACGGCTGCCGGTTTTGCTTCAGCTTTGGGAGCCGGTTCCGCTTTTTTGCCCTTCTCTTCTTCTATTGTAAGATTAGGTGCAGGAGATAACGCCTTGTAATCGACGGATACATCACCCAGTTTCTTCTTTATGGACTCAACCTTAGCGGCCGGACCTCCGTCTGCCAGGAGATCGATAAAAGACTTCGCCAGGCGGACAGCCTCGGGATGCCTCATGATAAGAATATCGGATCCTGCCAGAAGATAACTTACAGCGCCGACAGCCTCCATGAGAATTCCGCGTTTTTCAGCATCCCCAAGGGTTGGGGCTTCCTTTTCGGTCAGTTTTGCTTCCTTGCATTTCCAGATTTCATTTCCGAGATTGTTGATAATCGGATACTGCAGCTTGTCATCACCCTGTGAAAGGGCGGCCATTCTCAAACGTTCCATGACGGAATAGGAATATTCCATGCCATATCCGAGACCGCCTGTCGTAGGATCAACAATCAGTTTTTCGGTTGAAACACCGAGATTTTCAAGAAGAATGTTTATCTGCTTTGCAAGATTGACGTCGATGGGTGAGGATGAGATAACCGTATGGCCGTATCCCATGGCGCTTGCGCCGATACTCTTGTAGTTCTTGTCATCGACAGGTCCCATTGTGAGGTTACTATTCTGGCATTCTTCTGAAATCTTCTTTAAGACCTCTTCATCCTTCTTGGCATTGGCACATCCCCAGATAATCAGGGGCACCTTGATAGCTGCGCTGACTTTCTTTACTGTCGCGGCAACTTCTTCGGGTGAAGCATTTTTACCGTTGGGATCCGCACTCTTTAACTGGAGAACGATCATTTCGGCGCCATAATCATTAACACACTTTTTAGCCCAGGCTACAGGATCGGAGACCACATCCTTGAAACAGGAGAGAACGGATGCCGGCCAGTCTTCCGGTTCCATATCCCAGATTTCCATTGCTATCTTAGGTTTATTAGGCATGCCTCCTTCAAAAAGATAGAACGGATAGCATGTCTCACCGCCGACGGTAACGGCGCTTTTGCCTTTTCCTAAGGTGATTTTTTTAATGCCGCCGGAATAGGATTCTTTATAGATTTCAAAACCCAATGTTACCTCCTTTTGATAAACAGCTAATTACCGAGGATTAAACTAACATAACCTCTGCGGTATTAACGAAAAAAATTGGGTGGGGAAAACAATAACCGCCTCTGCCTCAAAAAAAATCAGACCCCCTTTCATTCTATTTTTATTATAAATTTATCTACTTCGGTAGATTTATCGCAGCAAACAAAAAAACATCAAACGCTTTTTTAAAACGCCAAGTGACTGCCTTATATTGAGATTTCGAGTTTGTCAATAGATGTATAATAATAAATATGATTCAGTAATAACTATTTAATATTTATAATTTTTTTTCTTTCTTCAAAACGCTCTTTTACTTTTGGAAAGTTGTTCATGTCGGTGTGCGGAAGAAAGAGGGCGGCAATATAATTTTCCATATAAGATGCCGTTTCAGACAATTCAAAATTTGTCATTTTTTTAGTCACTTCCACCACATCCAGCCTTATGCGGTTTGTAAGGCAGCTCATTTTTGCGCCAAGGAGAGAACCATTTCCAATAAATATGATCTTATCAAGATCCATTTCAGGAAGCAGGCCGATTGTTATCGCTTTTTCAAGATCAACGTAACTTCCGAATCCTCCGGCTATAATAACCCGCTGAAGATCATGGACGGTAAGGCCTACCTCTTCAAGGAGCGTCATGCAGCCGCTGTATATGGCGCCCTTTGCCCGTATGAGGTTGTCTATGTCCGGTTCGCTCAGGACCACATCCCTGTCGATCTGTGTCTCATCCGCCCATGCAAGCACGTATTCGAAAACACCGTCGGTTTCACGGATACGCGGAGTATTAAGATCCCTGTTGAATTTTCCAAGGTTATTTATGACTCCGGCCTCAAAAAGAGAGGCGACCATTATTATAAGACCCGAACCGCATATTCCCTTTGGCCTGACGTTTCCAATTGTTATATTCATGGGCTCGTACGTGGCAGGATCTATTGAAAAATCCTCGATAGCCCCCTTTGTGGCGCGCATTCCGAACTTGACACCTCCCCCTTCAAATGCCGGACCGGCGGAACAGGCGGCGCAGGCAAGCCAGTCTTTGTTGCCTATCACTATCTCGGCATTCGTCCCGATATCCATGTAAAGAGTCAGCTCTTCGGAGCGGTATATCCCGGAACCCATGACTCCTGCCACAATATCACCTCCCACATAGCTCGAAATCTGCGGGTATACGAGAGCAGCGACATGGTCGCCGAGCGCTATCCCAAGTGATACGGCTTTAACCGGCGGATATAACGTCGAAGCCGGAACATACGGTGAGCGGCGCATATAGCGCGGATTAATCTTAAGCAGTAGCTGTGTCATTGTTGTGTTTCCGGCTATTGTAATGGCCGAAATTTCATCAGGGTCAATTCCTGCCTGTAGAATTATCTTTTTTATAACAAGATTTATGGTTTTGATAACTACATCGTGCAGCTTTTCCAGTCCGCCCGGCTTTTCGGCATAAACTATCCTGCTGATTACATCTTCCCCGTAACTTATCTGGCCGTTAAAATCAGCGTGCTGGGCAAGCACCCTCCCGTTTATGATGTCGATAAGCTGGCCATAAACTGTTGTAGTACCTATATCCAATGCAACGGCATAATTCCGGTCGGTCGTATCTCCCGGCTGTATATTGATGATATGCGTCTTCCTGCCTTCATGAACGGGCCGGGCCATAGTAACCGTGACTTTAAAACCGTCTTTTCTCAGGATGTCGGGAATCTTTCTGATTACGGGAAGCTCGACGACAAGGCGGTGCTCGTCATATTTTGCTTTCAGATAACTGACCATGCGCGACACATCCGGAAGATTGTCCTGGACGGTAGGCTCCGGAAGCTCAAGATATCTTTTTTCAACGGGAGGTACGAAAAGTCCCTTCTCTTTAAGCTCATCGAGGTTCATCTCCCTGATGCGCGCCGTCCGCCTGGGACTGGGCGGCATATTGAGCACGCTTGCATCTATGGCCGATTCGACCGGAATCCTCACGGAAAGATTGCTCTTAACAGTTGAAAGACACGCCTGGCGGTATCCTTTATTGATGTCTTCACCGCTCAATTTTTCCGTAATGCCGCCTTCCACCCGCCCTTCTTCAATTATTATCCGGCACTTTCCGCAAACACCTTCCCCGCCGCATGAAGCATTGATATGAACGCCTGCCTCCATTGCGACTCGCAGGAGATTATCTCCGTCTTCCGCTGCTACGCTTTTATTATGAGGGTAAAACATCACCTTGTGCATATTTTTTCCAGTTGGTTTTGCCGATCAATTTATGTATTTCCTGATCCCGGATCCTGATCAGTACATCGATGGAAATAAAGGATTCGAGGGGCCGAGGATTCAAGTGAAAAACCTTCTCTTTCCCCTGCCCCCCGACTACTGACCCCTGATCCCTGATATTCTATATTCTGCTTTCTATTTTCGTCTCACACTTGACCCCTTGAACCCTCGAATCCTTGAATCCTTCTGTTCACTCTTGCGGCTCATCGAACCTGCAGCTTAACATTATCATGTCATCTTCAAAAATTGTTCTGATCTTGTAGGGCAAAGTCTGGAACAGCTTTATCATTCCATGATTGCCCGGAGAGGTGTACGCGAAGAGTCCCAGAATACCGTTTTCCCGCGCAGCTTCGGAAAGTTTTTTAAGTAAAATTTTTCCAAGCCGCTTTCCCTGATACTCCTTTATTACCGAAAAGGCGACTTCAGCCATGTTCTTTGCCGGATCAATAAGATATTCTCCGACGGCAACAACTTTTCCGAAACCGAATTCACCTACAAGGGCGATAACAGTAAGATCTTTTATATAATCAATCTGTGATACGCCCTCCATCTCTTCCTGCACAAACCGGGTTTTTTCATGGAAAAAGCGTGAGGCAATGTCTTTTTTATCGAGATTGTAAAAATGTTCCTGTATTCTTCTTTCATCAACCGGTTTTGCCGGCCTTACCGTCACGGGCTCATTATCTATAATTATTGTCTCCTCAAGCTTTATGGGATATACGCCCTGAATCGATTCTTTCAAAGTCCGTTCTTCCCCGAGAAGCCCCAGCCTCTTGGCATTATGAAAAAGCTCCTCCCTGAATTTCGGATGGGCTATGCTTATCATCGCCGTCGCCCTCTCCTGAATGCTCTTTCCGAAGAGATTTACCGCCCCATACTCCGATACCACATATTGCGCGTCGCCTCTTGGAACAACTATCGCGGTGTCGGTCAGAAACGGGACAATCCTGCTTTTCTTTCCGTCGGCTGACGCAGAAGGAATCATTATTATCGATTTACCGCCTTCGGCCTGCGCCGCGCCCCTTATAAAATCGAGCATGCCCGTGACGCCCGAAAAATGGTTGTAAGGAAGGGCATCCGCCGCAATCTGCCCGGTAAGGTCCATCGTCATCGCTACATTCAGGGCAACCATTCTTTTGTGCCTTGCAATTACACCGGGATCATTCACATAGTCTGAAGGATGAAACTCTATAGCCGGGTTGTCATGCATGAAATCATAAAGATTTCTTGTTCCAATGGCACTGCTTGCTACAATCTTTCCTTCGTTATACCCTTTTTTCCTGTTTGTAATGACGCCTTTTGAGAAAAGATGCATGATGCTGTCGTTAAGGTACTGGGTGTGTATTCCAAGATCATTTTTTTCGGAAAGGGCCATAAGCGTCGCTTTCGGAGTAACGCCGAGGCTCATCTGGATTGTCGAGCCGTCGCTTATGAGCCTTGCGATATGCCCGGCTATCATGTTTGCCGCTTCAATATCCGGCAGATCGCCTACCGTAAGGATCTCCTCCTCATGTTCCACAAAAATATCCACATCATTGACATGAATGAAGCTTCTCCCCAGCACTCTGGGCATTTTCGGGTTAACCTGCGCTATGACAAGATCGGCTGATGAAGCAGCCGCCTGGGTTATATCCACTGAAACACCAAGGCTCATCCATCCGAAATCATCCGGCGGAGAAACCTGGATAAGCGCCACATGTATAGGAAGAAGCCTGCTTTTGAATAAGCGTGGAATGGCAGAAAGGTTTATAGGTGTAATAAAGCGTATATTCCTGGCAAGTCCCCTTGCCTTGGCCGATCCCAGGTAAAATGACCTGATGTTCAGACTGTGGGTTTTTGTTTTGTTGGCTATCAGGGTCAGCGGGGTTGTTTCGAGGGTAAGCAGACGCACAATCTCGATGTCGGTAAAATTTTCCGAACTTTCCGACAGAATCCTGACAAGATGCTGGGGCTCTCCGCAGGAGGAGCCTATAAACACCCTCCGTCCGGGTTTGATAAGTCTTATCGCTTCAGCGGCGCTTCGTTTATTCTCAACATATTTATCAGCCCAGTATGTCGAAATCGGCATAATTCTCCTCTTGCAGATGAAACGATATTAGATGAAACTCGTAAAAAATCAAAATTCAGACGGCAAAGTGAAAAGTTCATTATGCAAGGTGCGCGAATCTTGAGGAATGAAGCGTACTTTTTGGTACGCTGCAATGACGAAAGATGAAGCGCAACAAAGCAGAATGACTTTTTATGAAGCCGTTCGGATAAAATTAAGGTGCAAAGCAGATAACAAATAAATGCACCATATATCAGGATATTATTTCAAGTCAACAGGTTCCCATAATAAAAATGGTTCTTAATATTTCCTTGACGGTAGTTGGCTTATAACTTATATAACGCACATAATGGCTGAGTAATTATTAAAATTCATAATACTTTTAGGAGTATCCGGGTCACTTATAAAAAAAGGAGATAACATTATGAAATTATTTATTAAAACTTTTGTTCTGATCTTTGGGCTTATCATTGCTGCCACCCTCTCTTTTGCTGCGGAAATTAAAATCGGCGTTGCCGAAGCCCTGACCGGACCAATCGCAAAGTATGGCGTTCCGATTAGAAACGGTTTTACTCTTGCTGCGGAAGAAATTAATGGAGCGGGGGGAATAAACGGGAATAAAATTAATCTCATCATTGAAGATGAACAGGGAAAAAAAGAAGAAGCCATCAATGTCTTTAAGAAATTTATTTTCCAGGACAAAGTTCTGGCGATATTCGGCCCTACTCTTTCAAACTCGGCTTTTGCCGCTGACCCTGTAGCAAACGCAAGCAAAACTGTAGTTTTCGGAACATCCAACACGGCAGAGGGCATAACCGCCATAGGACCCTATGTATTCAGAAACTCGATCGCTGAAGCCGACATACTTCCGGTAGTCATAAAAGTCGTCAAGAGCAAGCTGGGTTTGAAAAAAGTGGCGATAATGTACGGAAACGATGATTCATTTACCAAGTCCGGCTATGATGTGTTTAAAAAGGCTATTGATGCCGAAGGGCTCCAGATATTGGCAACTGAAACTTTTGCAAAAGGAGACATAGATTATTCAGCTCAGCTTACAAAAATTAAAAATCTGAAACCTGATGCAATAGCCTGCTCAGCGCTTGTAGAGGAGGCATCCAATATAGTGCTCCAGGCAAGGAAACTCGGAATACCCGAAAGCGTCACTTTCATAGGAGGAAACGGTTTTAATTCCCCCAAGCTGGCTGAAATCGCCGGAAAGGCTGCGGAAGGCGTGATAAGCGGAAGCCCCTGGTTTCTTGCTGACCCGAATGCTAAAAATCAGGCTTTCGTAAAGGCATATAAGGCTAAGTTCAGTTCGGATCCAGACCAGTTTGCGGCTCAGGCATATGACGCGCTTTACATAATGTCCGAGGCGTTCAAAAAAATCAAGCTGACAGGCAATATTGATAACGACAGGGATGCTTTAAGGGATGAACTGACAAAGGTTAAGAACTATAACGGCGTCGGCGGGAAGTTTTCATTTGACGCAAACAGGGATGCCGAACAAAAAGGCAGGGTCCTGATTATAAAAAACGGCAAGTTCACTGTATATTCTGAATAACTCCTATCATACAGACTGAAGGTAAATAGGCTGAAGGCTGAAGGTAAAATATTAATGCAGGGAAACTTCAAAACCGGCTTGCTATTTATCTTTTGGCCTTCAGTCTATCAGCCTGTTTTACACAGAGGTAGTAATTGTTTTTACAGCAAATAGCAAACGCTCTTGCGCTCGGAGCGGTTTATTCACTTTTTGCCATAGGGTTTACCCTTATCTTCGGTGTCCTTGAAGTCATAACGCTTGCTCACGGCGCCGTGTTCATGATGGGAGCCTTTGCCGGATTGATTGCCGTAACAAAGTTCAATGCCGGTCTGGCTTCAACGCTGCTGGCCAGTATGATCGTTTCAGGGCTTGCAGGCTATTTAATTGATCTGATTGCCGTCGGGCCTTTAAGAAAAAGGAAATTTCACCACCTTGCTCCGATGATTGCAACCATCGGCTGCGCAACAATCATTACAAGCACTTACCAGGGAATTTTCGGCGCTGAAGCGTACAGATTTCCCTTTGATTTTGTTCCGTCAACATCATATGACATCGGCGGAATTCAGCTTACATTGCTCCAGCTTATAATCATAGGCATATCCCTCTTTCTGATGATCGTCCTTATTTTCTTTCTCAATAAAACAAGATGGGGCAAGGCTGTCCGTGCCGTTGCCGAAAACCCGAAAACAGCCGCCCTGCTCGGGATCCCGGTTGAACAGGTATTCCGGCTGACAATGTCTATTTCATCGGCGTTTGGAGGGGCTGCCGGTGTCCTCACAGGCCTCAATTTCAATACGATTCACACATTCATGGGAGGACCTATCCTTCACAGAGGGATTGCTGTCATTATTCTTGGAGGTATGGGGGACATAAGGGGGGCTATGGCCGGAGGACTGATCCTCGGCTTTTCGGAAATCTTAAGCGTTGCTTACATATCCTCGGATTTCAGAGATGCGATTTCTTTCGGTCTTTTATTCCTGATTCTTCTTGTAAGACCTTCCGGTATCTTTGGAAAAGTAATTGAAAGGAAAGGGTAATAATGTCCGATTTAATAACATCCTTCTGGCAGACATATAATACCCTGTTTTACACCGTCTTTGTTCACGGGATGCTTGCCCTTTCAATTTACATCACTCTTTCCTGCGGTCAGTTATCACTCGGAAATGCGGCGTTTATGGGCATCGGAGCTTACACGGCCGCCCTTTTAACCATGAAGGCCGGCGCTCCGTTCGGATTAAGCCTGATCGCGGGAGGTTTTTTGCCTGCGGCTGTCGCCCTCATCATCGGGATACCGACACTCCGCCTTTCAGGTGTTTACCTTGCAATGGCAACCCTCGGATTCGGCGAGGTCGTGAGGGTGGTTTTTTTAAACATGAAGATTACCGGCGGATCTCTCGGGTTGAACGGTGTGCCTTTAAAGACGGAACTCTGGCATCTGATTCTCGTTATGGGAATCCTGATTTATTTTTTCATAAAGCTCAGAAACTCGAGGTTCGGAAGAATACTTGAAGCAATAAATGAAGATGAAGTGGCCGCCTCCGTAATGGGAATAAGAGCGACTTATTACAAAGTCTGGGCATTTGCAATCGGGGCTTTTATTGCCGGTGTCGCAGGGGGGCTCAATGCTCACTTTACCTTTTTCATATCACCGAGAGAGTATGGTTTTGAACCTGCTGTCGATATACTTACATTTGCCATACTGGGCGGGACAAGAACATTATGGGGCCCGCTTGCCGGAAGCACCATCCTTTCAATACTCCCCGAACTCTTTAGATTTTTAGGACCATACAGACTTGCATTAAACGGCATTATCCTTGTTCTTGTTGTTTTATATCTCCCCAACGGAATTGTTGACAGGGACACATTTTCAAATCTTAAAAAGTTTTTTAAAAAAGAGGAAAATGCTTAAGGGAGAGAATATCACAAAAGATTTTGGCGGATTAAGAGTTCTCGGGGATGTATCCTTTGAAGTAAAAGAGGGTTCGATCTTCGGATTAATCGGGCCTAACGGGGCGGGAAAGACCACTGTTTTCAACATAATAAGCGGCCTTTTAAAACCAACATCAGGCAGAGTGACATTTGACGGCAAAGATATCACAAACCGTCCGCCTTACGAAATAACAGGATACGGCATAAGCAGAACATTTCAGAATATAAGAGTTTTCAGAGAGATGACCCTTCTTGAAAATGTGCTTGTCGGCATGCACAGACTTTTTTCATACTCAACTATTTCCATGTTTTTCGACCTCCCGAAAAAAAGAAGCGAAGAAAAGACCCTGAGGGAGAAAGCCTTTGAAATTCTTTCAATTGTCCGTTTGACTGATAAAGCCGATTTAAAGGCTGAAAGCCTTTCATACGGGGAACAGAGAAAACTTGAACTTGCAAGGGCGCTCGCGACCGAACCGAAACTTCTCCTTATAGATGAACCTGCGGCAGGAATGAATCCTGCGGAAACAGAGGAGCTGATGGAGGAAATTGTTCATATAAACGGCAAAGGATACACAATCTGCCTGATTGAGCATGACATGAAAGTGGTGATGGGCATATGCAGCCATATCGCAGTCCTTAATTTCGGCGAACTTATAGCAGAAGGCTCCCCTGATGAGATAAAAGCAAACCCGGAAGTGATAGAAGCATACCTCGGAAAGGAAGAGCAGAGTGCTTGAACTAAGAGATATCTATACGAACTACGATCATATCCAGGCATTGAAAGGAATATCCCTCACCGTCCAGGAAGGAGAAATTGTCGCATTGATAGGCGCAAACGGCGCCGGGAAAAGCACAACTTTAAACACAATATCAGGAATCGTAAAGGCGGCAAAAGGGGCTGTCTTATATAATGACAAAAATATCACAAAAAATTCCACCCACTCCATTGTCAAAGGCGGAATTGTTCAGGTGCCGGAGGGGAGGGCGATACTCACAACTTTAAAAGTCATTGAAAATCTTGAACTCGGAGCATTCATAAGGAAGGATTCCCATCAGATTAAAAATGATATTGAATCGGTATTTTCACGTTTTCCGATACTTGAAAAGAGGGCAAATCAGCTCGCCGGAACCCTTTCCGGAGGGGAACAGCAGATGCTTGCAATCGGAAGAGCTTTAATGGCAAAACCAAAGATACTTCTTCTTGACGAGCCTTCAATGGGGCTTGCTCCTCTTGTAGTCAAGGGGATATTCGGCATCATCCGGGAGATTAACGAGGAAGGAACAAGCATCCTCATAGTTGAGCAGAATGCAAAGATGGCGCTTAAAATAAGCAACAGAGGATATGTGCTTGAAACAGGCCGCATTGTCCTTGAAGACAGTTCCACAAGCCTCCTGACCAACAAAAAAGTAATTGAAGCCTACCTGGGTGGGTGATAAAAAAGCTTCAGACCTCGACCCCTTGAACCGCAACAGCAAGCGCATCCGCCACCGCACGTGCGCCTTGCACGCTCTGCGCGGATGTCCCCTTTTCATGGGCGTACCCATACCCCCCTGGACGAATTGGACGGTCCACTCCGAATCCTGAAGGTATTTCCCCTAAACGCAACGAAAGTCTCCCGGAAGCAGATTTAAAAAACGTAAACGTTTTTTAATTTACGGAGTATCAACGAATCTTCAGAAGTGATTCCTGATAAGTAATACACCTTTAAGCAGATTGCCATAATATAGCTGTTTCGAAAGGCCTGTAAATACTGCATAATAAATTTGCATGAGCTGCCATTTTTACAAAAAATAGAGTTACTTCTCACGAATCAGAAGTATGGAGCGTCCCCCAGTACCTCCCCAGTAGACTGTAGGATATCCCGTATTCCCCCCTTTAGAGAATTTTACCGGCCTGAAAGTCAGACTTAATCAATACTTAATTTATTAGTATTAATTATTATATCAATATATTATGCTTGATTATGTGTGTAATTTGCAGTAAAGGCTGTCAGCATTCAATCGTACGGGCTTTTCCATTATGCAGAAAAATATACTGCTCTTAGATAAGATCTTATTAATTAAAAATTTAAGATCAAACCATGGGGGAATTCAATGAAAAAGATAACTTCGACAGCTTGTTGGGGGCCATTTTTATGGATGTTATCATCCAAGATGGTCTTGGCAGCAGATAATGCAGGCACCGATACAGGGACAACTGCGTGGATGCTGACATCTACCGCCCTGGTATTGCTCATGGTACCGGGTCTGGCAATGTTTTACGGCGGTCTGGTGAAGACTAAAAATGTTTTAGGAACCATGATGCACAGTTTTGTGGCTATGGCGCTTATCGGTGTTTTGTGGGCGGTCTGCGGGTATGCCCTGGCCTTTGGGAAAAATGTGCTGGGAGGATTTGTCGGATGGAACAAAGATTATTTTTTTCTTAAAGGAATCGATGATGCCATGGTCAATGGTGTGCCTGAGTATGTGCTTGCCATGTTCCAGGGAAAATTCGCTATCATTACACCTGCGCTGATCAGTGGCGCGCTGGCGGAGCGAGTGTATTTCAGGAGCTACTGTGTTTTTATCACGCTTTGGTTTCTGTTTATTTACTGCCCACTGTGCCACTGGGTCTGGGCGTCGGATGGATGGCTGTTTAATGCAGGCGCAGCCGGTGTGATTGATCTTGCCGGCGGTCTTGTGATTCATGTTTCAGCGGGTGTCAGCGCCCTGGTTGTGGCATTATTTTTGGGAAAACGGGAAGGTTTCCCCAGGATGACCATGCAGCCGAATAATCTGGTCATGACAATGATGGGCGCAGGGCTTCTGTGGGTCGGCTGGTTCGGTTTCAATGCAGGATCAACTGTTCAAAGCGGACTGGCTACGGCCCGGGCCCTTACCATGACCCAATTATCAGCTGCAAGCGGGGCATTGACCTGGATAATAATCGAAGCGATTATTTACCGTAAAGCAACCTCTCTGGGCTTCGCATCGGGCATACTTGCCGGGCTTGTGGCCATCACTCCGGCGGCTGGTGTGGTAAAGCCTTACGGAGCCCTTATTCTTGGCACCTGCTCTTCAATAGCCTGTTATTATGCGTTAACCGCCAAATTGAAACTCGGGTATGACGATTCTTTGGATTGTTTCGGGATTCATGGAGTGGGCAGCAGCCTCGGGGTTCTGCTGTTGAGCTTTTTCATCAGGGAGAGCTGGATGAGAGATGCATCGACTGCCGCCGGATCTGATTGGACTATGTTAAACCAGTTTTTTATCCAGGCCAAAGGGCTCGGTGTAACGATTCTCTTTGCAGCACTGGGAACGCTTTGTATCTGCTTTATTGTTGAAAAAATGTTTCGGTTTAGACTCGACAGGGAAAAAGAACTCACCGGCCTTGATCAGTCCCTCCATGGGGAGTATGGGTACGGGATGCTCCAGCCTTGATGCCTTCGTAAAAAAGCCTTTCTATGCTGCTGTTTTGCATAGAAAGGAAACTAATGGGGAAGATCCGATGCTCTTTTATAATCCCCTCAACCCGTCCAGCACTTTCAGCATATCGCTGTTGTCCGGTATGTCCGACATGCTTGTGCCGTACTGGGCGAATGCAAGAGCGCCCTTCCGGTCAATCACGAAAAGCGCGGGCATCCGGCCAAGTTTCAGCAGTTTCCATTCCTGGCCGTAAAGGTTGGCGAGTTTTTCGTCCTCGTCGGGAATGCCGATCATGGGTAGTTCCTCTTTCTTCCAGTACTCCGCGACCTTCTCCGCGGCATGCGGCACAACGACGACAATCGTGGCGTTTCTTGACGTAAATTCCTTGAAATCCTGTTTCATCTGGCCCAGATGTTTTCGGGCGTAAGGTCAGCTGAACCCGCGCAGGAAGACAAGCATCACAGGACCCTGCTGCTGCAACGCATAGAGGGTTATTTTCCGGCCATCATATGAAACCGCTTCAAATTCAGGTGCGGCCACACCGGTTGCAAGTGCCGATAACGCAACTATTGACATTATCATATAATTGGAAATCATGGGAACACCTCCTCTTCTTCGCTGGAGTAAACCGCTCTTTCCTGAGTCAGGGGAAAACGCACAGGCGCATCCCGAATGAGCAGGTCCTGTCGTTTATTTTAATACCTTATCCGGTGGGAAATAGTCAAATCCATTCATGACCACGGGAGCAAGAGCAAGGCATAGATTCATGCGGAAAGTTCCATTTATATCTATCGAACAAAAATCAGGTAAATCGTCAGGCTCGTCAAAAAAGCAAGACTTCAAATCGCGGTCATTGATATTATTTTCAAAATATGTGATATGGAAAACTGCTTTATGATGGGCCAACGAAGCGCCCCTGAGTCATTCATCAAATAAAAAAGGAGCCTGCCGTGAGGGATGTGGACTACATGAGCGTTGCCGAGGATAGCATCAACAAGATCAGAGCGGGAGCTTTCTTGACCGTAAAATCCGAAAATGCGCTTAACACTATGACCATCGGTTGGGCCACATTCGGATTTATCTGGAGAAAACCAATCATGATGGTGGCAGTGCGGTCCAGCCGGCATACCTTTGGGATCATAGAAACGGCCAGAGATTTTACCGTTACAGTCCCGGCGGTAGACATGCGTAAAGAGATCGCCTTTTGCGGCTCGAAATCCGGCCTTAACGTGGATAAGTTTAAGATGTGCAACCTGGAAACAATCGATGGCTGTAAAGTCGATTCACCGGTTATTAAAACCTTGGGACGCCATTATGAGTGTAAAATCATTTACAAATCCGCCATGGACCCGGCCCATCTTGACAAGGATTATGATACATTCATTTACCCCCTGAAGGATTATCATACCCTTTATTTTGGTGAAATAATAGCTTGCTACGAAACTGACTAATATCCAGAAAGTGGTGGTAAACCCTGACGCACCCAACGTTTATCCGGAATCTTGTTTCCATGCTTACCGTCAATTCATTTTGACAATTTAGCATGTCAGGGAGAAAAGATATTTCAGAAGTATGGAGTGTTCCCTCCGATACTCCGTAAATGGACACACAATAATGAACTGCACAAGAGAGAAAAGAGGAGCCATGAAAGAAGACGGGAAGATCTCCAGGCGCACCTTTCTGGCCGGAGCAGGCGGCGCCATAGTGAGCATAGGGTTGCCCGGTGTTTTCGTAAAACTAGCGGATGCCAGTCAACAGGCTCTGGCAACAGATACCAGGCCTGATGGCAAACCCCGTCTTCCTCCCGGACAATTGGCGGTCGAAAAAATCCGGGATATGGGCGGAGCCCCCGGTACCGCTACTTTCGCGAACTGGACCTTGCGCGTCCATGATGAGGTGGAAAGACCGGTCGTCCTCTCCTACCAGGATCTTCTCAACCTGGATCAGGTGAATATCACCTGTGACATACACTGCGTCACAGGCTGGACTCTTCTGGATTCCCGATGGAGCGGCGTTCGCCTGTCAACAATTCTGGACAGGGTAAAGCCCCGCAGAAGCGCTGGTTTTGTCATTTTTGAAGCTGCCGGAGACTATACCAGCAGTATTCCCATGAGCGAAGCCCGGAAGAAAGACGTAATTCTTGCCCACAGTTTCTTTGGTGAGAAACTGCAACAGGCTCATGGCGCCCCTGTGCGTGCCCTTGTCCCCGACCGCTACTTCTACAAGAGCGCCAAGTGGATGGAGGCTGTCAAGGTCACCTCCCGCGATGAGCCCGGATTCTGGGAAAAACAGGGTTACAGTAACTCCGCCGATCCGTGGAAAGAAGAACGCTACGAGCAGGGCCGGTGAAGCAGAGAGTAAAGGATATCCCCATCCGAAAGTAAAGATACTTGATATGAAACCACTTATAGGTATTACCACATATTTTGTTTCGGACGAAGAATTGAACGGTCGCAGGGTTCGTGGTACCAGGGGTCAGGATATGCTGATGTCGAATCTGGACTATGCCCGCAGCGTGAATGGAGTAAGTGGAATTCCTTTGGCACTGCCTGTGCTGAATGATCCTGAGGCGGCTGAGGAGACAGTACAGCGATTAGACGGATTGCTGCTGGCAGGTGGTGAAGATCTGGCGCCACCGCTTTTCGGACAAGAAGCGCGACCGGGCATAGGCACTGTATGTCAGCGGCGTGACCGATATGAATGGGCCCTCCTTACCGCGGCCCTGAAGAAGGGCATCCCGATATTGGGTATTTGCAGAGGGTTTCAGCTGCTGAATGTTTACTTCGGCGGAACACTGTATCAGGATCTGGCTGCATACTTCAATTCCGGAGTGCCCCATGCCAGTGCGAGTCTGGGACGGGAGGCGCTTGTACATGAGGTGGTGCTCAATGAAGGCACGTTTCTGAGGCAGTGCTACGGAGTGGAAACTCTTTGGGTAAACAGCCTCCACCATCAGGGAGTGGAAATACTTGCGCCGGAGCTGATTCCAGCTGCACTGAGCCGGGATGGCCTGGTGGAAGGCTTTCAGCATTGCACAGCCGGGTATATATTTGGTGTTCAGTGGCACCCTGAAATGATGACGGAACGCTACTCCATTCATCAAAACCTCTTTAGGTTCTTTGTCGACAAAGCCGGAGAAAAAATCGTTTAAGAAATACTGAAGTTGGCAGGTTTATATAACGTGAGCGTTCTTTGATCGACAGGTTATCCCCTGAAACTTCAAAAGTGCGGAGCATCCCCTATGTATCCCCAACTGTTTGTATTTTTTTGCATTTTAACCGGATATTGTCAAAGGATATTATTGACTTACCCTCTATTCCCTGATCCCTTGAATCCTTGAACTCCTGATCTCTTCTATTCACTATTCACCATTCACTATTCACTGCTTTTTCAGCCTGCTCTTAAGATATGTATACCTCTTCTGCGTCCTGTTATTATTGATTCCGATTGCAAGAGCCTTCTT
>Ga0315268_10003372_pt1 | contig 17636 bp, 15 predicted proteins | sample C1_top_MG_FD_204535 | JGI IMG/M metagenome (GOLD analysis project Ga0315268, IMG submission 204535) | Sediment microbial communities from Yellowstone Lake, YNP, Wyoming, USA - C1_top | ecosystem: Environmental > Aquatic > Freshwater > Lake > Sediment | place: USA: Wyoming | collected 2017-08-01
GATCGTGAGGAGTATGATCGGCAAAGGGTCGAACATAATGAGCGCGAACGGGCTCTTGCCGAAGGGTGAGAGACTGGTGGTCGGGGAGAACACGACGCTGCACCTATGATCTAGAGACCACGGGGAGATACTAGTTTTCGTGGCTACTCACCTTCGGTCGCAGTCTGTGGCATTATGTTCCCCTTTGGTTCCCAGTTTAGTGCCTTGTCTATCTGCTTTAAGTCGTTCATGGCGTGGCAGAGACTGCCCGTTGAGACTTCCGGCTCTAAATTAGTCTTCTTTCATTCAGCCAGACAACGTGGCCTCAGATTCTCAGATCGAATGCTGTTGGAAAGTCGCAGAGAAAAGCTGTTAAAGCAGCTATGGTTTATCCTTCGCGAGCATCTCCGGACTGCGTATGTGAACTTGGGGCGATGCAGCCACACCACTCGCCCCGTGGACGTGAATGCATGGCACTGAACAACCACAAGAACTCCGTCACCTTGTCGAGGATAATGGACAGGACCGCCAAGATAGGGATTATCGGCCTCGGCTATGTCGGCCTGCCGCTTGCAATGGTCTTCGCCGAGAAGTTTCAGGTCTTGGGATACGATGCCGACCCCAAGAAACGCAAGATGCTGAGGCAGGGCAGGTCCTACATCGACGATGTGCCGAGCTCAGAGCTGAAGGCGAAGCTAGAATCGAACCTCAAGATCATCGAGAAGGATTCGCAACTGCGAGAGTGCGACTGCATCATCATCTGCGTGCCGACCCCGCTCGACGAGCGCGGGAATCCGGACCTTTCCTATGTGCAGCACTCAGCCGACATAGTCAAGAAGGTGGTCAGGAAGGGGATGCTGGTCGTCCTCGAGAGCACGAGCTACCCGGGTACCACGGACGAGTTCTTGGGAAAGGCGATCACGGATGCGGGGTTCAAGCCCGGCAAAGACGTGGCGCTCGCGTTCTCCCCCGAGAGGGTCGACCCGGGCAACAAGAAATACAACATCAGGAACACGCCGAAGATCGTCGGCGGAAAGGATGTCCTGTCAGCGGAACTCGCGTCCGTCCTTTATTCCTCGATCGTGGAAGCCGGCGTTGTGGTCGTGCCGGACTGCGCCTCCGCGGAGGCCGTGAAGATACTCGAGAACATCTTCCGTGGGGTGAACATAGCGCTTGTCAACGAGATGGCCCTGATATTCGAGCGGATGGGCATCGACACATGGGAGGTTGTGAAGGCCGCTTCGACGAAGCCCTTCGGGTTCATGCCTCATTACCCCGGACCCGGTGTTGGCGGGCACTGCATACCGCTAGACCCCCTGTATATGTCCTACAAGGCGAAGCAGTACGGGTTCGTGCCGAGGTTCATAGAGTTGAGTCATGAGGTCAACGAGTTCATGAAGAGTCACACCGTGAACTTGACGATGGCCGTCCTGAGAAAGGCGAGGGTCCCGGCCGACAAGGCGACCGTGGCGGTCATGGGTTTGTCCTACAAGAAGGACATCTCCGATACGAGGGAATCGCCGGCTGTGGAGATTATTGAGGAGCTCGCCAAGCGTGTCAAGAAGGTGATCGTGCACGACCCAAATGCCAGCGTCATAGAGACGCCGATTGGCGTGTTCAAGTCGGTCCCGATGAGGTCGGCTCTGGACCAAGCGGACTGCCTCGTGTTCGTGACGGACCATTCGGAGTTTGCCTCTCTGACTGCGAAGAGACTGTGCGGGAAACACGTCAAGGCCGTCGTGGACACCAGGAACCTGTTCAGCAGGGAAGCGGTCGAGCAAGGCGGGCTCGTGTACATGGGGGTCGGAAAGTAGATCGATGATTCCATCGTCATGGACGACGCGACCATCGATGTTGAGAGAGAGCGTGTCAGGAGAATGATTGGCAAAGGATCGAAGATACTTGCCGCGAGTGGGCTCTTGCCCAAGGGCGAGAGGCTGCTGGTCGGAGAGAACCCCACGGGATATCTCTAGACTGGTGGATTCATTTTGCCGGTACCATTTGTGCCTGCAATGCGCAGGATTCATATCAGCGTTGTCCTATGTGGCTGCATTCCTCACGTGACCTGAGCAGATGATTTCTTTCCAGTTCTTCAGCGGCCCTTCTTCGTGCCATTGTACATCAAGCCTGCGCGTGATGTGGGCAGTGGTCGGGGAATGCTCGGATGCTTGTTGCGAGTCCATGGGGGGCCGGAAAAGCTCGTCGCCGCAGACGCCTGCCAGCCCTACATGGAATTCGTTGTCGAGGCTACCTTTTGAGGATAAGCGAATCGATGTCGTCATTTGCATGAAATCATCAAGCGCAAGGTCCTCAAAGCGCAGAATGGGTTCGTCTTTTGCGATTCGGGTCCTCGACTGTGTTGTTGAAATCGAGTGCAGGCATCCGGAAGCCCCCCTATTGTGCAGGAATTCGGGAAAGAATGATACTCTTGTTTGTTCATTCCTAGGTGTCGGATGTGAGTTATCATATGGGTTCGGACGAACAGTGGGAAGACATTGGACGAATTGATGCATACTATGGTGTCTACACCGACGAGATGTTTCGTAAGGACAACCTAAGTGATGATGCATTAGCTGTGTTCTTTGAATCAGGTCGCGATTATGTTCGAGAAATGATTGACATTATCAGAGCCCGCTTGGATCCATTGTTCTTTCCCAAAATCGCTTTGGACTATGGATGCGGTGTAGGGAGGGTAACAATTCCATTGTCCAACTACTGTGGGAAGGTTATTGGTCTAGATGTCTCCGATTCCATGATTATGGAGGCAAAGGAGAATTGTGCCAAGTTTCACGTTGTCAACGTCGAGTTTGCCAAGGCGGATGACTGGCTGAACCACCTGCAGGCGAAGGTCGATTTCGTGATGTGTTGCTATGTCCTTCAACATGTTTCTCGGAAGAGAGGGATGGCAATCCTTGAGAATCTTCTGGAAAGACTGACCGATGATGGCATTGGATGTGTGCAGTTCCCCTACCTTAAGGAAGGAGGGCGATTCAGGGAACTGGTCAAGCCTATCGTAGTTCCGGTTCTGTATCGCTCAAGAGTCGCGCTTAAGGTTCTGAATGTGTTGATGGGAAGACCCTCATCGTCTCCGATCATGGAGATGAACTACTATGACCTTGGAGAGATATTTCGACTGCTATGGGCGAATGGAATAGGATCGGCTGTCGTAATGACGGCGAGGACCGGAGAGTGCCACAGTGCCACGGTTCTCCTCAAGAAATGTCCTGAACTGCATGTAGGGACAGTTAACCTGAGAACACGATCTATGCATTGACGCCACTCGCTAACCGAATCTTGGACAATGACCGACCTCTCGGCGTCAGGGACTCCCAATCCATTATTCTGATAGCTAGGTCTATGAAGAATCAGAGGTCTTCCGCAGAATTCCAGTGTATCCATTGTCTCTTATGCCCAGGTGCCGTGGAACTCATATGGCATCACTGGTGCTCCAGTTCCCACCTTGCTGGGCCAGTCCCAATCTTTTTATCTGTGATGTCGGTTTAATTGAGAAGAGGTCCACGCTTGGCTTCAGGTATCATCTTGTGTTGATTCGAGTGGTGAATCAAATGAGATTGTGTCGGAATTGGTCATCAACCTTGGGGGTTGCCACAGACTTCGTTTGGTTGACTCTTGCCACTGGATCAAGCATGACTTTTACCTTCTTGTTCTGGGTGCTTGTTTCAGGTCGAGTCTCACCGGAAGTCCTTGGAATGACTGCTGGTTATCTTGCCCTCTCAATCTATGTTTCCTCAATTGGATCGCTTGGACTTCAGGCAGGGATTGTGCGATTCCTTCACCGTTTCGAAAACAGATCTAGAACAATGAACTCCTTTCTCCTGACAAGCTTATTTGCCTCTGCAACATTCGGACTCCTGCTGAGTCTCACAATAGGATTGCTGGGATCAGGAGAGGATGTAGGTCTCACAGATGTGCGTCAGATAGGCCTTTTCCTGCTGGTGACATCATCCGGATCACTCAATCTCCTGATTGACAGCGCTCTTCTCTCAGGAGGGAAGTCATCACTGGTTGCTGTGAGGAATGCACTCGCCGGCGCGACGAGGCTGCTCCTCCTTTTTTCTGTGGGTTCAAGCGTGGAAGGTATCGTCAGCGCTTGGCTTATTGGGTCAGCCGTGTCCTTGTGCATCGGGTACAGAATTGTTGGACGGACCAGGGAAGGGAACGCAGCGAACCTAGTACCCTATCACGACTCAAACGTTAGAGATGTTCTTAGATTCTCGGTCATCGGTGCCATTGGTAGTTTCTTTTGGGGGATCCCTCAGGGGTTCTTTCCATATTTCGCATCAAGTTTCATAGGTCCCGAGAAGGGAGCATTCTTCTATATCGCATTTACTGTTGCCCAAATACCAGTGTCTTTGATACAAATAATGTCGGTGTCTTCGCTAAAGTATGTTTCTGGCAGGGAAATTGCCCCCAAGGGCTTTTTTCTCAGAATACTCGCGGCTGAACAATGCACATCTCTTGTATCTCTTCTAGTCGTGCTGCTATTCGGCACGAACATCCTTAGGATTTTCGGAGGTATCTACTCCCAGGAATCATTTGTCCCTCTTCTATTGCTGGTGGGGGCTTCCTTCTTCCTGTCCGTGATTTCAGTGTCGGCGACAGTTCTGTTGATTCGGGAGAGCATTTGGAAGGTAAACATGGTCTATATACCGGCATCATTCGCCGTCATTGTCGGGGGGTTGCTTCTTATGGATGACTTTGGACCCGCAGGCATTTCCCTAGGATTTGTTATCGGATACGGCCTGGGGAGCGTAATATCCGCATATCTGGTAATCAAGAAGTGACATAGGAGCGACCCCACATTGACTTATCCGCCGCCCCATCTAGCATGTTTCGTTCGTTTGACACTACTTACATTAGTCCGTCAGGAGACCGCACGGCAGATTCACTATGTACCTGTCTCACAAATGTCTAGATTCATGCAACGAGAATAGATAGATATCGGAAATGCACTTCCGCTATTAGACCGGGAACATGAATCTTCTGGGCAATAGAACTCGATTATCCGTCAAATGGCAGAGCAGGGGATGACAAAATGATACACAAGAAAGGACTGGAGCGATCACCAGTACTGGTTGTAATCTCGGCATCAGCTCCACCAAAAATATCTGGCAGCGCATCGGTGATGTATGAACTTCTTCGTCACTTCCCAAGCGGTTCTTTCATTCTAGTAACCAGAAGAAAAGCGCCCGGAGTCTCTAGGGATAATCGGTCCCTGAATGTGTCTACCATAGAAATGGGTTCCTCGATTGTCACAGAGTCAGCTGGCGCGCTAAGAGTCCTTCTTGCCCCCTTCACTGTCTTCTGGATTGCGCGGGCACTCCGGAAATCCAAGCAACCTGCAGAGAAGTTACTTGCTGTATTCCCATCATTGGATTTCTTGATATTATCCTTGTTGCTTTCTAGGTTGCTGCGGGTTCCGGTCTATGTATATCTCCATGACTGTATTGTTGAATCCACGGTCGTCCCCATTATCAAGTCGATTTCTAGGGTCGTTGAGAGGATTGTATTCGAACAAGCGGCAAGAGTGTATTCGATGAGCGATCTCATGAACACTTATTACAAGAAGAAGGGCTTCCAGACCGTAACACTACCCCATGGCGTAGATGCGACTCTGGAACGTCACCAGCCTGACCATGTACCTGCTGATGTTGTTAGAATCGGGTTCGCGGGAATGATATACGAAACCAACGTAGCTGCTCTAGCCGACCTAATAGCTGCGAAGAGGTTGTCCAGAAGAAGAATCGAACTCAACATCGCCACAACCGCATCATCAATCAAATATCTCAGAGACCTTGGTTTGCTGAAAGAAATTGACTCAATCAGAACTTTTGAAAAGAGGGAAGAAGTCCTTAGTTTGCTGGCAATGTGCGACTTGCTGTTCGCTCCGATGTCTTTCGAGTCTCGCTATTACAAAGACCTTGTATCTATTTTTCCGACCAAAGTCACCGAGTATTGGCTTGTTCATCGTCCAATTCTCGTGTACGGTCCTAGAGAATACGCATATGTTGACAGAGCAAGAGAAGATGGCTACGCTGTGGTAGTATCGGAAAGAGGTGCGGCTCCTCTTCTCGCCGCTATTGATGAGATTTGCGCATCGGCAGATTTGCGGTCCAGTTTGGTCGAAGCATCCCACAGAATGGTGGTCGAACATGAAAGTGGAAGGATTGCGGATTTCCTGATGCGGGAACTGGAGATTGTTGCTCAGCCTTCTGAGACTGATGCCAACTCATCCCGTGAGACAATTGAATGATTGAAGGAGTAGGCTCAGCCTGCAAGAGCTGCGAGCCATCAAGAAGTGGAGAGAACAGAACGGCAAAGGGAAAGACAAACCCTCCCAACCTCTTACGGTCGTGCGTGGTAACAACGACCCCATCCTGGCGATTGGCAGTGAAATGAAGGGAGAACGAGGACTGAGCACGACACGCGCGTTCTTCTCGTTGTCCGCAACGCAATCTGCGCCCTGGGGCAGCAGATCCCTCGCCAGCTGCCGTTCGTGTAACGGCCATCGATAGGAATCGTTCAGAAAAGGACATAAGCCTGTGGACGCTCTTTCAGGGCATAGGTTTCCGGACTTGGTTCAGAGAAGATTGCTAGAAATTGACACGTTGAGGTCGCTGGCAATTCTAGCCATAGTCTTCGCCCATCTCCCCTACGTATTTGGAGAATACCCGGATGGCCAGTCTGGCGACCGAATGGTGTTTCTCCTATCTACGGTTTTGGCGCTGTTCGGATTGAGTACATTCTTCTTCCTGTCGGGTTACTCACTGTATCTCCACAACAATGAACTAAGAAACGGGCGCCAACTGGCTCGATTCTTCAAGAAGCGATGGACGCGAATCTACCCTCTATATTGGCTAGGGATTGTTTCGATAATCCTCCTCTTTGCCTCGCCAATCAGCAACTTGGACTATGCCATCGACCCGCTAGCGCAGACTCCAGTTCAGAACTTGGCAACAATCATTGGAGTTCAAGCTTTCATTAATGAAGGTCACACAGGGGAAATGAACTTGTGGTTCGTGAGCGTTATTCTCAGCTATTACCTGATCTACGGTGCTCTCGTTCATTGGAGCAATGGGATTCGCAGATTGGTCATCCTTTCTACTGCCATATTTGGACTCATGCTATGCACTGGATGGCTCGTCGACTCCGTAGACATCCGGTTCTACATCTACTACTGGTTCTTCGTAGGAGGAATTGCCGCAGCTAGATCTGGAAATGTGTTTGCTGGAAGTAATCGTAAGATTCCCTGTTCCATGATGATTCTCGGTTCATCAATATTGGTCTTATACATTCTTGCCTATCGGTCGTTGACTGCGCCAGGCTCAGTCAGAGTGTTCATAATCAACGAGTCTCTCGGACTCCTTCTCTTGTCGTCCTCGATCATTGTTGTTGGCAGATTGAGTCCATACATGTCAACAGTTGCCAGACACATAGCCGAACGAATCTCGTTCTCCACATATTCAATATTCATCTTCAGTTTACCGATACTCTCCGTTCTTGCATTCCTTTTGCCTTCGCTAGCTATCGAGGGCCTGGCGAGATTCCTGACAATCCTTCTTGGGGGAGTTCCATTGTCGATTGTCGTTTCATACTACGTCCAGGTCGCTGACAGCTTCTTGCGCGTTCGATTATTCAAGGTCCAGGACCTAGTGGGGTCACAGCCAAGAAGGGAGAAGAAAGGGGTTTGAGCCCCACTGCGGAAGAGCCCATCGGGGAGGAAAGGCAATGACGTATTGCGTGAGTATGTCGAAAGATTGACCCAAATGCGGTACCAAGACTTCGAACAGAGCAGTAGTATGCTATTCATGCCATAACGTCTTGGAGCCCTTCGAGGTAGAGGGGCCCTCTGCCCAATGTACGACGGTCTGTCCCTGGCGTTTGCGCTCACTCTCAGCTCGCACTCTCCGAATCTCATGTTCCTATTGCGGAATGAAGTTCGGTTACTGATGGTTTGATTTGGAAAGAAAGGGGTCTAGGTCCGGCCCCAATACGAACAGATTGAAGGAGGAAAAAGGTTTGTGTCGAGTGTCAATCCGTTTTGATTGAGCCGATTGAATAAATGTCTGACTTTTCAAAGTGTTAGATTAGATAGTAGTAGGTTTCTGCGTACCCGTCACTATAGATTAGGCTTGATTCTTCAATCACCCCGAAAACCGTTGAATTCCTGAGATCTACAGAAACAAGGATTGGAGAGGTGGGCACACTGTAGTTTGTCAGAACAATTCGTTCGTGTTGAGTGTTCTCCCAGCCAAGGAAGATATACGAATCTGCCTGGGGCGGGAAGGGCAAATCAGTTCTTCCCAATGATGAGGTATTGGTGCCGCTTGGTGTTGAGACGTTCATGCCAAGGGAAAAGAGAAGAAGCCAACGATATTCATCCGCGTACAACGAATATCCATCGCTTCTCTCACCAGAAAGCCATTCCGCTGCAACAACTTCAGAATCATGAAACCTTGGGAAGTCCATCTTTGCATCGACAGAAATGTATGCTGGCTCGCCCGTCAGTTCATAGACAAACCCTGAGTTGAAGAGAAGGAAGAATACCAGGAAGAACGCGCCAATCTTCGCTGCGTCTGCCTCAGCATTTCTCCGTTTCGTCAACCTTACCAGATGCCTCACTCCAATGAAGAAGAATGGGGCGATTCCCAAGAGCGCAATCTGATATATCCTCATGAAGTTCATCGAAGAAGCGAAATATGGTAGGACTTCTCCCGCGACAAGCAGCACGAAACATGCGAGCGCGAACGACTCAAACATGACGGCCTTCTCTAGGTGTCTTTTCGTCAAGAAGTGGGCGAATATCCCTAGCACAACGAGTAGTTGGACCACCAGATGGAGGTACTTCGTAACCTCATGCATCGGATTTGAAATTGTGGTTGCTAGGTAGACAACCTGGGAAGATTCTCGGGTAAGGAAATCGCTGGAGATCCTGGCCGTTATAGTGGATCCAAGCCTCACCACAGAGTCAAAGACGCTCGATCTCCCGACAATGGCATACCAAATGATCACTAGCACAGCGTAGAAGCCAATGAACCATTTCGACACGGGCACTTTCTTGTTCGAATTCCTTGTTCTCGTACGTGCGATGACCCAGGCAATCAACAACAAGAAGATCATCAAATACGAAAGGGCATAATGCGACACGATGATTGAAGCGGCAAATGCTAGTGCCAGCCCTCTCCTTTGATGGTTCAATGTTCCCTTTCCCAGCATGAGGACCATGAGAAGACCCATGAACAATTCTCCAATTTCCTGTCGGGGAAGATCTATCATTACCTGCGTGAATACAAATGTGAACATCATCAATAGAACTGACAAGTAGGCGATTGTGGGATTGAAGTATTGACGGAAGAGGTGGTAAACGCACAAAGGTACGATAGCAAACATGATTGGGTATACAATCTTGAACATAGAAACGAGTGGAATATCGCTGACAATGGAAAAGGCCGGGGCGAACATGCATGTACTAAGGATAGACCCTGTATTGGACGGAATGCCGGGACTCCAGAATCCATTGACAACGACGGCGTGAGAATAATAGTACTCGACATGAACATCCCAACCAGTCAGATGCTCTGAGACGAATGATTTCTGAAACAGCAGCGCCAACGCCAAGACATAGAGCGATAGAGGAAAGAGACTCCCCGGGGTCTTGAAGTAAGTAATGAAGATAGGGGCTACGCAAATCAGCAACAGTACAACAAGTGCGAGGAGGTTGTTGCCCATTTCCGTGATGATTAAAGCTCCAGTCACACTGAGGGCAATTACACTGATAAGGAACAGGACAGCGTTTGTCGAGATTCGCAAGCAGTTGCTCTCAGACACAAGGCTTCCTTCATTCTTCTCGCGCAGAAATATCAATCCAAGTAGAACGCAATTCGTAGCCATGATGGATGCCATCAGGCTATTCTCTGAGATGGGTTTCATTTCCCCTATGGTCGGCAAAATGAGATCGATTGCGAATGCTAGAAACATCAAGAACGATACACTTAGTCCAACTGAGAATAGTGCCTCCTCAAATGCACCAAGACGAGATCGAAGGATTAATCGGACAATCATGTTGCCTGGTACGAAGAGCAGATAGCTCAAAGCCACGAACTCCCTGATAGCAGCTGAGTAACCGTCCGCCGCCATCTGACTCCAAGTGAAAGAACCGATGAACGCAAGCTGACAAGACACCAGAATTATGAGGTATTTTCTAGGGCTCCAATTGCCAGGCATCTTGTACTTGATTTCCATGTCTAGTGCCTTCCGTGGATTAGTTCTTCGTACAATGCATTATAGTCTCGTGCAACGTCCTCCCAAAGCCTGATCTTCTCAGTAAATGGTCCCACCTCAATTTCCCTTGATGCAAGGTCAATTATGAGATGGGCCAACTCCCCTGGCTTGGGTGGATACTCAATTCCAAAGCAGCCAGGTTCGTTGAGATACTCTATCAGGGCGCTATTAGTTGTCACTATAGCCGGTGTTCCCAATGCTAGAGACTCGGCCACCACGGTGCCATAATTCTCGGTCTTCGAGAGCAGCAGAAGAAAGTCTGCCTCTTCGTACAGTCTTCTCAGATCATCCCCTCTCATGATCCCCAACCATTCCACATGCGGCTCGACACCGATCCTTCTTGCCAGCAATCGGAGTCTCGGTTCATAGTCGCCAGAGCCAGCGATTCTCAATACCGCATTGCGCTTCATTGCATAGGTCAATTCTCGCATGGCACGAAGAGCATACTGAACACCCTTGAGCTTAATCAGATATCCAACATAGAGTATATTCAGTCGCTCGTCTTGCCCTTTGACCCTTCTAATGCGGGCTCTCTTGCTAACATGGTCGATTCCGTTTGGAATCACTATGATTTTCTCCGGCGTTAGATGGAAGTGTCTAAGTAACAGGCTAGCCTCAAATCGTGATATGCACACTATGCGCTCGGCCAATCTAAGTGCTTCCCTGCCAATAGGTCTACCTATTGGGAAAAGCAAAGTTGCCCCTGGCGCGTTGTGGGCAAATGGACTGTAGTGTGGAGAGAAGACATATGGTATGTTACTCCTTCTGCAGAAGAATGCGACCTCATGACTTATGAGGGAATTGTATGCATGAATGTGAACTATATCTGGACTCAACCTGGACCTGAGATTATGCCTCAGGAAAAACCACATCTCGGGGGAGATTCCATATAGATACCTGTTCACTGCTGAACCGATTCTTATTACGCGGACTCCATTAAGTGCCCGATCGCTTGACGTTCCTCCGGTCTCTGTCGACAAGACCGTTACCTCATTACCTTTTCTAGCAAGGAGAGTGGATGTCCTCAGAACTGCATTGTTTATTCCACCTATCTGTGTCATTTCAGACTCGTTGAAGATTAGGATCTTCATGAGGTTTCCACATCCCCTAACCAGCCGAAAGTGGTTTGTCCTTTTTCCGCATCCGGAAACCAGACATCAATGAGAAAAGTTTCGCATTTCCGAATACTGAAACATAGCCCCTCGTCTCAGTGTGAATTGTTTGTTGCTTCATCTGCGAACCTTCCTGGACTATTCTCGGAAGAGATCATCGCAATTCTCCGCTATCGTTTCCCAGTTATACCGATCTCGCACCCTCTTGAGTGCTAGTTCCTTCATTCCCTGGAGCGCGAATACACTTCTCCCCACATCGTTGAGTCTCCTCGACAGATCACTCGCACTATCGAAAAACAGTGCGGAATCACCGCACACTTCACGGTTGAAGGGATTATCATGAGCAATCACAAGGCATTTGGCGCTCATAGCCTCTAACAACGACGGATTCGTGCCTCCTACCGAGTGTCCGTGGATATATGCAAAGCAGTGACATCTCAACATGTCCAGGTGTTCCTTGTTGTAGATTGCTCCAAAGAAAAACACCTTGTTCGTTTTCGATTCTTGTGATGCCAGATGCTTGACTGTCCTCTCGTATTCAAGGGATACAAAATCCCCAACTATCACCAACGGTATTCTCGAATCACCTTTCATGAATCCTTGTACGATTGTATGAATATTGTTCTCAGGCTCCAATCGAGCCACGACCAGGAAATATCGATTATCGGGGATGTCTGATTCGTGTCCATTCGAGTAGTGGTCGATTGTCGAATGATTCCAGGGTATCAAGTCTGTCTCGCCGACGCCATTCGTAATATATACAGTCTTGTTTCGGAATCTTCCTGGGATATATTCTAAGAGCATCATATTATCAATGACTATGGTCTCAGCGAAGAGGAACGATGTCGTCGCAAAGATGCCCTTCAGAAGACTTCTCTCAAGAGAGGTGAACTTCTGTCTTCTCCATTCGAGACCGTCGATGTTTGATATTGCTCTTGTACCCGTAATCCTGGACAAGAGAATCACCGGACCTGACCCAAGGCCTAGACAGTAGATGACATCGCATCGATTGACGAAGGAGAAAAGAAGTACGAAATACCAATCGTATAGGATTTCAAACAGTTTCCTCAGTGTATAGTTGTGTGGGAACAGAAACGGAAAAAATCTGAGCTCTACTCCCCTGTAGATTGCGGATTTCGTTTCCTTTGCCTGAGATTCGCTGCTGCAATACACCCGGTGACCCCTCGAGACGAGTCTCGGAGCTATCTCACCAACCACGGTCTCGAATCCTCCATAGTTGTTGATACCTCTCGCTCCGACAATTCCTATCGTGACCCCATTCATCTTGTGTCACCACGCAAATGACTTGCGAACTAACACTGAGAGTTCGAGATGCCCAATATGCCCCCCACAGATCTCAGATTCTGCATATTCGGGACACATGGAGTCCGACTATTTGGCTGTTTGCGACGCACCTCTCTCTAGAAACCTGCCAAACAATCGCATTCTGGAAGGATAGAAGCTTAGACGACAAATGGCCATGCCTACGAGCGAGCCAAAACACTCGACTGAATTAGTAGCTTCGGGGATGGGCTGGTCCATTGCCGTGGGATGAAGAGAAAGCGAGTCAGCATTGATCTGTTCGCATTATTCGCTGCCAGAAGAGTTTTTCTGAAGCGGACGAAATACCAACATCGGGGTTCGACATGAAGGGACACAACCAGCGTCCGGAGGTGGAGGCTGTGTCTTCAGTGGAGAAGAGGACTGTGGGATCGCAAGTGCTGGCATGAGAGATTTGTCTGCAGAATGAGGAATTGATCCTCCAAGCTACCTAATACAACTCAAGGGGGCGGGAGTCTATCTTCTTGCTTATCACCGAGTTTTCCTGCGAAGCGTCAAGTCCGCAAGTCTAAAGTACACTACTATTATAATGGATTCAGATCTGGAAGGTAGACTGCATCATGGCCAGAGTCTTGGTGACTTTCGGCAAGCATCCGAAAACCCTTGCGGTAGCAAGGTCATTGGGCAGGTCCGGGCGCAGAGTATTCATTTCAGATGACACACCCTTTGCATTGTCCACATTCTCGAAGTACTGTAGCGCTTCTTTCAGAACCGCTTCTCCATTGAATTCGCCCTCTCTCTTTCTAAGGCAGATCGAGTCTATCTGCAAAAAACACTCGATTGATTTGATTGTTCCTATGGATGACGCAGAGTGTGACATCCTTAGCCGATCCGACTTTTCATGCGGAGTTGATGCATCCGTTACCCTGCCCCCTCTTAAGTCATATTGGATTGCCCGTGATAAACACAAAACGCTACAGCTGGCCGGCTCATTAGGCATATCAGTTCCAAAGACGTTATTGGTGACAGACGAGGAGTCCGTTTCTTCGATTCCAGGCAACTTGGCGTTACCTGCTGTTGTCAAGCCGCGAATTGGATCAGGTTCAAGAGGTTTCCTGATCTTGGACGAAGAATCGAAGCTACCTCTCGTCCGCGATTTGCTTAGAACCTACGGCGAGCTTCTGGCCCAGGAGTTCATACCTTCGAAGAAGGCCATCGGAGCTTCATTCCTCTATCAAAGGGGAAGAGCGCGGGCCGTTTTCGTTCACGAACGGATTGTTCAATTCCCTCATTCTGGAGGTCCAAGCATTCTGAGGGAATCAATCCACGATCCGCTGATTGCAGAATCTGCGATGGCGTTGCTGGACAAACTTGAGTGGCATGGTGTTGCGATGGTTGAGTTCAGAATTGACAGCAGAACAGGCACACCCATACTAATGGAGATAAACCCGCGGTTCTGGGGATCTCTGCCTCTGGCAATCGCGTCAGGAGTTGATTTCCCTTCTCTGTTGTGCGATGTCTATGAGAAAGGGGGATGTGCGTCTGTGGATTCGTATAAGGTCGGCCTCAGGTGCGCGAATCTTCTGCCATTCGGCCTTGCTGCATTGGTGAGTTGCTTCGGAAGGCGCGGAACCGTTCACACAGCATATTCACTTCTTGCATCTGGACATTTCGACGTGGAATCGGCAGAAGACCCTATGCCGTTTCTGGGAGCCATGCTATCGATGGCTAGGAACTTTGTCGATCCTAGTATGGTCGAAGCAGTTCTTCACCGCTCGGTATGAACTCAGTTTCCAGGAATCCGTGGACGGATTCATCAGTCCGCCTAATCTTCTTCTCGACAACCTAGCTCCTCTGATAAGTAATGTCGAATCGTGTTCGTTTTGAAAGAACATAAGATGGAATCGATATTTCGTTCTCCCCGGCCGAGACCAATGTATTGAACTAGCTTGTTGATGGGCGACATTTCGATTCTAACCTTCGCTCTATCCATGTCGCCTGGGTGAAAATACACTACAGGGCGCCGTCCAAGCTCCAAGGTTCTTCTCACCGCATGATTCAACACCTTCTCAGGAAGCATTCTAATGAAGAATCCTCCGAGAGGAATTCCTGGAATTAGGTTTGTTGATGGCCACACGGAAACAGGTACTTCGATTATTGGCCCTCGAGGATCGTGAAGCGCAACATCGCGCGCGCTCGGTCTGTAGATTGCCCTAGGAGCTGAAGGAATCCCGTACAGTGGCGTCCATGAAGGCACTATGCTTGAATCGTATTTGAATCCCGTTCGTTTTAGGATTTCAAGTATCCAACCATCACGTCTCGTGATTGAGAAATATGGAGCTCTGAAGCCGATGGGCTTCTGGCCTGTGACGCGTTCTATGATAGCTACATCTCTCTTGATTAGACTCTCGATATTCCCGCGGGGGATACATGATAAGGGGACATGGAACGGCGAATGATAGGCGATTTCGTGACCTCTCTCGGATATAGCTGCAACCAAATCTGGCATTTCCCTCAACACACTTCCTATCACAAAGAAGGTTGCCTTTGCTGAGGAGGCATCGAGTTTGGCCAGTATGATGTTGCTCGCCATTGTGATGAATTCCTTGTCCACGCCTGGGTCATCTAGATACTCCTCTGGCTTGTCGTGAATCAAGGCAGTCCTCCAATCCTCCAAATCAACTGTGAGCACGATGGCTGTGTTCATTGGATTGTCTCCTCTGTTGAAATCATGGGCAATCATGTGCGCCCCTTCACGTCCGCCTACTGCCGGATAAGTGTGCTCTCTCCTTATCCATTCCATGCATGATACTCGTCTCATATCTTCATTCGCATAGTTCATGACAGAACATCTGCTCGTTTTCGCAAACTCTGTGCAACCAAGGTAGGAGCACGCGATTCGGTTCCTCTCTGCCCACGGGTTTGTCCCTTGCAGGTCGTGGTCCGAAGTCATTGGACATGATACCAACGCAAATCGCTGGTTTCATCAATCATGCGCACCAACTGCGACCACAGACAGTCGCTTCCACCGTCCTCTTGTCACTCTGATGAAGCAGCGGATGGCACGCCTTTTTTCAGACGAGAATTCTTCCCCTACCTGCCCACTCGTCCAGAACGATTTCTCGTAGCAACCATTTCTCCGATTGCATTGAGGATCAAATCCACGAGCACAAAAAGGATTCCCAATCCAGCGAGCATGACTGCCATCAATGTTGGTCCAAACGGCAGGGCCCTCGATGTAATGTACTGATTAATGGAGTAGAGTCCGAAGACAACTCCAACGATTGTCATAATGAGCCCGCTGACTCCGAAATACAGCAGCGGATGCTCAGATTGGACCTCTTTGAGTAGGAATCCCAGGACGCTTATACCATGGCTGCCTGGTGTCAGAGTGGAGCTCTCTGGTCCCACACATCTCGCGACGATTGGGACTTCCTCGATCTTGAATCCCCGTCTCATCGCACTTCTGACCGTCTCCGATTCAATGCCCATGCCAGTCTGAGCGTTATCGAAGGACGTTAGAATGTCTTTCTGAACGCCCTGTAACCAATCTGAGAGTCAGTAATCCTCACCGGATTCCCCAGCTCATTGACGAGGCCGGAGCCGATGAACCCATCCCCCGTCACCAGAATTCCCTGTGTCTTCGACGAGACTCCTCAGACCGATTTATCGTCCAAGTCAATGTCTAATCAGGAGATATTACTTTTCCATAATCAGTGGCCGTTCGTGCGCGAGCCCCTGCCATTCGCCATTAGCTCGCTGATCGCGTTCAATATCAGACCGACCAACACAAACAATACTCCGAGACCGCTCAGCATCACGGCAAGTAGGGTCGGACCAAGCGGCAGAGCTTTCGCCGCAATGTATCGATCGATCGAGTACAAGCCTAGGAGCACGCCAATGACTGTCATGGCCATCCCGCTACCCCCGAAGTAGAGCAGCGGGTGTTCTGTCCTTACGGATCTGATTACAGAGCCAAGCACGCTCATCCCGTGGCTGCCAGGTTTCAAAGTGGATGTCTCCAAACCTTCGTACCTGGCCACTATCGGCACCTCCTCGATCCTGATGCCCCTTCTCACAGCGCTCCTGACCATGCTCGACTCGATTTCCATCCCCTGAGGCGTGGAGTAGTCGAATCCCGCGACCACTTCCCTCCTGAACGCCCTGTAGCCACTCTGCGAGTCCGTGATCTTGACCGAGCTTCCCAGGTTAGTCGCGAGCGTCAACACCCCCTGCCCGAGCCTTCGGTAGCTCGGGATGAGTCCCTTCGCGTGCGCGTCCAGGAATCGCGAGCCGATCACCATGTCAGCCCTGTTCTCAATGATCGGCTGCACTACCTTCGGGATGTCATTCGGGTCGTGCTGACCATCCGCATCAAGGCACACGACCACATTGCTTCCGTTCAAAGCCGCCGTCATGAGCCCGATCGACAGCGCATGCGCCTTCCCCATGTTCCTCGGGATCCTGATTACCTTCGCCCCAGCCAAAACCGCCTTCTCCGAGGTCGTATCCTCGCTCCCGTCATCGATCACGATTACCTCGGTGACATGTCTCCTCGCCCCCTCGACCACCTGCGCTACCGTCTTCTCCTCGTTAAAAGCAGGTATCACCGCCGTTATCATCGGCTGTGGGCTATTCGTCATCTTGATCTCTTCATCCTTTCTGGGGCCACAACTCTTCCATACTTGCAGCCCCTCTCCAGAATCTATAGGGGCAACAACTAATCGACTCATCGCTCTTAACATTTTCCCTTTACTATCTCGCAACGAACCATACCGCTACTGACTCAACAGGAAAACATCCTCTGAAGCCTCTTGAGCAAGTCAATCGACGAATCTCCCTTTTCCACCCGCCAATCTGCCAAGTTATTTATGCCCAACATCCTCTTCGAAAACCCGCCACTTCCCAAAGGAGCCCGTCAATGCCCAAAGACCTCCGCCTTCTCTCGCTCGTCCTCCTCAC
>Ga0315268_10003373_pt1 | contig 17634 bp, 15 predicted proteins | sample C1_top_MG_FD_204535 | JGI IMG/M metagenome (GOLD analysis project Ga0315268, IMG submission 204535) | Sediment microbial communities from Yellowstone Lake, YNP, Wyoming, USA - C1_top | ecosystem: Environmental > Aquatic > Freshwater > Lake > Sediment | place: USA: Wyoming | collected 2017-08-01
GCACAGACACTCGCTTCTCGTGCACTTACAGAATTAGGCGTTGAAATGCCGAAAGAAAACATCATACACAAAGAATCATATGCAAAATGGAACGTATTGTTCGGCGCGTTATTACAGGGAATCGTTCCTGATACGGAAGTACCATTTGGTCAGGAGATGAAGACCGCTGCGGCTCTTCACTCATATCTGAAACGGTTCATCCGTCCCGATGAATCCGTTGCCCGTCAGGGTAACGCTTACGATGTCATAAAAACCTCGACCATGGCGCGATCTGAATTGACGATTGAATCTCTTCAGGAGGAGGTCAATGAAGGCGTGGCACCGCTTTATATCCCTATAGTTGTGGAGGCGCCGCGGTATGACAAGACAAATATAGGCCCTGATATGTGGAAAGCGAATGTCGGTGAGCTTGCCCGATGGTTTTCAGAACGCGGGTATATCCCTGAATCTGCACATGACGCAATCGTACATTCACTCGGTACGTCTACTCGTTCTGTCCGTGTGCGGTACAGACATGACGGGATAACGGTTGTCATGATATTCATCCGACCGGAGGACCATATACGGTGGTATGCCACGTGTTTTGATCAGACATCTTCAGACCCGAATGTCAGAACGGAAGCAATAGACAAGATTACCTCGATCCAAAGGGTATACGCGCTTTTGGATGCGAAAGGCGCAGGACAATCGCTGGAAGACATGTTGTATCTCCTGAAGGTTGGCGCAAAAACTATCACCATAAACGGAGAGGAAGTGGGGCTGCCGGTTGACGCAACAGCGTTGGATGCTGTATATGCACTGGCCCAGTCAGATGCAGACCGGAAAAAGATTGCAAAAGGAGTCGCGGTGCGGTCAGCGACTGATGGTCGGATCGTTGGTCTGAACGAAAAACTTGAAGGATCCATTATTGTGACATGGGGCTCTGATACAAATGGTGTACATCAGGAACGTATGTCTCCAGATTGGTTTGATATATGTTCTATGCCGACGACTAAACGCTCGATACAGCAGTGGTACAAAAAACGACTTGTCGTTGCCATATCATGGGATATTGGGTCTCATAGGGATAAACTTCAACAGACGCATACAACGCAATATATCCAGGACTGTCTGGACACGCGTATGCAATTGCGCAAAGAAGGGGAACGGATTTTGACAGAAGCGTTCTTTTCTGTATCCCAAAACAGGGGATTGCGGTTTCCCAAAAAGCTGGTTTCTTTTGAGGATTTTATCGGTATGTTCGGAGAGGTAAAGCGATCATTTGGTGATACGTCATATGATGGGGAGGGAGTTGATGCCCGAATGTGTACGGACTTTCTCTATCACATGGCGCTGCGCATGCCGGGGTATACACTTGATACCACACAAACATCACTTCCGTATAAAGTCGCCCAAGCCATGGTGCAAAAACAAGCCGGATACAGGACGTTCGGTATAGATGTTCCCAACGTTCCGGGTGCATTGTTTGAACAAACGTTCATACTGAAACGACGTGGAATAAATATCCAGGACATTTCGATGAGTGGCAAAAAAACTACGGCTACCATAGAGGTGACAGTGAATGAGGGTGATATCGGAAAGATGGAACGGTTGTCGGGCTGGACGAAAAAGTAAAGGAAGAGTACTATATACATCAATCTATGATGATGAAAGAAACACCTATCAATATTAAAATCATCGCTCCCGACGGTTGCAAGGGGTGCGAAAGTTGTTCCGTCGCATTGATAAAAGCTTTAGATACGGCACCGGATGCTGGAGTTATGCAACAAGTACGTATTGAATGCACATCATTTAATCCGGAAGATGAGAGCGCTGCCGTAACCGTGTACGCCGGATATCGGGGTGGCGAGGTGATAGTTGAAGTTCCCGTTGTCAATAAACTCGAAATAAATTGTCCCCAGATGAATGGAACACACCCCTGCGGCTCCGCGATGTAGTTTGGGAAAGAAAGGGTCTTTTTTCCGAATACCCATCATGATATAGTGGACTCTGCGGAAATCACAGTACTGTTTGTTTTTAAGGAGGATATATGTCTGATGTTACGATAACAGATGCAAATTTCGACACCGAAGTGGTTGCTTCAAAGAAGCCAGTATTGGTAGATTTTTGGGCCACATGGTGTGGTCCGTGCCAGATGCAGGGACCGATTGTCGAAGATGTTGCGAAAGCCATGGCAGGGAAAGCAGTGGTCGGGAAGGTGAATGTCGATGAAAACCCGGCAAGTGCGCAAAAATACGGTATCATGAGCATTCCGACCATCATGATCTTCAAAGACGGAACAGTCGTGAAGCAGTTTGTGGGAGTTCAGAGTAAGGAGACGCTCGTTTCGGAGCTGAATAAATTAATTAATTAGATGAAAGATTTAGGATTTACGATTTAGGATTTAAGAATAATTCATACATCATATTTCATAAATCCTGCAAACGTATGTACGACGTTGTCATCATCGGTTCCGGCCCAGCCGGTTATAGCGCTGCAATCTATACATCGCGCGCGATGCTCAAGACCCTCATCCTGACCGGTACACAACAGGGAGGACAGCTTACGACCACGACAGAGATAGAGAATTTTCCCGGATTCCCCAAGGGGATTTTGGGGCCGCAACTAATGATGGATATGGAATCTCAGGCGAAGCGGTTCGGGACGGAAGTGATACAGGCTACGGTGACAAACGTGCAGAACGGAGAAAAAAAGAACGGGTTTGTCGTTGAAGCCGACGGAACATCGTATACAGGCAGGTCGGTCATAGTGGCGACAGGTGCGTCGGCTATGTATTTGGGGTTACCAAGCGAAACGAAGCTGATGGGGAAAGGTGTGTCGGGGTGTGCCACGTGTGACGGATTTTTCTTCCGCGGGAAAGACATTGTCGTTGTCGGAGGCGGGGACACCGCCATGGAAGAAGCGACATTCCTCACGAAATTTGCTTCCAAAGTCACAATCGTCCACAGGCGTGAAGAATTCCGGGCAAGCCCGATAATGTACCAAAGGGCCAAGAAAGACCCGAAGATTATATTCCTGACCAACAAGATTATTGAGGAAATAGTAGGGGATACGGCGGTGACGGGAATCCGTATCAAAGACACAAAAACAGGGAATGTTGAAACATATCCGACACAGGGAGTGTTTTTGGCGATTGGTCATAAACCGTCAACGGAATTCCTCAAAGGCACGATAACGCTTGATGCGAAAGGGTATGTCGTGACACGGGGACTTACGAATCCGGGTGATTATCATACGGCTTCGTCCGTACTGGGTATATTTGCGGCAGGGGATTGTGTGGATTTTCAGTACCGTCAGGCCACCGTGGCGGCCGGCATGGGTGTCATGGCTGCTCTAGATGTGCAGAAGTGGTTGGAACATTAAACAAGTATGACAGAGATAACAGACTCATTTCATTTCTATACAAAACAAGGCCTAAGCGTATTGGATACTCCTGAAAATACACCTTTGTTGGAATACCGTGAATTTTTTTCTGTTACCACTCCGGATGATGATGAACGAAACATATACCTCAATACCCGGGGATGGATGATCATGGGAGATCACTTTGATGATTCCGGTACGATTACCCTGTTTCACCCCGATGAATTACCGGATGGTCTTAAAGTTGTTCCGATTGGAGGTGTTGATATTGATGGAGACACGCTCAGGGAGTACGTTGTTTATAACCCCGATACGGCACACGTGATTACGATACAAGGTGGGATAGATAAAAAACAAGGATTATATACAAAAGGAACTGATTTAGACGTAAGCACCAGTCAACAGGATTATGAACACATACGTTCCTCCGGCGGATTGCAAGTATTTGTGAAAACAAAAATACACGCAGTTGAAATCCCTCAACAATTGTTAAAAAACAAAAGATTACGATCGATTGTTGAGACTGAAATGAATGCTCATGTGTTACACAGAAATACCCATGAATAAGCCACAACAGTATACAGTTGCCATAACCAAGAAAATTCAATTGACACCAACGGTGATTTTGTTTACCTGTACGCTCACCGAGCCACAAAAGATGCAGTATACAGCCGGACAGTACGGAGCATTCATCATTGATGAAAAAACCAGGCGGCAATATTCGTTTTGTTCTGCGCCCGGTGATCCGATGACATTTGAAATGGTCATCGATACGGCCCCGATGGGAGCCGGTTCAAGATATTTCCTATCAAGAAATACAGGGGATGTGCTTACCTGTATGGCTCCGTTGGGTACGTTTGTGTTCGATACAGCATCCCACAGGAAAAAGATACTGGTGGCTACCGGTACGGGTGTAGCACCACTGCGGTCCATGACGTTGGACTATCTGGAACACGAGGGAACCGATGACCTTACATTATATTGGGGCATGCGTCATGAAGAAGACCTTTATTGGGTTGGGGATTTCCAAGAACTGTCTCTCCGCTATCCGAATTTCCGTTTTGTCGTGACGCTTTCCCAGCCGTCTGACGCCTGGGAAGGGAAGAAAGGCAGGGTAACGAGCCATATTGTACAGGATGAACATAATCTACCCGGTTCGGATTATTATCTTTGTGGCAACCGGAATATGATTGCCGATATCAAAAAACAACTAGCAGATAACAGAGTACCGGAAAATCAAATCCATACGGAGATGTATTTCTAAGGCATGTCTGAATCCCGTCACCCGCGCGTCAAGATTTAACCCTTGCAATAATCCATAATGGAGCTATACTAACCGTTAACTTTACATACTATGAAAGACTTATCCATCAATCCATTTGAAAGCGCCATGAAACAGCTGGAAAAAGCGGCAGCGGTACTTGAATTAGGAATTAAGAATAAGGAAGTACGAACCACATTGCGTCAAAAGTTGGAAATCCTTCGTCATCCGCAGCGGATACTAAATGTATCCATTCCTGTCGTTATGGATAACGGCAGCATACGTATCTTCCATGGTTATCGTGTCCAACATAATAACGCAAGAGGTCCATACAAGGGCGGTATCCGGTATCACCATAACGTCAGCATGGATGAGGTGAAAGCGCTCGCGTTCTGGATGGCGATGAAGTGTGCTGTTGCTGATTTGCCTCTTGGCGGAGGAAAGGGTGGAATCATTGTTGACCCTAAAACACTGTCAGAGAAAGAACTTGAACGATTAAGTCGTGGGTATGTGATAGCAATAGAGGATTGTATCGGTCCGGATAAAGATGTCCCGGCACCGGATGTAAACACAACAGGGCAGATCATGGGATGGATGGTGGATGAATACATCGGAATGAAGAATAAGGAATTAGGAATTACGAATAAGAAAGAACGTGAAAAATTGAAATCTACTTTCACCGGAAAATTGATTAAAGACGGAGGGAGCGAGGGGCGGGAAGAGGCGACGGGGAAAGGCGGGCTATTCGTTTTGCTCGCTACGCTCGCAAAACTCAATAAGCAATCAACAATAAGCAATAAGCAATTCACAGTCGCAGTCCAGGGTTTCGGGAATGTTGGATATAACGTGGCGAAATTCTTAGATGAAGCGGGTTTTAAGGTTGTAGCGGTATCGGACAGTAAGGGTGGAATATACGTTAAGGAAGGGTTAAATCCTGTTAAGACACTGGAATGTAAGAAGAAGACCGGACAACTCATCGGCTGTTATTGTTCGGCAAAAGGGTGTGACGGGAAAAACGGGAAACCAATCACTAACGATGAGCTTCTGGAGTTGCCCGTCGATATCATCGTCCCGTCAGCCCTGGAAAACGTGTTGACCGGGGCAAATGCCGCAAAAATCAAGGCGAAGGTCGTCCTGGAGATGGCCAACGGGCCAACGACACCGCAGGCAGATGCGATATTCTTCAAAAAAGGCATCATCGTGATTCCCGATATTCTGGCCAATTCCGGCGGCGTGACCGTATCGTGCTTTGAGTGGGAGCAGAACCTCAAAGGGGAGCATTGGACCAAGGATGATGTGAATGCGAAGCTCAAAAAGAAGATGTATACGGCGACGGATGCCATCTGGAACGCTTCAAAGACGTATAAAACAGATCTGCGCACCTCCGCGTTTGTCGTTGCGCTAAAACGTATACTTCTGGCTTTCAAATAACCGTAATTACGCTTCATGATATAATTTCAGCGAAATGAACAAGGAAAGCACATTTCTCGGACCGTTCAGGCAGTCTATGCCTCAAAGAACAGGCGATGGTTGGGGTGGAAAATACGAAGCGCATTGGGCAGATGGTCTATCAGCTTATGGTCAGACTATAGAGATGTTCAGGGTCTTTATGTCCGAATTAAGGCCAAGAACCGATATTATTGTTTATCCCGGGTGCAGTACAGACATTAGTCCATCGCAAATTTTTTCAGGTCGGATTATATATGTAGATACGTATAAACCCGCTGTCAAGACGTTAAAGAAGGCGGGATTAGAGGTATATCATCAGGATGCAACACAATATGAGCCGGATGAGCAAATAGATATAGTAATTTCCCGGCGATATGGTGTGCTACAAAATCACGCCAAGCTGTTGGATAAACTTAGAGATGGAGGTTACATCCTGACGGATGGTGCGTATGAGCAACAAGACGATATCCTTCATAATACTCAACTTGAACTCATCGGTGTTTTAAGGAAGGATTATACTTCATCTGCGTTTGTTTTGGACCGTGAAAGTCCTGAAGATTATTTTAACGAAGTTGAAACAGATGAGGAATTTAAGCAGGTGTCCGCACTGTTTGATGGAAGCGAGCAGGGGATTAATATAAAACTAGTGTCTTTTAAACAGGCCGCCGGAGTCGTATATGAGGTAACCGGAAAAGAAGATAATATTCTTGTTGAATTTAGAAAAATTGTCGATCAAGTAAAAGAAGAAAACCTACCTAATCTTGATATTAGTTTAAATTTTGATGAAATCAACAAAACATTGTCAAAACCTTGGGTTGAAAACGAACCTAGTCCCACCGAAAAGTTATTATTGAGGCACAATTTAGATTGGGTTATGTTAAGGCTGCCATTGAAAAAGATGACAGGAGAAAGGTTCTATGTGCTTAGAAAGGTACTCGGATAAGAAGAACAAAGCTGTTTTCGTAATTACGAGACAGGCATATAGAACACTATATTTTTTGATTGTGTTGAAATAAGCCTATAGGTTGTCAAATAGGGCGATTTGTGGTATAACACGGGGATACTTCTATGGAAAACGAACCATTACCGATAAACGCGAAGTGGGCACTCGAATTTACGCAGGGTGCGCTGGTTGAGACCACCGTTGACGGACAGATTATTTATGGACGCCGGGACCAGATAACAGGATTAGTTGATCCTACTGCGCACAATTTGATTACAGCGGCAATCCGTGAGGCGTTTCAACAAGGGAGAGTACCCAAGGTAACACGGACAATTTTACCGTCAGAACCGATGGGGTAATCCTTTATTGACAAGCCCCTTGTTATGTGATATTTTGGGAAAAGAATTGTATGTCATATAACTCTTCACGTAGCCTCAGTAAATCTTTTATTTTTTCAATGATTGTTGTATTTTGTGCAACGCTTGGCGTTGTCCTGTATTCCCAAAAAGGGAATATGGATATCAGAGGCAGGGCGGCAGAGGTCTGTTACGCGGCAAATTCCTACTGCACCCTGAACGCCGACCCACCGCAAAAATGCTGTAATAACTATTGGTGTGTCGCACCATCAGGACAGACAATCGGCACATGCAAACCATGTCGTAGCGGATTAGTAGAATGTGTAAGCGGACGAAAGCGGACGTGTTTGGCTGATAACACGTGGGGCACATGGTCTTCCTGTAGTACTAACTTGTGCTCTGAGTACGGTTCGGTTTGTGCAACGCCAACACCGACACCGACAACCCAAATAACGCAATATGGCTGTAAGACCGTGACCGAATGTAGTGCTCTTCACGGAATAAATATGGGTTCATCGTCAACATTATGTCAAAACAGATGTTTGAGCCCCGTCATATGCTGTAAATACAGTTCAACGGTTATCGTGTCAACACCCACACCACTTCCGCCGACCCCGACATCCTGTATAACAGGCCAAACGCGTTGTGTCAGCGGAAGAATAAACACATGTGTCAACGGATATTGGAGTCAAACGTGGAGTTCATGTGGGACAGGGTTGTGTAGTAGTTATGGAACATACTGTGCCACACCAACACCGACACCAAAACCGACTTCATATTGCAGCACCCAAAATCTCGCAAATTGTCTTTGCGGATGTACGCCAACCACAGGTGGGGGAGTATGTAAAACGTGTCCTACGTCAACTCCGAAACCACCAACCCCGACACCAATATATAAGCCGATATAACACTCACTCTTGACAAGGCAAAGTTAGCTACAGTACAATACATCTTTGCCCACAGATGCAGGGCGCAGTTTGTAAAATATTTTTTCCAATATTTTGCATATATTTTTCATGAGAAGCAAACAACCATATAACTTTTACCTACGAAGGGGAGTTTCTGTGTAGTTATCGCTTCTCGTCGAAAGACGAACTCTAACCCCGCATCCAGGCGGGGTTTTTTAGTAGGTCGTTGCTTTTCTGATTCAGAGAAGAAAAGCATACGAATCACTATCCCGGTTTTACCGGGATGACTCTAAAAATTGCACATTTAACAATAGATACTGGACACAGGGGTAACCTGCCAGAAAATAAGGTGAACCCTACGGGGCCCGAAGTTTACCTGGTTGAACGCTTCATTTGCAATGAAGAGGCAGGCGGTCCGACTCCGCCCGGGTCCACATACTCTTGTTTTGAGGCCGATACAGATTAACATTAAAATGTGAATCGGCCTCGCGACAAGAGCGCGAATGGCTCTTTAACAATACTAACGACATCAAGAAAGAAAGGTGAAATTCCGATTCTTTCTGATTATAGTAAGTAAATTTGTAGTTGCATCGTAAGGGGTAATTCATATTATCCTTACATTTTAATTCGCCAATATTTTTTGAATTTTGAACAAAGAGTAGTACCGTGTGGTACTCTCCTTTGTTCTCTGCAACGCTACAAGCTGATAATGGATGCCTTGGGCATTCATGCCGAGGAAGGACGTATATAACCGCGATAGTCGTCGGGGAGGAGTTATAATCCATCGATCCGGCGGTTTCCGAATGGGGCAACCCATCCCGCAAGGGATAGTCTCAAGTGAAGATGAGTCGCAAGATTCATCACAGTAGCTTGAGGCAGGATACCATCCGAACTGAAACATCTAAGTAGGGTGAGGAAAAGAAATCAAGAGAGATTCCGTCAGTAGCGGCGAGCGAAAGCGGAACAGCCTAAACCACATCGCAAGATGTGGGGTTGTAGGGCTCCTAATATGGGATGTAGACATCGATAGTAGAACACCTTGGAATAGGTGGCCAAAGAGAGTGAAAGCCTCGTACGCGAAATTGATGTCTCCTCTAGGGAGTTCCTAAGTACCATGGGTCACGAAGGATCTGTGGGAATCTGGGGTAACCACACTCCAAGGCTAAATACATGAATGCACCGATAGTGAACTAGTACCGTGAGGGAAAGGTGAAAAGTACCCCGGAAGGGGAATGAAATAGTACCTGAAATTATCAGCTAACAAACAGTGAGAGCTTGTCCTTTGGACAAGAATAATCAAATAAGCCAATAAACGAATAAGGAATAAGGAATGAAATACAAAATCATTTCGACATTGCTTATTGTTTATTAATTATTGCTTATTATATGGTTATTCTCGCCCAGAGGGCGAGTAATCGCGTGCCTATTGAAGAATGATCCGGTGAGTTACCATTGCCCTGCAAGTCTAAGCCAGTCAAACTGGCGGAGGCGCAGTGAAAGCGAGTCCCGATTTATCGGGCGGGCCCTAATTGGGCCTTAGCAGGCGGTGGCAGACCCGAAACCAGGTGAGCTAACCATGAGCAGGGTGAATCCCGACGAAAGTCGGGAAGAGGCCCGAACTCTTCAGAGTTACAAATCTGTGAGATGACTTGTGGTTAGGGGTTATATGCCTATCGAACCTGGAGATAGCTGGTTCTCCCCGAAATATATTTTGGTATAGCGGTTGATTAACCTCATAAAGGGGTAGAGCACTGAATGATGTGTGTTTCGCAAGGAACACGCATTTCTCAAACTCCGAATACTTTTATGAGTACTCAGCCAGTCAGACATGCACGGCTAAGCGCGTGTGTCAAAAGGGAAACAACCCAGATTCACATCTAAGGTCTCTAAATTGTATGCTAAGTGGTTAAGGAGGTCAGAGTTTTAAGACACCCAGGAAGTTGGCTTAGAAGCAGCCATCTTTTAAAGAACGCGTAACAGCGCACTGGATGAAAACTTTGGCGCCGAAAATGATCGAGGCTCAAGCATACTACCGACGATTGAACTCTTTGACGTAACGTCAAAGGTGGGTAGGGGAGCGTTCCGATAGCAGCGAAGGTCATCCTGTAAGGGAGGCTGGAGTTATCGGAAGTGAGAATGCCGGAATGAGTAGCGTTTGAAGGTGAGAATCCTTCATGCCGAATGCGCAAGGTTTCCGAAGCAACGTTCGTCGACTTCGGGTAAGTCGGAACTAAGGCGAGGCCTCTATTGGGGGCGTAGCTCGATGTATAAACGGTTTATATTCCGTTACAAGTGTGTGTCGATAAAAACTTAAGGTGATGACAAAGGAGGATTGGTCTCATGGTCGATTCGTTGGCCAAGAATCTTCGAAATAGTGGTAATTGGCAAATCCGTTACCGCGTTTAATTGAGAAGTGGAGGAGTCCAAACCGCAAGGGGCGGGCAAAAGAGATAGTTCTGCTTTCAAGAAAAATCTCATTAAGGAGCACACATTTTCCGTACCGCAAACCGACACAGGTGCGCTGGTAGAGTATACCAAGGCAAGCGGGCGACAGTGGTTCAAGGAACTCGGCAACAAAAACTAGGCGTAACCTATGGGAGATGCCTTGCCACGCGCAAGCGTGGCCTCAGTGAAAGACACAAAGCGACTGTTTAACTAAAACACAGGTCTCTGCGAAGCCGAAAGGCAACGTATAGGGGCTGACACCTGCCCAGTGCCGGTAAGTTAAGAAAGGTTAGTAATTTTTCGCAAGAGAAAAAGCTGATTTTTCAAGCTCCGGTGAACGGCAGCAGTAACTATAAACCAACAGTTGTAGTTACTATAATAAATCTAGCCATATGCTGGAAACACTCAGAATCCGACAGTACCGAAAGGTGAAAATCTGCTCGGTGGAGTCAATCAGCAGGAAAGATCCGCCACATGGTGGAAATCCTCAGAGACTAGACGCTAGAGTCCGACGAAAGTCGTGACATGATATAGTCCGGACCTTGCAGCGATGCAAGGAGATGCGGTTTCAGCATCGATAAAACACAACAAACTGTTCTATGGTAGCGAAGTTCCTTGTCGGGCAAGCGAGGTCAGCAAACCCGACTAAAAACTGGCTTATATCGGTGGAGCCCCATTACAGGGGTGACAGCGAGGGAAGCCTCGATGTAATGTCGAGAGCCCCGTAACGACTGAGTCTAACCCGGTGCCGCAAGGTACAGGGCCAGGACGAGAGGTATATACTAATAATATATGCCTAAGACGCCAGCATGGAATCAAAACATCGGTTCGTATCTGTCAGGATACACCGATGGTGAAGGAAGCTTTTGTGTCTCATTTTCTCCAAGACCTAAACTCAAAACTTGTATTGAAGTACGACCAAGCTTTTCTGTAAGCCAAAATGGCGACAGGAGAGAAGTATTGGATCTATTTCGTGAATATTTCCATTGTGGAACTGTCCGAAAAAATCCATCGGATAAAACGTATAAATATGAGATTAGAAGTTTAGATATGCTTATCGAGAAAATCATACCGCATTTTGAGCAATATCCTCTGCTTTCAAGTAAAAGGAAGGATTTTGAAAAATTTAAGCTCATTTGTGGATGGATGAAAGAAAAGAAACATGTGAATAAATCAACACTCGTTGATCTTATATCTTTTGCATGCTCCATGAATTCATCAGGGACACGAAAATATACTAAGGAATACCTTCTTCGTTTGATAACATGAAGATATAGTCTGATTCTAGGATTTCAGAATTGAAGTTCCGACCCGCACGAAAGGTAGAACGACTTTGTGACTGTCTTGAACCATTACCCGGCGAAATTGAAATGGCTGTGAAGATGCGGCCTACTTACACATGGACAAAAAGACCCCGTGAAGCTTTACTGTAGTTTGACACTGAAGACTTTATTTTGACTGTCGAGAATAGGTGGGAGCCTTCGGGCGAAATATGGAATACCACTCTTCGAAATGAGGAAATCTTACTTACTCCTGCATAAAAATCCAGGAGGAGAACACTGTCTGACGGGCAGTTTAACTGGGGAGGTTGCCTCCAAAAATGTAACGGAGGCGTACAAAGGTTGGCTAATCCTGAATGGAAACCAGGACCTGTCGTGCAAACGCGATAAGCCAGCTTGACTGCGAGACGTACATGTCGAGCAGACGCGAAAGCGGGTGTTAGTGATCCTCGACTACCTCGTGGGAGGTATCGAGCTTATCGAATAAAAGCTACTCCGGGGATAACAGGCTGATCGCTTCCGAGAGTCCATATCGACGAGGCGGTTTGGCACCTCGATGTCGGCTCATCCTATCCTGGGGCTGGAGAAGGTCCCAAGGGTCCGGCTGTTCGCCGGTTAAAAGGGTACGCGAGCTGGGTTCAGAACGTCGTAAGACAGTAGACCTTGATGGAATAGACGCCATCATAATGAGCTGTCAGTTTTCCGATGTTCATACGAACTCCATCGAGAGGAATTGTAACTGTTATATATAAATGAAAACCTCCGTACATACATGTACGGAGAAAAATCTGACTATTTGCTGGAAACACTTGAGTATCTGACGGTACCGAAAGGTAACAATCCGTTCAGTGGAGTCAATCAGCAGGTAATCCGCCAGTTGGCGGAGCACCTCAGAGACTATACGTCAGATCCGCCGGTTGGCGGAAAGATATAGTCCGAACTGCATGGCGACATGCAGAGGTATCCGAATGATTTGTATACACGTGTATACCCTTCGGGTATCCGTATCTCTACGCAACTTCGATAAGAATCGAACTTGCAAGAGCTACGTAACAATATTGTCGGTCTCTATCCTGTGTAAGCGTTTGATTCTTGAGGGGAGTTCTCCGTAGTACGAGAGGACCCGGAGGAACAGATCCCTGGTGTGTCTGTTGTCGGAAAACCGGCATCGCAGAGTAGCTATATCTGGAAGGGATAAGCGCTGAAAGCATCTCAAGCGCCAAGCCCACCCCAAGATGAGGAATCGTCATAGACCCCCAGTAGATGACTGGGTTGATAGGCGGGAAGTGTACATGCTGTAAGGCATTTAGCTAACCCGTACTAATTGGTCAAAGTTGTAGAGAACAAAGGAAAATCAACCGATTTGGTTTGGTTGGACTTGTTCAAAATGGCGAAATTAAGAAGAAGGGATCCGCCAGTTGGCGGACTGGATTACCCCTTACGTGCAATTAACAAATTTATTACGTTGAGACCTTCGGTCTTTTGAGCGATATGGAACCACCCTTTCCCATTCCGAACAGGGAAGTGAAACATATTAGCGCCGACAATAGTTATTCCGCGAGGAATCGTGAAGATAGGTCGAGACCGGGGATCCCAGCGTAATAAATTCTACTATCCCGCCGCCGTGGCGGGATTTTTGGTGGAAAAATGTCGCGTTTTGTATCCATACGCTTCTTTGATTGCGGGACGAACAAATTACTGCTATAATACTCCAATCCTAATGAAGGGCGGTACAATGAATGGCAGTATCAAAATCGAAACCATCAAAAACGAAGAAGCACGATAAGCAGGAAGCCTCTCCTGACGTAAAACCAACTCCGAAAGCAGCTGCAAAACCAACCAAAGTTCCCCAAACCATGGAGGAACTCCTTGCCATGACAGGCTATAACCTGAAAGGCACGAAAAAGGGAGACGTGGTCGAAGGCATCATCACCAAGGTATTACCAAAAGAAATCACTGTAGAGATAGGCAGCAAGACCGAAGGCGTCGTCATCGATCGAGAGCTTGAGAATTACAAAGACATGCTTATGAACCTCAAGCCAGGCGACAAGGTGGTCGCGCAGGTCATCGTTGCGGAAAACGACAGGGGACAGTCGGTCCTATCACTAAGGAGAAGCATATTTGAAAAACGATGGACAGACTTGGTTGATCTCCAGAAAAAAGGTGAAGCGGTGGAAGTCATCCTCAAAGAACCCGTCCGTGGGGGAGTACTTGTGGATTATGGCGGGCTTCGGGGATATATACCGCAGTCCCAACTGGATAATGCATTCAGTAAACAACCGGAACGGATTACCGGCAAACGGATTTCCGTGAAGGTCGTTGAGGTGGACAAAGAGTCCAACAGACTTGTCTTTTCGCAAAAAGCCGTTAATGAAGAAGCGTCACTTGCTAAACAAAAGGAAGTACTTGATGCCCTTACGGTTGGCGAGTCGGTACAGGCAGTCATCACGGGTGTCGTCTCATTCGGTGCATTTGCTAAATTGTCCGTCACGAAAGACGGCAAACAACATGACATCGAAGGGCTTATCCATATATCGGAAATCGCATGGGAAAAGGTCGAAGACATCGGCCAATACCTCAAAACCGGCGATTCCGTCAAGGTCAAGGTCATCGGTGTGGACCCAAAGACAGGGAAACTGACGTTATCGCTCAAACAATTATTGCCCGACCCATGGGAGAATGTCCTGGATATGTTTGAGAAAGACAGCCAGGTCAAGGGTACGGTCACACGCGTGACTCCGTATGGCATATTCGTTTCATTGTCCCCGGGAATAGAGGGGCTTATCCATATCAGCAAAGTTTCACCGGGTGAAGAGCCGAAGACCGGTGATGAGATTACGTGTCTTATCGAAGACATCCAGCCGGATAAACGCAAAGTCAGCCTCTCCATGACCCTGACCGAAAAACCGATGGGGTATAGATAAACGCTTGCCTCAAGGAGTACAATCACCTTTGAACTGTCTTTGTCTTGTCAGTGCATTGTCGAGCACTATAAAAAGCAAGATGGTATATTTTTAAAAGCCATATGGGTAAAGAACAAATTGGTGAATATCCAGTTGGAGCATTTGAAAAACCGGATTATACGAGACTATTGTCACCCGACATCCCTCCGGGAGAAAGCCCGCTTGCTGAGATATTACGGTTAAGCAGAGAGGTGGGTTTTTCATTTGCAGGAGGATTGCCCGACCCTGCGACGTTTCCTCCGATAGAACCGCTTGTAGAGCGCGCAGTAAAGGAGTATTCCGGAAAGACACAAATACTTCAATATGGATTGTCAGGAGGATTCATTCCGCTGTGCGAAGCGGCAGTTCCATGGCTTCACAGCTTGACTGTTGAAGTGGAACGTCCACAAGACATCTTGATTACGAGCGGTTCCCAGACGGCATTGAGCCTTGTTGGTCGTGTTTTTCTGCCACGTCCGGGATTTACAGTTGCTGTAGAATCACCGACGTATCTCGGAGCGCTTGACGCATGGCGTGAATACAAACCGGAGTATGCAATCATCGAAAGCGACGAATACGGAATGCTGCCGGAGTCGCTTGATTGGGTGTTGGCGTTTAATGATGTCCGCTTTGTTTATGGCGTGCCGGACTTTCAAAATCCGTCAGGAATCACAATTCCGTATGACAGGCGGGTTGAGATTGCCAAAATACTGAAAAAACACCGCGCAGTATTTGTTGAAGATGCACCATACAGACAGCTTCGGTTTGAAGGTGAGCATATTCCGACAATCCATTCATTGGTTCCCCAAAATGTCATTTTTATGACGACGACCTCAAAGCTTTTGGCTCCGGGACTCCGTTTAGGATTCACCGTTGCGCCTCGCGAGGTGTACGGGCGGATGGTGACCGTAAATGGTGCCAGGCATTTGTGCGCAAGCACATTCGATCAGGCGGTTGCGGCTGTGTATATCGGAAGTGGGGACCTGGAGCGTCATGTGCCTCAGATTATCGATATCTATCGGGGTCGCAGGGATGCGATGGTGACCAATCTTTCCGAACATTTCCCGTCAAGCTGGCGGTGGGTGGTACCGCAGGGAGGAATGTTTGTATATCCATGGGGACCGCAGGGGACAGATACACGGCAGACGTTTCAAAAAGCGCTTGATAATGATGTTGCGTATGTACCGGGAGATTTGTTTCTTCCTCATGGAGGAATCAGTCCTGCGATGCGTTTAAATTTCTCTTTAGCCAGCCAGTATAAGATTGGTCATGGTATGCAGCGATTGGGAAACGTTTTATCCGTGACATGATGGTATTACTCATCCCTTGTCACATGTTTCGTACGGTGTAGTAGAGCCCCTTATTTCACCAGGCTAATCATCGTTGAGGCGGTATTTTTGTTTATACTGTTGTCCGTGGCTGTTGCCGTGATCGTGTGGCTCCCGGCCGTTATTTTGTTGACTTGGATATTGTATTGACAGGACGTTGCCCCTGTACAGGTTTTGACAATGGTTCCGTCCAGGGCAATCTTGATGGTGGCAATCCCGCTGGCATCGGAGGCTGTCGCTTTGACGGACATACTGCCTTTTGTCGGAACCGTGGATCCGTTCACAGGAGATGTGATGGAAACAACTGGCGGCACTGTATCATTCGGCAACGGTGTCGGTGTTACGATTGTGGTTGGTATGGGTGTTCCCGTTGCCGGTATTGCGGTCGGCGTGGGTGTTGATGTTGCGGTCGGGGTGGGGGACGCCACAGGGTTGACCATGATGGCGCTGTTGGTTGTTGTGATGGTGAAGACCGTATTGTCGAGCGCAACGAGTTGTGAGACGGCTGACGTGATACCCACCGTGGTTGGTGTGTTCGGAGTCGTTGTGTTGGCCCCGAATTGAAAGGTGGCCAGTTGGAACGTACCGGTTGGGGGAGTTTGGATGTGTGTCGGATCCAATCCGATGACCAGGGAGATCTTGCCGTTCGTGTTGGCAGCGGCCATCGTAGTTTGTTGGATGATTCTGCCCCAGGCAGAGGTGGTCAGAGTAGGTTCCGCCGTGAGTTTCACGACCGCGGGATTAAACGTCAGCTGGACATTGAAGAATGACAGCGGGCTGTCTGTGGTTGCCCACAATTGCAGTGATCCGTCGGGGGGGAGCGCAAGTGTTGCCGGGAGAACAGATACTTTTGCCTGATGGACAACCGCCTGAGTGGTCATTTGTTGGGGGCGCAGGGCTGCATACCTGATGACAAGTCCGATTATCAAAAACACGCCGATGCCGATATATGGTGCCACCTTGGGATTTTTTATGGATCTCCACACCTTCTTGTGCCACGGTTCGGGGGTTTCCGGAACGATGAGGGAGTCCTGTGTATGGTTTTCCGGAAGATCTGCTGTCGATGATGTATCTGTCATACAATTACGTCTTACCTTCCATAATGCAATGTCCAAATACTAAAGTCAATGCCGTCAACCTTGCTGTCACCGTTAAAGTCTCCGATGGCTACGCCGCCTGTTCCCGTTTGGCCGAAGTGGGCAAGCCAGATTCCGTAATCTGTTTCATCTACTTTCATATCCCCGTTGGCATCGCCCTGTTTTGGGGTTGGGGTGGGAGTAAAGGTGGGGGTACGGGTGGGGGTAGGGGTAAAACCGGTAGGCGTCGGTGTGGGGTTCACTGTTCCAGCCAGGTTGACAA
>Ga0315268_10003374_pt1 | contig 17632 bp, 10 predicted proteins | sample C1_top_MG_FD_204535 | JGI IMG/M metagenome (GOLD analysis project Ga0315268, IMG submission 204535) | Sediment microbial communities from Yellowstone Lake, YNP, Wyoming, USA - C1_top | ecosystem: Environmental > Aquatic > Freshwater > Lake > Sediment | place: USA: Wyoming | collected 2017-08-01
CGTTCTATTTTCCCTATGCTACAATTCATCTCAGATCCTCCTCGGCTTATTGCTTGCGACTACTTGCAATTCTACCGAGAAGGATCTGTTTTTTCTATCCTGTCAAGTGACTTTGGTAAAGCCATGATATGGCGCGTTTCAATTGAAAGGCGCAGTGACCTCATAAATAACGATTTCAATTTTTTAAGCATCCCGCCCATTTCATTTTTGAACATGCGTGCTATAATCGCTTTTGCCCATGTCCTTCGCCCATCTTCATGTTCACACGGAATATTCCCTGCTGGATGGCTTCTCGAATATCAAGAAGCTGGTTCAACGCGTAAAGGATTTGGATATGCCGGCTGTGGCGATCACCGACCACGGCACGATGTTTGGGGTGATTGATTTTTATAATGCCACGACGAACGCGGGCATTAAACCGATCATTGGACTGGAAGCCTACATGGCGGCGCGTACCATGAATGACCGCGACGCTAAACTGGATCGAACATCCTCTCACGTGCTTTTGCTGGCTGAGAATGAAACGGGATACAAGAACCTGCTTAAGATCGCGTCCGCGGCGCAGCTTGAAGGCTTTTATTATTATCCGCGCATTGACCACGACTTTTTAGCGCGTCACTCCGAAGGATTGATCTGCTCGACAGGCTGCATGTCCGCTGAAATTCCGCGCACGTTGTTGGAAGAAAAACCCGAAGAAGCCGTCAAACGCATGAACTGGTACTTCGACGTCTTTGGTCAGGATCGTTTCTTCGTTGAATTACAACAACACAATATTAAAGAAATCACAGACCTGAATAAAAAACTTCTTGAAATGGGCGCGCGCTACGAGGCGAAATATATCGCTACGAACGACGTACATTATATTAATCAAACCGATGCGCGCTTGCAAGATATTCTGCTTGCCATTCAAACCAACTCAGCGCTCAGCGACCCGGACCGTATGCGCATGACGGACGATTCCTATTATCTGCGAACGCCCACGGAGATGCATCAACTATTCGCGGAAGTGCCGGAAGCCTTGAGCAACACTCTGCTCATCGCCGAACGCTGTAATGTGGATTTATCGTTCAAGGGGTATCACCTGCCTGATTTCCCTGTTCCTGATGGACATACGACTGAAACTTATCTGCGCGCGCTGTGCGAAGAAGGGGCGCAGAGACGCTATGGAGAACGCGGAACCAGCCCTGAGGTCCGCGAGAGACTCGATTACGAGTTGGGCGTGGTCAACCGGATGGAATTTAACGCTTACTTCCTAATCGTATGGGACTTGTGCCGCTTCGCGCGCGAAAACGGAATCTGGTATAACGCGCGCGGTTCCGCCGCAGGTTCCATCGTCGCGTATGTTTTGAACATTACGATTGTTGACCCGATCCAGCATAAATTATTGTTTGAACGTTTCTTGAATCCCGGCCGTATTTCCATGCCCGATATTGATCTCGACTTCCGCGATGACCGCCGCTGGGAAATGCTTGAATATTGCTCGCGTAAATATGGAAGCGACAAGGTGGCGCAGATCATCACCTTCGGCACGATGGGAACCAAAGCCGCGTTGCGAGATGTGGCGCGCGTGATGGAAATTCCCCTATCCGAAGTAGACCGTATCGCCAAGCTCGTGCCTTTCGTTTCAGGTAGACCGACAACCATGAGCGACGCGATGGAAGTGTCGGAGTTTAAACAAGTTTATGATACACAGCCGCATTTGCGCGAAGTGATTGACATCGCTGCGCTGATGGAAGGCACGGTGCGTAATGCAGGCACACATGCCGCCGGTGTGGTGATCTCGGATAAACCCATCCTTGAATATTTGCCGTTGCATCGTCCGACATCCGGTTCGGAAGAAACGCCGATCAAAACTGTGACGCAGTTTGAAATGGGCGTTCTCGATTCGCTGGGTATGCTCAAAGTGGACTTCCTCGGTTTGATCACATTGAGCGTAATGGCGCGCGCCTGTGACATGATCGAAAAACGTCACGGCGTAAAACTCGATCTCGATAATATTCCATTGGACGATCCAAAGTCGTTTGAGTTGATGGGCAAAGGACAAACTGCCGGCGTGTTCCAAGTCGAAGGCGGCGGCATGACGCGCTGGCTGGTACAGATGAAACCCAAGACGCTGGATAATATCATCGCGATGGTGGCGCTATATCGTCCCGGTCCGATGGCATTTATTCCAGATTATGTGGCGCGTATGCACGGTGAAGCGGAAGTGGAATATCGTCATCCCGCGCTCCAGCCTATCTTTGAAGATACCTATGGAATTCCTGTTTATCAGGAACAACTGATGCGCGCCGCTGTGGAATTGGCGGGTTATACGCCGTCTGAATCGGATGAATTACGCAAAGCTATTTCAAAGAAAAAAAAGGGAGACATTGATAAACACCGCGTAAAGTTCGTGAACGGCGCGGTGAAGAACGGCATAACTCAAGACATTGCCGAAGCTATTTACACAGACTGGGAAGAGTTTGCGCGTTATGGTTTCAACAAAAGTCATGCGGCAGATTATGGCGTGCTCGCGGTGCAGACCGCATATCTCAAAGTTAATTACACGGCTGAATACATGGCGGCTTTGCTTTCCGCCTCTGCCAGCCAGACGGAGAAAATCGCTTTATATGTGGCGGACGCGCGCAGTATGGGCGTGCCGGTGCTTGCGCCGGATATTAACACCTCAGGCTGGGATTTTGAGATCGAAGATTCTGATGATAAGCCGCAAATCCGCTTTGGATTGGGCGCGGTAAAAAACGTCAACCAGAACGCGGTGGAAACTATCATGCAAGCGCGTATCGAAGGAAAGTTCAAAGACCTGAATGATTTCGCGCGCCGCGCGGATTTGCGCGCAGTCGGCAAACGTTCGCTCGAATGTTTAATCAAAGTTGGGGCGCTGGATACTTTTGGTAACCGCGCCGCACTGCTGGCTTCGCTGGATCGTATTGTGGCTCTCAGCAATAATCATTTCCGCGCCGCCGACGCGGGACAGATGAGCCTGTTCGGCGCGGCGACGGGCGTGGTGGAAGAAATCCATTTGCCCGATGTGGATAATGTTGACAAACGCGAAACGCTCAATTGGGAACGCGAGTTGATCGGCTTATATATTTCGGATCATCCGCTCAACCCATATCAACAAATATTGTTGCAAGTCGTCAGTCATTTTTCCGGTCAACTTGGCGAAGCACAGCATGAAGAGAAAGTATGCGTGGCGGGTCTTGTGACCGTGGTGCGTCCATACACAACCAAGACCGGCAAGCCGATGGGTTTTGTCACCATTGAAGATATTCAAGGCAACATCGAACTCGTGCTTTTTCCAAAAACGTGGACGAAGACGCGCGAGATTCTAACTGTCGGGAAAATCATTATTGTCGAAGGCAAAGTGGATACCAGCAATACGCCGCCAAAAATCCTTGTAGATGTAATCAAGACGGATATTAAGGTGACGGTCTCGGCGGATGAAATTCCGGTCGTGGATTTCGACTCACCCAAGCCGCCGCCTAAACCGATTCTTTATAAATCCGTAACTGCTCCCGTTAAAAAAACAATTCAGCCAGCGATTGCCGAATCAACCCCAGCCTATGCGGCTGACGCTGATCTTGATGACATGCCGCCTCCGCCGGATAATTTCCCTGCGGGCTGGGAGAATGAATGGCAGCCGTCATTTGATAACGCGCAGATCGCCGCGCGGACCGAGCCTAAAGTAAGCCGAGATAAACTTCCAGTCACGCCGCGCGCTTTAATGGAATCAGAGCCTGATGAACGGGAGCAGGTTCGCCCTGAGTTTGATCAAAGGGTCGAGGCGCCGCGCGAAGCGGGTTTACCTCTCCATGCAATTGCTCTACCATCCTTGTATGTTCCGCTGGCGAAAGAGGAAGATAAAGATCATCCGCCAAAACAGATCACGATTCAGTTGCGTTCAACGGGCGATAAGGAGCGTGACAAGCGCCGCATCAAGACGGTTTACGGCACGCTGATTTCGTATCACGGCCGCGATAAATTTAGTTTTCAAATTTTTGAAAGCGGCAAGGGACATTTGATTGATTTCCCCAACGACAGCACGCGCGTTTGCCCCGAACTGCTTGAACGTGTGAAGAAGTTGATCGGCGAAGAAAGCTGGCGCGTGGAGGAGATTACGTTTCAGTGACGCCCCTTAAACTATGGGCGGCCACCCATTGGGTAGCCGCCCCTCATAGTACAAGTATGTAACTATGAGGCTGTACCTTTATTATACACAATCCTGAATCACCGTCAATAGGGAATTTTCATGACAGATTTCTCTCAAAGTTTACGTACAATTGTTTACATAGATGGCTTCAATCTTTATCATGGCTTAAGACAAAAATATGGCAGAAAGTATCTTTGGCTGAATATAGAGAAATTTGCAAAGAACATAACACCAACTCATGGTCTTTTGGTAAAAACCAAATATTTCACCTCGAAACTTAGAGGCTTTTCAACAAACCCAGAAAAGCTACGCAGGCAGTCTTTGTTTTTACGCGCTGTTCAGACCTTATTTCCCAATGTAATCACAATAGAGGGAACATACCAATCTTTCCAAAGTCACTGCAAGCATTGTGACAATTTGGTGCTTTGCTTATATTGTGGAACGCCTCATGTGAAGCCTAATGAAAAGAAGACCGACGTTAACATTGCCACATCCATGCTGGTTGATGCTTTTGAAGATAATTGCGATGTTCAAATTCTTGTGTCTGGAGATAGCGACTACGAATTTACCTTACAAGAATTGAGGCGTTTGTTTCCTCAAAAAGAATTGATTGTCGCGTTTCCCCCAAAGCGGAGAAATAACAAGTTAGCTGGAAATGATAAATGCAATTCATTTTTCGATATTCCCGAAGAGGCTTTTAGTTATTCGCAATTCCCAGACAGAATTCTTATTGACGAAAAAAAACCAATCGAAAAACCAAAAGAATGGATTTAATAGATTTAGCTAAAACGCTCTCGAAAACGAGAGCGTTTTAATTTCTTGTGCGCCCAACATGGGCATCGTCATAAACGATTAGCCGACATTCCCTACTCGATTTACTTTCTTTTCCAGTCTGGTTTTCTCTTTTCCATGAAAGCCTTCATGCCCTCTTTTTGATCTTCGGTGGTGAACAACGAATAAAACTCGCGGCGTTCTTCTTCGATAGCCTCATTCATGAAGCGTTCATAAGATTGATTGATCATTTTCTTGGCGGCGTTAACTGCCAGCGGCGCGCGTCCGGCAATTTCTTCGGCAAGTTTCAAGGCTTCGTTTAAATATTCCGCGACAGACGTCACGCGATTGATCAACCCAAACTGATAGGCTTCCTGCGCGGTGAGTGTGCGATTATTCAAGATCATTTCCATTGTGATGGCTTTGCCGATTGTGTGCGTGAGACGTTGAGTCCCACCGGCGCCGGGCATGACTCCGATCGTGATTTCAGGCTGACCAAATCTGGCTGTCTCTGAAGCCACGATCATGTCACAGGACATGGCGATTTCACATCCGCCGCCTAACGCGTAACCCGACACTGCCGCGATAACCGGCTTGCGGATCGCGCCGATTCGTCCGAAGACCGCGGCTGGATCGCCGGTCACCATTTCCTGCGCGGATTTATCAGCCATCTCTTTGATGTCCGCGCCGGCGGCGAAGGCTTTTTCATTGCCGGTGATAACCATCACGCCGATGGAATCATCTTTATCGTAGGCGGCGAGCGCGTCCATTATCTCGCGCAAGAGTTGGTTGTTGAGCGCGTTCATCGCTTGCGGACGGTTGATGGTGATGAGTCCAACACGTCCGCGTGTTTCGGTCAGGATGTTTTCGTAAGGCATAGTTTTCTCCCGTTATTGTGGAATGACTATCTTCGATTTTACACGATAATTATCCAAGAGTTCAAAGACCTCCGAGTTTTCTACTCACAGAGCGCTTCGCGAAAACTCGGAAGTCTGGTAAGACAAATGGCTAACCATTCCCCAAAATTAAGTAATCATATTGACCGGTATTTAATCCCCAAATTGCCTGCCAGCGTTTTAGAGTCCACAAGTCGCCGCTTATTACCAAACGGAGTTTGTCATAGTACAAGGCAAGTTTGGGATCGGCGATTTGGTTTTGACCGGTTTCAAAAGTTTTAATGTATCCTTCCGGGAGTCGCCGCGAAAAATGCGCCGGTCGCCATGTTTCAACATTCTCGACAGGCAAACGCGCGAGAAGCGCGTCGCCCAACGCGTATCCGTCAATGATGTGGAGTTGCGGTCCGCCGAAAAATCCCACCAATCCAATCGTTCCTTCCACGGCTACTTTCTTTCCTTCTTCGTGATAGCGGATGCCGCGGCGAGTAACTTTTTCGTTTGGAAATATTTCCACACCCGGTCTCCACGCCATCAAACTGGCGGTTTGAAACGCGCGCGCTTTCATATCCGCGATCCCGAAAGTTTCAAAATCCCGGATGGCTTGCTGCATATCATTTTCATTTGGAAGTATTACTGTCGGGCGCGGAACCATGAGTCCCATGACGAGAAAAGCGCCGGCGGCGATCCATGTATATTTGACTTTGCGCGCGTCCAAAATACGGATCAATAAAAATACGCTGGCAAAATAAGGCGCGCTGAAAAAACGTCCGCTCATGAAATCGCCGCCGATATAAAGAATGTAAGCAAGATACAAAACGATGCCTGACGCCAAAAGTTTTTCGCGCGCTTTTCCTTGTGCGAAAGAGAATACGAGTGAAATGCCGATGACAGTCAGAGTAATTGAGTCCCATTTTAGCGAGTTGATAAAATATAAAAGTCCCTGCTTGACAAGAGCCAACTCCGCAACACCGGTATTCAATTTTGCATAATATGTGTTGGGAAGCAAGAATCCGTAATAGACGAGTGAAAAAAGCTCCCAGAGCAGGAAAGGCAAAAAGCCCGCCACGATCAAGCCAAAAGTCCGGAAAGAACGATGCGTCCAGAAAATGTAAACAAGTGCCGGCAGGAAAAGTAAAATCGTATCCATGCGATTAAAGGTTGCCAATCCGGTGAGCAAAGAAAGCAGATAAATGTCGCGGTCCGAGAAATTGTCGCGCTGAAAAATAATTAGCAGGAATAGTAAAAGTAAAAGATGCGTGAGGGGATTTTCAAGACCAGAGACCGAATAATCAACAAATGATTTTGATAACGCGAGAAGGATGGTTGTCAATATAACGGCGGGAATGGTGCGCGGAACTTTCAAAATAAAAATTGCGGCGGATAAAAAAGCAACGCTGACCGAGACAACAACGATTGTGAAAAAAGCCTGACGTGTAATAATGTAGCCAGCCAATAATAGGAACATCCAAAATGGATGGGTGAAGACTTGCACGCGCTCATCCACATTCCAGCGTAAGCCATAGCCGCGGATAAAATTATCCACCACGCGCATGGTGATGTAGGTATCGTCTCCGACCCAAGCCGATCGGATGAATAAGATGCCGATCAATACTAAAACAAAAGCTAAAAGGATATTAAATGTTTTTTTCATCGTCAATTTATGGAAGTATATCATGGCAAAAAACGCGCGCTGAAATACCGTATAATTGTTTCGATGAAACAAACGCAGAAAATTATTGCATGGTTTTTGATAGGCATGTTCCTTATCGCGACGGCGCTTTTCGCCGATAAATTCGGCTTTGATCCAAATGCCAGTTGGGGAAAAGGGCGAATCACGATTTTGGCGATGGGAATATTTGTCAGCGGTTCAAGTTTGATCTGCCATTTTTATAAAAGCAAAATTGATAAAATAATTTCGGCGATTAAAGAAAAAATAGAAAGCGCCGCTTTGATACGTTGGTGGCACAACAGGTCAAAAGGGTTTCAAGTAATATTTCTATCCGCGCCATTGATATTTTTGGTGTTCATTATTTATATCTGGTTTCTAAGCGTGGGTCAGTGGACAAAATGGAATACGCTCACCGCTTATTATGATTGGCAGGCTGTCGCTTTTATGCATGGACAAATCAGCCTGGAGATGCAACCCGACCCTGCCTTGTTGAAACTGGCAAATCCGTATGACCCAAAAGAACGTTCGGGTATTCCGTCGCCGTTGGATATATCGCTTTATAAAGGACGATATTATTTATATTGGGGACCGGTTCCGTCATTGGTTCTGGCGCTTGTGAGACCATTTATAAAAGGCGAAATCGGCGATCAATATCTTGTCTTCGCGTTTCTTTCTGGAATTTTCATTATCCAGATTCTTATTTTATTGAATTTATGGAAACGATATTTTAGCGATCTGCCGCGATGGACTTTCCTGATCGGGATTCCAGTCATCGGCTTGATCCTGCCTTACGCGTGGATCTGCATGACGCCGCGCGTCTATGACGCGGCAATTACAAGCGCTCAATTCTTTTTAATTGCCGGATTCTACGCCGCGCTGCGCGTCATGGAATCGTCAAAACTTACTTATAGCAAATTGATAACCATCGGCGCGCTTTTCGCTCTGACGATAGGCTCACGTCTCACCCAAATCGTCCCGGTGGGTTTTGTTATATTAATGATCCTATGGGGACTGTACCAGATGTATCCTCAAACGCGGACTTTATTCGGATTAACATCAAACGCATTAGCGCTTGGCTTGCCGATTTTAATAGGATGCTTACTTTTAGGATGGTTCAACTGGGCGCGTTTCGACAATGTTTTTGAGACCGGCTTTAGATACGCGCTGGCTGGTCCTTATCTGCAATCCTATAAGGGCGGATTCTTTTCGCCTTCTTTCGCAATACAAAACTTATATAACTATTTCCTAAATCCGCTCAGGACGCGCGCGATCTTTCCATTCATCAAACCGATATTGGGACAAAATACATCTGTCGCATCGTTTATCATTCTTCCAAATATATATAGTTCCGATGAACTCGCAGGTCTGATTTACTCGGCGCCGTTTTTATTATTTTCACTTATCACGATCATCGCGGCTGTTCTTCGTCCTGGGCGTAGTCGAAGGACAGACATGAGTTTAATACATAAAGAAAAAGACGATCCGCTTTTTTACTGGACTTGCAATACATTAGTTGTGTTATACATTTCAGCCTTTGCTCCGCTTATACTTTTCTTTTGGGCAACCACACGCTACCTCGCGGATTTTATGCCCGCCTTTGCCTTAATCAGCGTGATCGGCTTCTGGCAGGGATTCAAAATTTTGAGGAACCGTCCCGTCATTCAAAGTCTATTTGGCTTTCTTGGTATTGGATTGTCGGGCATAACAGCGCTGACCAGTATATTGGTCGCCGCGTCAAGCCACATGGCGCGCTTCCGGGCTGTTAATCCAAATTTATTAAATCAGTTAATCCAATGGTTTGGCGGATAACAGCCATAGTAAAATAGATAGACGAAGTTCGCGCTGACGGTTCGCCTTTCGCTCACCGAGTCGAAGCGTATTGTGACAAGCGAAAGTCCTGATATATATCTTCCTTAAATCGAGAGGTCAATATGACTGAAAATTTTGATGTAATCGTAATTGGCGCCGGACCTGCCGGATATGTAGCCGCGATCCGAGCGGCGCAACTCAAGCAAAAAGTTGTGATTGTAGATAAACAATGGCTGGGCGGCGTATGCTTGAACGTGGGTTGTATCCCTTCCAAATCGTTATTGAAAAATGCGGAAGTCGCACATACCTTGCGCGAACGCGGCAAAGATTTTGGTTTCTCTTTTGACAACCTAAAATTGGATTATGGCGCGGCAGTCAAACGCTCGCGCCAGAATTCAGATCGGCTGGTCAAAGGCATTGGATTTTTGATGAAGAAAAATAACATCGCCGTTTACATGGGAGAAGCGCATCTTTCCGCCCCGACAGTTGTTACCGTTACCGATGCCGATGGCAAGGCGACAGAGTTATCCGCCAAAAACATCATCGTCGCGACCGGCGCGAGCGCGGCTGTTCCCGCCGCATGGAAAGTGGACGGCGAAAAAGTCATCACGTATCTGAAAGCCATTTTGCAGGATAAACTTCCCAAGTCCGTGATTGTGATCGGCTCCGGCGCTATCGGCGTGGAATTTTCGACGATATGGAAATCTTATGGTGTAGACGTGACCATCGTCGAGATGCTGCCGCGTATCGTTCCGCTTGAAGATGAAGAAGTATCAAAAGAATTGGAAAAAGAATTCAAGAAGCGCGGTATCAAAACATTGGTTGGACATAAAGTCGAATCGGTGGAAGCGACCGAGACCGGCGTAAAGGTCAAGGTTTCAGCTGACGGCAAAGAAACAATCCTCGAAGCGGATCAGGCTTTAGTCGCGATTGGATTCCGTCCAAATTCCAAAGGCTTGGGCTTGGAAGAAGTCGGCGTTAATATCAATGAACGCGGCTTTATCGAAATCAATGAAAAGATGCAGACAAACATCGCTGGCATTTGGGCGATTGGCGATGTGACCGGCAAGCTGATGCTGGCGCACGTCGGTTCGGCGATGGGCATTATCTGCGCCGAAAATATCGCGGGACAAGAAACGGTGACGCTGGATTATGAAATGATGCCGCGCGCTACGTATTGTATGCCGCAGATCGCGTCGTTTGGTCTTACCGAAGCGCAAGCCAAAGAACGTGGTCATACAATAAAAATCGGACGATTCCCTTTTCAAGCCAACGGCAAAGCGCTTGGCATGGGCGATTATGCCGGTTGGGTCAAAATTGTTGTGGATGAAAAATATGATGAGATTCTCGGCGCGCACATGATCGGTCCCGAAGTCACCGAGCTTTTACCCGAACTGACGCTGGCGCGCATGATGGAGTTGACGCCGCGCGAGATCGCGCGCAATGTCCACGCGCACCCGACGCTTTCAGAAGTTTTGATGGAAGCCGCGCATGGCGCGGAAGGAAACGCGATACATATTTAGAGAATGGAGAATTGATCTCTTGCAGAAGTCCGTTTTTTTGCCACAAAGGCACAAAGTCTCGAAGACTCAAAGGGAAAAACTTAATGGCTTAGTGTCTTGGTGACTTTGTGGGTTACAACAATTTACTTATGCAAGAGGTCTAATAGAAAACAGCCCTGCGAATTTTCGCAGGGCTGTTTATTTTGCTAACGGTAGTCTGATGAAGAACGTACTGCCGGGGAATGTCTCTTCATTATGACCGGCGCTTTCCACCCAAATTTTGCCTTGATGCGCTTTGATGATGCCCGACGCGATGGCGAGACCAAGCCCGGGTCCGCCGCCTTTGAAATTGATGCGGCTGGATGAATGAAACTCCACTCTGCCAAGCTGAAATAATTTGTCAAAGATAATCTGATGGTCGGCGGGGTCAATGCCAATGCCGGTATCTTTTACGCTGATGTCGGCGCATTGTCCCAATTTATCGTCTGCTACAATCTTCGCGCTGACAGTGATCGTGCCGCCGTCAGGCGTAAATTTTATGGCATTGACGATGATTTGATCCAGCGCTTTTTGCAGGAGTTGCGGATCAGCCAAAAGCGGAGGCAGGTTCCTTATTTCCTCATCCAGGTTCAGGGTGAGGTTGCGAGCCGTCAAGTCATCCACATAATCTTTTTGAATCATACGCACGATCGGAGCGAGGGCAATGGATTCGACGTGAGGCATCACGATCTGATTCTCAAGCCGAACGGCGTCCAACATGCTGTTGACGATCAGATGCAGACGGTTGGTGCCAAGCAATACGCCATCCACAGCTTGCGCCAAAGATGGGACGGCTTGCACGGCGGGATCGCCATTCAACATGCCAAGATAACCTTTGATAACGGTCAGCGGCGTGCGCAATTCGTGCGCGGCAATTTGAATGAATGTGGATTTATTCTTATCCATTTTTTCAAGCGAACGTAACGCTTTGCTCAATTCTTCCACGCGCTGAGCGACCATGCGTTCCATCATTTCATTCATGCTGGTCACGTCTTTATAAAGCTGGGCGTTCTCCAGCGCGATCGCGGCTTGCACAGAAAAAGCGCGCGTGACAATGGCATCGTCACGCGTGAATGCCCTGGCTTTACTGCGTGTGAGCGTCACCATGCCCATCACTTTATTTTTATAGAAAAGCGGCAGACCCAGCCATGAACGGTCCATGGGAAGCCAAGCCGGTTGAGACCAACCTTGCATACTTGAGACATCGGCGATATGGATCGGTTCTTTCATGCGCGCCACGGCATGATACATATCCGTGAGATTATTGTCGGTTCGAGTGGCATAACGCAATTCAGAAAGCGGCGAGTTGGGAGGCAGACCGCGATGCGCAGCGACTTCCGGCGTTCCATTTACATCTTCAAGAAAGACCACGCCGCGGTCAAATTGAACGATGGAACTTAATTGCTCCAATATCTGCTGCGGCACATCTTCCATTTTTGATAACAGTGAAAGTTCGCGCGATGAATGCGCCATTAATTCCACAGCCTGCCGGCGGGACTGTTCTGATTCATACATGCGCGCGTTTTCCTGCGCGGTTTTCTCGGCGACATCACGCGCCAGCGCCAGTTCTTTCGCGCGCTGACGGGCTTCTTCCAATAAGCGTTCTATTTCTTTCTGTGCCTGTTCGCGTTGCTGCACCAGCATGGTACGTAAGAGCGCGCTGCTGATGAGGTTACGCACACGCACATACACTTCCCAATCACGCGGACCTATTTCCACCCACATAAAACCGAAACGATTCCGCGCCAGCGTCAACGGCATGACCATGGCTGAATAACGCCGGTCTTCGGGGAGTTTACCGCGCGGCACAAGATGTCCGGTAAACCTTTTTGTTTTCTCGCTTGGAATCTCGAACTTGCTTTCATCGTACTGTAAAAATAAACGGTAATCCGATGGGGGAGGCGCAGAGACCGGACGCGGCGCGCTGACGTCGCTATAAAACATCACATACCAGCGTCCGATTCCCATGGCTGGAAAATTATTGGAAATCGCCTCGCCTATTTCTTCAAGCGTCATGGTAGGCGCCATGGAAAAACCGAACGTACTGAGTATTTCTTCCTGTTTTTCAATTTGCAAGCGGCGATATGCCTGCGCGCGTTGGGATAATTCTCCCGCCAACATGCGCGCCTGCTGAAATAAATTCTCGGCTTTCAAGGCAGTCGTGGGATTGACGATTCCGCCCAGGGCATGTTTACGCAAAGTTGAGATCACATTATGCCAGACAGCGACATCGCTTCCATGCCGCTGTAAAACTTCGATGGTTGACTGCGCCATCTTCATGAACGCGTCGCTTGTTTTTGATTCGCTTAAACTCAGCAGGAAAATATCCCACATGCGTCCAAACACATCGCTGTATTGAGCCGCGTACGGATCAGTCTCAGCGACATTTGCCGCCGCGAACAAAGCGCCGATGGCGGCGTCGCGCTTATTCTCCAGCCTGCTGGTGCGCGCCACCTCTTTTGGTAATACCACCGCGCGTTGAACGCTTTCAGGCAAACATCCGCAAGACCAGCGCGCGATCAGTGAAACAGGCAGAAGCGTAACCGGCGCGACGGTCTCGCCATTGATGCGCTTCAAAAGTAATTCCAACGCCTGCCTGCCCATTTCATAAAACGGCTGGCGCACGGTAGTCAGCGGCACGCCCATGGATTGCGATTCAGGCACATCGTCAAAACCGGTTATTGCAACTTGGTCAGGCACTTGAATCCCGCGCTGTTGCAAAACTTCCATCGCGCCAAACGCCATGCGGTCATTCGCCGCAACGATGGCTTGAAAACGGATGCCGCGTTCATCCATCAAAGTCCGAACAGCCGCGCGCCCGCTTTCAGGAGAGAAATCGCCATCCACAACCAGATGCGAGTCGAAGCGGATTTTATGCGCCTTCAATTCTTCCTGATACGCCCGAAAACGCAGTTCCGATTCGACCTGCCCTTTCGGTCCGCAAATAAAAGCAATCCGTTTATATTCGTGGACTTCGATCAAATGGCGGATGATGGCGCGCATACCTTCAAGGCTGTCGGTCATCAAACTTGGAATTCCATCCGCCTTGATCGCGTGAGCCACAATCGGTATCGAAGAAAATGATCGGCAAAATTGTTCCACATCATCGGCGCTGAGTCCATGCGCGAGGTTGGCGCAGAACAACAAGCCGTCAAACTGGTCTGGCTTGATCACATCATATAAACCATAAGAAATTTTTTGATCGTCAGAAGAAGACAGGTCAACCGGTTTTCCACCCACCACACACACCACATTTACATCCGCGGCTTCAGCCGCATCCATGACGCCCGACATAAATTCCGCGCCCCACACGCGCGTCAAATGCGCGCTGAATACGCCGATAGTTTTGCGTACGCTGGAAGCTGTTTTTTTAGGCGGCATAGGTAATGGCGATTATACGTCAAGTTATCTTAACAAAAATAACAGAATTGTTGAAATTTATAATTTGACCTTTGCAGTTAGCCATGATTCCCTGAGCGAAGCGAAGGGTCTCTACTCCTAAAAACCGAGATTCTTCGCTTCGCTCACATCGTCCCGATGTCCTTCGGGAGAATGACATTACGTAAGATTATTTATAACTTCAAAGTCATTTGGAATTGCGATAACTCTTCGCGCATCATCCCCATTTTTTCAAAGAGAGCGCCGATTTGTTCCGGGCATAATGCCGGAATATGCCAGGTTTTATTTGGGAAGCGGGAGAACGCCGCTCGAATCACGCGCGGAGCCTGACCTGCGCGGCGCGCATCAGCTTTTACCAACACCGACCAGATGACCACGCGCGCGGCTTCGGGGTTGGTCATCATCAAGTAAGCGTCACCCAGCTTATAGCTCCGCGTTGGAGGCGTGTGCAGTGCAATCGTCTCGGCGGAAATTTGCCAGGGCAGGTCGCGTAATCCACAGACCGAAATTAATCGTCCCATTTCGCGAACGTCAATTTCTTCAAGCGCGTCGTCCGATTCTGCTTGCGGATTTTCGATTTTGAATCCCAGCAAACGCCGCACGGTTTCGAATCCGAATTTTTGGTAGAGATGCACGGCGGGCGCGTTCTGCTCGATGACTTCGAGGAACATTTCTTTTTCGCCGCGCGCACGCGCCTCAACGATAAGTTTTTCCATCATCCAACTGCCTGCGCCGCTGTTGCGCGCATCAGCCACAATGCCCATCGCCGCCAGCCGACTCGTCCAGCCGCGCCGCGCGATCAATGCCACGCCGACGGGAATATTATCTTTTAATAATATGCGGCTCTCGGCTAAATCCACGCCGTCGCGGCGAAGCATGGCTTGCAATGCAACGTCATTCATCTGGATCGGGACAAGATAACCTTCAAAGCCGCGCGTAAGCAACGCGGCGGTTTCAGAAATGGAAAAGGAAAGCGCTGGTTTGACGGAGAAGGATGACATGGTTAAAGTCCGCATTGAAAGCGTTCGTTTATTTTACGGAATGTATCCTGCCGCGCGGCGCTGTAGGCGGAATCGTTTTTTATTTGGCGCCACAAATCGCATATCGGCAAATTCATTCCCTGGGTTATTTTTGAAGAGGTAACGCTGAGATTTACCGCCGTTTCCCATTGACTGGCATACGCGTACGCGCGGATGAACGGAAAATATTCCAAGCCATGACCGGGATGCAAATCTTTTGCCTGCGCTTCCTGCCATAGCTTGACAGCCTGATCCCAATTTTTATACTGCGCGGCTAAATCTCCTTTTTGGAAATAGTAACACCACGAATGTTTCGGCTCGGCGCCAAAAATTTGCGCGGGCGGATTCCAACCATTTAATGAATCGGCTTGGATTCGTTCCATGGATGAGACCGGCAGGCTTTGCAATTCGGCAGGAGTTAGGAATCGAATATCGGCATATTCCGGCGGCAGAATCCATAAACATTGATTCTCTTCAGGCATGAATCTGATCGTGACGCTGTCGGCGGTATTGCCTGAAAAAGTTGACGCGTAACGTTGAAATTCAAAAGGCGAACCGGAGCGAAATTCATCCCATGCAGGTAAATGGTCGGGACCGTTCGCCATCCAATAGCTGACCTGCGGTAAAGGCAACGATTGCGGATAAAGTGTGTTAAGCGCGAAGGATGTGGGAGATGTCCCCATATAAGAGAGAAATTCGCCATCTGAAATAAGCAGGGTATGCGGTTCGATGTATGGCGCACGCCAGGATAATTGCCAGTAAAAATTCAATTGTTTTTCCCACGCATATTTGAAATTGATCTGCGTCCGCAGGTTGATGCCAATTGCCAAACTGATGAGAATACTAAAAATAAGATAACGATGATTCGGTTTGGAGACCAACAAAAAAATAACGCCTGTCCAGATCATGCCTGCGCCAAACATGGCAGACATGGCGAAACGATCATTCCAAAGCGGATTGGATCCAAAGACTGTGTTGCCTACCACCCAGCCGGGTAATATGCCAAAGAGAACCGCTAAAAAGCCAACTCCTACTATTTGCCGCGCCCACGCGGATTCGTTTTCTTCGGTGTGCGTTTCGCCGCGCAAAAGCTTGAGATATGACCAAACTCCAAAAATGGATAACAGGACTGAGATCCAGATGAGGATGCGGGCTGGAGATGAAAAATCAAACAGCGCGGGGCGAAGCGTCTCATACCAACTGGCAAGCAGAATCTCGGTGAAATCCTGCAAGCCGGCGCGGAAGTAAAAAGCGAGAAGCGAGAACGGTTGTTTCAAGAGGGCAAAAAATGTCATACTGCCAAAACGTTCGAAGCCGTAAATTTGACTGTATGAGGCGCGATAGATCATATAAAAGATGTTGATAAAAAGATAGGGAAGCCATATAGAAATTGTCCGCTTGAAACGCTCACGAGACGGTTGACCGCGAAACATGAGCCATAAAAAAACGGGACGAAGCAATTCGATTCCGATAAAGTATTCGTTCATCAGCAGGTGAAAGACTTGCAATGAAATTGACGCCAGCATAAAGAGATAAAAATATTTTGGTTTATCGGCGGCGTGTAACATCAACAATACCGAGAGCATGTAAATGAAATATAAAAACCAATGAATGGAAAAAGTCAGCGCCAATGGTTGAAGCAGAAAAACGGGATAGAGCAGGAAGAGAAGCGCGGCTATGGCGTTTTCTTTTGAGAAGTCTTTCCATATTTTGTTGAGGACAGCCCAAAAAATAACCGCGCCCGAAGCGCGGAAAATGAAAACTGCCAAATGCCAGAAAAATGGTTTGATTCCGAGCAAGGCAAATAAACTGTTGAAAAGGATATGCAAAAGCGGACGGCTATCAAAGAACATTAAGCGGCGCACCGCGTCAAATCCGCCTTGATTGAAAGCATAAACGGTATTCCAATCATCTTGAAAATATCCCAGGTTGAGAGTCATGATTCCCAGCGCGAGGAAGGCGATCCCGAATATAAACCAGGCGATGGTTTTGGATGAAATTTCTTTGATGGGTTTCATGTCGGTTATTATAACGAATTTGTGAAAGTTACAGGTTTAAAGGTTGGGGGGTTGAAGGTTTGGGCGTTTGGTTTATATCTTGCCCCACTTTACGATAATTGATACACGCGCAAAAGGCGGGATACTGTATAATGAAAACCATTAGAGTATAAAAGTCACTAATCGCCACGCTTCGCGGTCAAGCATTTCGCGTATGCGTGGCTTCGGGTTTTTTCTGCTCTCAAGCAGAATAATCCACGCCCGCCCACACGCAGGTACCGATTACTTGCAGTGTCAAGGGGTGGAGAAATAATTTCGGCTCTGACTTTTTTTGATGATCGTCCACGGCTGTGAGGGCAGCCGTTTTTTTATTTCACACTT